>JAEAMG010000503.1_pt1 | contig 43326 bp, 38 predicted proteins | sample 8958741 | NCBI WGS metagenome assembly JAEAMG01 (sample SAMN16933256, study PRJNA681125) | bioreactor sludge metagenome | isolation source: anaerobic bioreactor treating anionic surfactant - SDBS | place: India: Bengaluru | collected 2019-02-28 | reverse complement strand
CGGTCTGCAAAATTAATTGTTTTTATTTTACAGACACAGTTTCGTAAACGGTCTCTTAAGACGCCTTACTTTGCTTTTCAGACGCTTTACTTTGCCTTTCAGACGCCTTACTTTGTCTTTCAGACGCCTTACTTTGCCTTTCAGACGCTCTACTTTGCCTTTCAGACGCTCTACTTTGTCTTTCAGACGCCTTACTTTGCCTTTCAGACGCTCTACTTTGCCTTTCAGACGCTCTACTTTGTCTTTCAGACGCTCTACTTTGCCTTTCAGACGCTTTACTTTGCCTTTCAGACGCTCTACTTTGCATTTCAGACGCACTACTTTGCATTTCAGACGGCTTACTTTGTCTTTCAGACGCCTTACTTTGCCTTTCAGACGCTCTACCTTGTTTGTTGAGTTTTTATATTCACTTTGTTGATTTATATATTCACTTTATTGAGCTATATATGCATTTTATTGGCTTATATATTCACTTTGTTGATTTACATATTCACTTTTTTGATTTACATATTCATTTTGTTGATTTATATATTCACTTTGTTGATTTATATATACACTTTGTTGATTTATATATGCATTTTGTTGATTTATATATACACTTTGTTGCACCAGCCTCCCTTATCTAACATTTCAGAATCCTTACTTACCCTTTCAGACGCTCTTGTTACCCTTTCAGACGCTATCAATTGTTGAAACGTTGAATTGTTGAATCGTCTCCTGAACTCAGAACTCAGAACTCGAAACTCAGAACTCATAACTCAGTACCCTTTAACGTCAAATGATCGGATGACTTCGAGTCATCCGATCATTTACGGTTGATAGGCACAAGCCTGATCATTGGAGTTGAAGGTTCTGTGTTTAGCGTTGCTTGTTGAATCGTTGAATCGTCTCCTGAACTCAGAACTCAAATCTTCAAATTCTCAAATTCTCAAATTCTCAAATTAATGCATAGGCACAAGCCTGATCATTGGAGTTAAAGGTTCTGTGTTTCGGGTTGCTTGTTGAATCGTTGAATTGTTGAATCGTCTTTCAAATCCTCAAATCTTCAAATCCTCAAATCCTCAAATCTTCAAATTCTCAAATCAATCCCGAACCCTCTATTCGCTTAATTCGTTTTAATTCGTATAATTCGTAGTTTAAATTCGTATTAGCATCACTTTTTAATAATCTTATGAACACTTTTCGCTTTATTGGTAGTCACTTCCATTAAGTACAAGCCATTGTTCAATTGATCTATATCAATCTCCTTTTTATTCGACAGATGCATTTGTAAAGCGCCCTGCAGATCGTAAATTTTTACAGCTTTCAGTTCACTGTCCGTTGCAATAAATAGTCGGCCTTCGGTGGTCGTAGGATATACCTCGCAATCAGCATTGATTTCCAACTCATCAACAGCTGTATTGAAAATGATTTTTCTATCGGTATAAATCTTCAATCCACCGGCCGGGATATCAATAGCCATGGTTGTATTCGTTACCTGAAGCGTTTCGCCCGATAATAATTCGTACCAGGTTCCTGTTTTCTGAAAACTAGGATTGGGCGAAATACCGGCATCGGTACGGAAATTACCCAACACCACCATGTTCAAATCGGCATGCGTAAGTTCAATTCGTCGTCCTGCATTCCAATCGGCTTCGGCAATCTGCAACGAAAACGCACCAGTTGTAAACGCATCGGGATACAAACGACGCAACGATATTATTTTCGAAGAAGCATCGTAGGCAGCTTTGCGATGTGCAAGATTCAAATAACTCCAGGCAGATGGTTTAGCATCTACCCTTCCCCCATTCGAATCTATTGAATAATCGTAACCCAACTCGCCAAACTGCCATATCATTTTAGGTCCGGGAACCAAGGTTGTAAAGGCAATATTCAAAGGTACGCGACTGATACGATAAATGGAGTCAGTTTTTACGGTGCCAAATCCATATGCTTTCGCTTTGAAAAAATTGCGTTCTTCATCGTGACTTTCTGCAAAGCCCACCCAGCGACGTGGAAGACTATTCATGCCACCAAAATCGCTATCGGACTGATAGCCCATTGCTGCTTGTGAGTATGCATTGTTTACATTACGCCACAAATACATGCCACGATTGGCCAGTTCAGTTTCTTCGCTTGCAGAACAGAAATGCTCCAGAATAAACATTACATCCGATTTAGCAGCTTTTGCAGCATTGTAATAGTCGGTCAGAATGTCGATTCGGCTCTGATCGTAATTTGATGCTGTTGCTTCGGTCGAACTCTTTTGCGTAAAACCTTTGGTCAGGTCGAGGCGATAGCCATCAATTTTGTATTCGTTGATCCAGTATTGTAATACACGTTTAAAATAATCGCGTGTAGGCTGATATTCGTGATTGAAATCGTGGAATACGCTGTATGGATGTGGTGCAGTGACATTAAAATATGGATTGTTAGCAGCAGTCTGATTGCTACTGGCATTCCACCACATTTTGGCATAAGGAAATTGACCGGTAGCATGATTGAAAACCACATCTAGTATTACCGCAATGCCACGTTTATGACATTCGTCGATAAAGCGTTTGTATGTTTCGGCATTTCCGAATGCTTTGTCAGGTGCAAAAAAATGATTCGGGTTATAGCCCCAGCTGTTGTTTCCGTCGAATTCCTGCACAGGCATTAGTTCGATGGCAGTAATGCCCAAATGTTTCAGATAATCGAGCTTTTCAATAGTCGCTTCGAGCGATTTTTCAACAGTAAAGTCGCGTAGCAGAAGCTCATAAATCACCATATTGTCGCGATTGTGCATTTGGAAATTGGGCACTTCCCAATTGTAGACCGGTTTATTTGTTTGGAATGTAGCCACAAGGCCTTCGGTTTTTCCTTCGGGATAAGCTTTCAGATTAGGATAAATATTATGTTTCTCGTTTATCCATTTGTCGTTAAAAGGGTCGAGTACCATTTCTGCAAAAGGATCGGAAATGCGGATTGTACCATCAACCAGATACTGGAATCCGTAAATATGTCCCGGAGTCAGATTGCTGAGTGTTGTCCAGAAATAATCGCCATCTTTTTTCAACTGGTATGCATTTAGCTGTATCCAATCATTGAATTCTCCTAATACAAACACGTTTTGTTTTCCGGGTGCATGCAGTACCAGCGTTACAGTGTTGGCATCGATGTAATTAATGCCCGGCTGTGTGCCTGCGGGGCGAGCCTGAGTAGTGACGGGTTGAGGTACACATACATAAGCTGTATCGCGTACTGTTTGTCCACCCAGAATACCTTCGGCAATTAAAGTGTAGTCGTTGGCTGTGGCAAAAGTGTAGGTGTGTGTAAGTGTTGAGTATCCGTTGAGAGTTTTAACGATAGAACCATTTATATATAAGTTCAAGGTAGTAACAGCAATAGAAGTAGTTACCGAAATATTATAGGCTTCCCCAGCTGAGAGTGTGATATTGCCATCGGGGCGCTGGAATCCGATATTCAGTCCGGCTTCGTACACATCTACAAATATATCGCCACCCGATGCAGTTTTACCTGTTTTTGAACCATCGGTATTGCGGAATACAAGTGCAATTTTCTGTACTTTTTCGCCGGCGGGAACACCGAAAAACGCACGAACACCACCGGTGAGTACCAATTTGTACTTATTGTTACCCAAAGCACTGAGTTTGTTTTTAGCTATGTTGGCCAGCGCAAGATTATTTGTTTTTGTATCCGGCCATGGAGTTACCACATATTTCCAATCTGAATTGGTAGTGCTTTTGTCGGTAATTACGCCCACATGAGCATACACATCTCCGGTAAAATCTTTTAGTCCGGCATTCCCCTGAGTAGCATCGAAAACAACTTCAATCGGACCTGTATAATCGTCGGTAATAATCGTTGGGGTTGTTGTAACGATTTGCGACCAGGCAAAAACAGATACCAACAAGACAAGCAAAGTAAGTGTAGATTTCTTCATATATGAATATTCATTTAAAGATTTAATTGACAATGGAATGAATTGAAAACTCCACAAATATAGAGATTTATACCTTTGTCATTTATCTAACAAACAAAATAAAGGTTTAGTTTTTAATGCAAACGTTTGCAATATTGATTAATTATTTTACAACAAATAAACAACTGTATTTAAACTTTTTAGCTTTACCTTTGAAAACAAATGTAAAAACACTCTTATTATCAATTCGAAACTAAATAACAACGGTATGAAAAGCAAATTAATATTTGGAGTCACGCTTAGCCTTATTCTTTTGTCGTGCCCTTCTGTAAATGCCGGCACACCCTTCGATCAACCACCTGCCTGGGCCAAACAAGCCATTTGGTATCAGATTTTTGTGGAAAGATTCAACAATGGTGATAAAACAAATGACCAGAAAGTTGAAAATACAATCGTCCAAAACATGAATATAATTCCTCCGAAAGGATGGAAAACAAGCGAATGGACAGGCGATTGGTTCAGAAAAGATGAATGGATGAAAGGCTCGGACAAATCGTTCAGTGATTTGCTGCAATACCGGCGTTACGGTGGCGACCTGCAAGGCGTACTCGACAAACTCGACTATTTACAGGACCTGGGCATTAATGCTATTTACATTAATCCTATCAACGATGCCCCATCGCTTCACAAATACGATGCCCGCAACTATCATCATATCGACATTAACTTCGGCCCCGACCCCGAAGGCGATTTAAAAATAATGGCTCAGGAAAATCCGGCCGATCCTTCCACATGGCAATGGACTGCCGCCGACAAATTATTTCTGAAATTGGTGAACGAATGTCATCAACGGGATATCAAAGTAATCATGGACTACTCATGGAATCACACAGGAACTATTTTCTGGGCGTGGCTCGATATTCTTAAAAATCAATCGGCCTCCGCATACAAAGATTGGTACAATATCAGCTCTTTCGATAACCCTGCAACTCCCGAAAACGAATTTAAATATGATGGCTGGTACGGAAACGCTTATATGCCTGAGTTCCGTAAAACAGAAATCAAGGGTGAGCGGATTGGTGGGAAACCTTACGAAGGAAATATCGACAATGGCGCCAAACAACATATTTTTGATGTAACACGCCGCTGGCTGGCTCCCGATGGCGATTTATCAAAAGGAATTGATGGATACAGGCTCGATGTAGCCGACCAAATCGGGCTTGCCTTCTGGCGCGATTACCGAAAGTTTGTTCGCTCGGTAAAAGACAATGCTTACCTGATTGGCGAAATATGGTGGGAGAAATGGCCGAATGTGCTAATGGATCCAACTCCTTACATGCATGGCGATATGTTCGATGCTGTGATGTTTTATCAGGTGTATCGTCCGGCACGTTACTTTTTTGCCAACACCCATCACAGTATAGATGCCCGCCAGTTGAAGGACAGTTTGCAATATCACTGGAACAAGCTCGACAAACAAAACCTGAAAGCCATGATGAATGTTTCGTCGTCGCACGATGCTCCACGTTTGCTGACCGACTTTTACAACCCGAACAATTATAAATATCACGCCAATCCGAACGAAAATCCCGCTTACAAAACCGGAAAACCGGATAAAGAAAGCTACGCAAGACTCCGTTTGTACCTTATCCACTTGTTCACAACAGTAGGTGCACCACAAATATGGAACGGCGAAGAAATGGGAATGTGGGGCGCCGACGATCCCTACGGACGCAAACCACTGATGTGGAAAGAAATGAAATTCGAACCCGAGAACCGGAACAATATTTCGAAACAAAAACCTGTTTACGATAAAGTACGTTTCGATCTGGCTACTTTTAATTTCTACAAAAAACTGATTCAGATCCGAAAAGAAAATCCTGTGCTTGTGGATGGCGAAACTGATTTTTTGTTGACCGAAGGTAAAAAACTTGCCTATAAAAGGTATACTGATACGTCCGAAATTATCGTTGTATTTAATCTGGAAGCCAAAACTCAAACAGTACAACTTGCAGACGGAAATTATGTGGATTTAATCACAGGCAAAAGCATAAACGGCAAAAACCTGAAAGTAAAAAGTATGGAAGGATTCATTCTGAAACAAAATAACTAATGCAAATCAGGGGTTGAAAATAGTCCGTAGGACTTCAATATCAATAGAATGAACACGTATCTATGTATTATTGTCCGTAGGACATTAATGTTTTATCTTTGTTTATCCCTTACGGGAAACTGATTGTTGGTGATTTCTATTTTCTATTGATATACATTCCCTACGGGAAATAATTTATTATAAGCAAAATAGAATTATATTCAACTCCTGATTCACACAACTAACAAAAACAAGCAGCTAAAGACGACATCTTTAGCTGCTTGTTTTATAATTATTGTTGGCAGGCGCTTTACTTCACCCGTTTGGCACTTAAAATCCGCACATTCTCAACAGGTCGGTCAAACTTTCCGGTTTTTACTTTCGAGATATTACTAACAATCTCAATGCCTTCGATCACCTCGCCAAAGACAGTATATTCGCCATCCAAATGTGGCGTTCCACCTATTGTTTTATAATCGTTACGCTGTTGTTCGGTAAATTTAAATGCTTTATTTTTGAGCATCTCAGCTTTCACTTTCTTCCAAATGTCCGCTTGTATTTCAGCTAGTTTCTTCTGATTTCCTTCTTTTTTATACTTATCAATTTCAGCCCTTTGCTGGTTTGCAAATTGCAGGATTAGCTTTTCTTCCAGTTTTTTACTTTTCGAAATCTCTATCGAATCCAACTGACGATCGGTAAAAACATGTCCTTTCACTAGGTAAAACTGTGCTCCCGACGAAGCTTTTTCCGGGTTGGTGTCATCACCCTGACGGGCAGCAGCCAAAGCTCCTTTTTTGTGATAATACTTTGGATATACAATTTCGGCAGGCACTGTGTATTTCACATCTCCCGATCCGAGTATCGCTTTTTTCCCTGCATTTTTCGAATCCGGATCACCAGCCTGTATCATGAAATCGGCTATCACACGATGAAACAACACCCCTTCGTAAAAACCTGCTTCAACAAGTTTTACAAAATTGTCGCGATGTTTCGGAGTTTCAGGATATAGCTTCACAACAATAGTTCCTTCGGTTGTTTTAAACTTAATCACAGGCTCGTTATCGTTTCGCTGAGAACACGAACCCGCAATCATTACATTCAACAATAAAAAAAGGAAGGCTTTCTTCATAAAATCTATATTAAAAGTGTACACTGAACAGCCGCAAAAATAATCATTATTTTTTGAACCTCTACACAGCCTTAAGTATTCATCGATGAAGGACTGAGAAAACGAACAGCGATGATAATTTTTTCTTGTTTTTATAAGCAAAAAAACAAGAAACTTAATGAAAATGGATTAAAACAAAAAAAAATTATACTTTTGTGTTTAAATCATTAAAGTTAATTTATGTACGAAGCACTACTCCAGTTAGACCCGATAAAGATAAACTTCTCAGCATCGGGCATGCATGCAATTAATATTATTCTGAGTTTCATAATGTTTGGTGTGGCGCTGGGCATTAAACCATCAGAATTCAAAACCCTGATCAAACAACCAAAGTCCTTAACCCTTGGACTTATCTCTCAAGTGATTGCACTTCCATTAGTCACATTTATAGTGATTATCGCTTTAAACAATTATATAACACCCACAGTAGCAATGGGTATGATTTTGGTGGCGTCGTGTCCGGGTGGAAACATTTCTAACTTTATGTCATCGCTTTCGAAAGCAAATACCGAATTATCGGTTGGACTAACAGCCACAACCACGCTGTTGGCAACAATTACTACTCCTTTCAATTTTGCTTTTTGGGGTGGATTATACGTCAATTTTATAAGCAAGCACGCTAAACACATGCTTCAACCACTTGAAATTGACAACGGACAGATGTTCGAAACAGTGTTTATTTTGCTCGGAATTCCTTTGGTGATAGGTATTTTCTTTTCGCACTATTTCCCAAAAATTACCGAAAAACTCAAAAAACCAATACAAATGCTTTCGATAGCATTTTTTATAGCTATGGTAGTCATGGCATTTGCCAATAATTTCGATCTATTCCTGAAATATATTTTCTATATTTTCATTATCGTACTGATTCACAATTTTTTGGCTTTAGCAACAGGTTTCTCTATCGCTTCCATTTTTAAATTACCAAATGCCGACCGGCGTACGCTGACAATCGAAACGGGCATTCAGAATTCCGGCCTTGGATTGGTATTGCTTTTCAATCCTAAAATTTTTCCTCCTGAGTTAGCCCTGGGTGGAATGCTTTTCATAACAGCTTGGTGGGGCATCTGGCACATCATTTCTGGCCTTAGCCTGTCGCTTTACTGGAACAAAATCGAGCCTAAATAACACTCAATTTCTATGTCGAAAATATACGAATTACCGCTTTCATTCAGGCTCGTAAAAAAATACATCCGGTTTACTTTCAAACGCTTTTATGGCGAATTTATAGTGCTTGGGAAAGAAAACATACCCACCGAAGGACAAGTGATTTTTGCCCCCAACCACCTGAATGCATTGATGGATGCGTTGGCTGTGCACTCCATCTCGCCCGACAATTATGCGACGGTCTTTCTGGCCCGTTCAGACATATTCAGAAAAAAAACCTTAGCCCGGATTTTAAGAGCCTGTAAAATTATGCCTGCTTTCAGAATCAGGGATGGCATTGAAAACCTTGGCAAAAACAATGAAGTTTTCGACCAATGCGTAGAAGTGCTCAAAAGTAAAAATGCTATGGGCATCATGCCCGAAGGCAATCAGGAACTCGAACGGAAAATCCGACCCCTTGTGAAAGGTATTTTCAGGGTTGCTTTTTCGGCTCAACAAAAAATCGGAACCTCTGGAAGTGTAAAAATCGTTCCTGTCGGCATCGACATGGGCGATTTATTTAAATTCGGCAAACATATTATTATCAATATCGGCAAACCCATTGATGTTTCGGAATATATGCCAAAATATGCCGAAAATCAACCGGCTACCACCAACGAAATTCGCAACGACCTGTGGACTGCTCTTGGAAATTTAGTTGTGAATTTAAATACCGACAAGTATTACCCGGCTTTCGATGTTGCCACGCAAGTCAGCAATGCATCGATGCTCGAAAGCATGCAACTCGAGAAAAATACAGTCAATCTGTTTTATGCCAGACAAGAGATTGGACGTAAATTAGTTAGCTTAGAACAGAGCAACCCGGAACTTGCCGAAAAACTAAATACTTTATGTATTGATTTTGAAGATCTAAGAAAAAAACTAAATCTGCATATCAATAACTTTGAACAACAATCAGCTCGTTCTGCTTCAATGGTGTTCAAAGCATTAGGTCTTTTACTTTTATCACCTGTTTTTCTGATTGGTTTTGCACTTAACTTTCTACCGTTTTTCACTCCGGTTGTTGTTCGCAAGAAACTGAATGTAAAATTCGAAGGCTTCTACACCTCCATTCATTATGTTGTTGGGATACTTGGTTTCCCCGTTTTTTATCTTTTACAGGCCATCTTATTTTTCAGTATTTCCGGCCTCAACTGGTGGTTGATTTTGTTATTTATCCCGCTGGAATATCTTTCGGGCAAGTGGGCTTTCGTTCTTTACAAACAATACAAAAAGACAAAGGGAGAAATCTACAATTCGATTGTAAAAACTAAAAAAGAAAAAGACTACAAGCATTTGCAACAGCTCCGGTCAGCAATCATCGACATAGTAATGAAATAACAAAAAAGGATGAACTGTAAAATTCATCCTTTTTGATTTTGCTAAAATTCTGTTATTCCTGTTTCCCTCTTAAAAGATGCACAACCCCTTTTCGGGAATGCTTTTCTCCATCGGCACCTACAGCTTCAATCACGTATAAATAAGCACCTTCTTTTGCTTTTTTTCCATTGATAGTTCCATCCCAACCCTTTTGAGGATCGGTCCAGAAATAAAGCTGACGTCCCCAACGATTAAAAATCCAGCATTTAAACGACAGGATAGATTTATAAGCCACCCTGAATTCATCGTTCAATTCGTCGCCATTATCGGGTGTAAAAACCGGAGGCACCTGAATATCGGAAGTTGTAATTTTTACTGTTACCGAGTCGGTACTGCTGCAAAATTCATTGCTTGCAGTAAGTTTCACAACATAAGTGCCTGATTCGTTAAACGTATAGCGTTGATCCTGATCGGCACGGTTAAACAACAAACTGTTGTCCTTTTTTATTTGCCAGTTATAATACTTTGCCACAGGTGTGTTGGCATTGCTCTGAAACATAATATCAAGAGGCGCTGAACCCGAAAGAACAGAAATATTTCCGGGACGTTCATCTTCTTGTAATTCTTCACGAACAGCAGTAGTTGTTGTAATATGAGTTTCGACACTTACTGCCGGATAGAGTTGCGATTCAACAAAAGGAAGAGGCGAAATTAACAGCTCTTTGGCAAACTGATCGCCTTCGATCCTGAATTTAGTATCGCACAACGGAACATCTGTTAGATATATTTCTGTCTTAGGCAGTTTTAGTTTTTCAGTAATTACTTTATCGTTCCATTTTTTATCCGACGTCCATTCTTTCGTATTGTAATTTAATGTAAATTCTCTGTCGATTGTATAAGTTGTGCCATTTACAGACTTATACTGCATTGGCGGTATATTTGCATTTATAGTCAGCTTCAATTCATCGCACTGATTTTTAGATGCTTCATCGGTAACCAATGATACAAATTTCGGTAAGTAATCCTGATAGTCGATCACCCAAATCGTAGTTTTAACGCCATCAACCTCTAAAATATAACCATTCGCATTTTCAACATTAAAGTTCTCGGCCTGATTACCGATTGATTTCGTAGGCGCCGAAAACTTATACCAATTGATTGTTGTGTAGTTTCCATTATATTTCAATGAACTCGACGATGTTAAACCATTGAAAACAAACAAATAATCTATGTTATTGTATTGTTTATGGTAGGATTTAAAAGTACCTGTAGCCGTTACTTGTCCGAAGATCAGAACTGAGGAAATGAGCGATATGTAAATCAGAAATATTTTCTTCATGGATATAAAAATCTATTAACCATTGTAACTACTGCAAATGTACATCTTTCTCTTCAAAAACAAAAAAAACCTTCATTTATTGCCGTTCTAGGCGATTCGAAGCATATTTTTTGTACATTTGCAACGTTAAGACACCCGAATTTAGATGCTAAACTTCACATATAGCATTCAATATGTGCTGTTTATATTTAACGGGCAAGTTGCATTTATTAATTATTACAGTCATATTTCATGAAAAGTTTTTTCATCAAAACTCTCCCGATTTTCTTGCTGTTCATCTCCTTACTATCATGGGGACAACAAGATAATTTTCCTGTAAAGAAAATAAACGGGACTGATTATTACGTATATACCGTGCAACAAGGCGAAGGCTTATACTCAATAAGTAAGCGTTTCGGTGTATCTCAGGCCGAAATAAACAACCTTAATCCGCAAATCCACGAAGGCTTAAAGGCCGGACAGGAAATTGTGATTCCGGTAAATGAGAAAAATGTAAAAAACACAATCACTTCGTCGCAGTCACCAAAATCCGACAAAGAAAAATCAGTATCCAAAAAAGAAACGGAAATCGTTAAGCACGTTGTTCTGAAAAAACAGACACTTTTTGCGATCAGTAGAATATACAACATTTCTATCGACGATATAAAAAAATACAATCCGGAAGTAGAAAACGGCCTTAAAGAAGGAATGATTTTGAGTATTCCAATCGACGATACAACAAAAGCTGAGACCGAGAAAATCAACAAACAATCGGCAACAAACGAAAAAGAAATCAAACAATATTACAACCGAAAAACAAAAGACACAATTATCTACATTGAACATACGGTGAAGGAAAAAGAAACTTTGTATTCGATAAGCAAATTATACAACACTGACATTCAAAGCATTATTGACTTAAACCCAAAATCAGACGACAAGCTGAAAGTAGGTGCAAAATTAAAAATTCTGAGTCCGACCACTCCGAAAACAACACAAAACGAAAAACCACTTGTAAGCCCTAAAGCCGAAGCAGATGATGTAAAGCTCAATACCCGTATTTTCGAGTCAGTACAACCCAACAAAACTCCCTACAAAATTGCCTTTTTACTGCCGTTTATGGTAGGCAATAGCAAAGCTGATGCGAGTATTGATAAGTTTATCGAGTTTTATTCGGGTGCATTAATTGCTATTCAGGAAGCAAAAGAACATGGAATTTCGTTCGAGATTTCGACATTCGACACCGAAAAAAGTGAAGAAAAAATTCAGGAAGTACTCCAAAACCCTGAATTAATAAATATGGATTTAATCATTGGTCCGGCTTATACAAACCAGATTCCTTATGTAAGTGATTTCTCTAAAGAAAACAAAATCAACACCTTGATTCCGTTTTCATCTAAAGTTTACGATGTAAATGTAAATCCCTATCTCTTACAGTTTAACCCGGGAATAGCTGTAGAAGTGAAATTCATTGCCGAAATGCTAAACAACGAATACCGAAACGATAACATTATTTTCTGCGATGTTCCTTCTGTTAGCATTCTGGACGATGGATATGAATTTGCTTTTGAACTTCAAAATGAACTTCGAAGACTCAAAAGAGAATTTAGCAAAACAGAATTGATCGACGATAACGCCGCATCGCTACTGAAGTTGTTCGAAAAAGACAAGAAGAATGTGGTATTCTTCAACACCAATAAATACGCATCGGTTACAAACTACATCGACTCGTTGGCAGCGTCCAACAAAAACAAGGAAATCGTTTTATTTACCCAATACAGTTGGCCTGAGATTAAAAACGCACAATTGGCAAGCTTTAGCATAGCTCCGTTTAAATCAGATTTTTCAGGCTCCGAATTAAATATCTACAACAAACAGTTTTCGAAATTATTCAATTGGAAACCTACCTCAAAAACACCACGTTACGACATTTTGGGTTACGACCTGACCAACTACTTTGTGGCACTGATGTATAACTATGGCAATAATTTCTCAAGCAAAAGAAACAAATTACCCATTTCGTCGGGCATACAATCTCAATTAAGATTTGAACGCGTAACCGACAAAACCGGATATGTAAATAAACAATTGTACTACATTCTGCAAAAAAGCAAATAAAACGCGATTCGCAAAAAAGAACAACCCATCTTCTTTCAATATGAAATCAAAAATCAGGCTCATCATATTTACGTTAACAATTTTAGTCATCCCAACAATTCACGCTCAAAAAACAGCTTTCGAACCCGAAGTTTATTTAGGACTCAATGGTGGAATGAGTGCTTCGATGCTTTATTTCAATCCGCAAGTAAAACAATCGTTCCTCACTGGCTACAATGGCGGGCTTACTTTCAGATACATTGGTAAGAAAAGTCTGGGCGTACAAGCGGAACTCAACTATTCTCAACGAGGTTGGAAAGAAAGTGACGGACTTTATGCTCGTCAGCTGAATTATATCGAACTGCCTTTTCTGACACATTTCAACTTCGGAGATAAATTCCGTTATTTCTTTAATATTGGCCCAAAAATCAGTTATCTTCTTTCTGAGAATATTCTTATCGACAACACTCAAAACTCTACTGCCGAACAACATATCAAAGCCGTTGAAAATCCGTTCGACTACGGATTTTCGCTGGGAACAGGCGCATTAATTAAAATACAAAAACAAGTATTACAGGTTGAAGCCAGAGCAAACTACAGCCTAAGCAATGTGTTTTCCGATGCGAAAAAAGACTATTTTAATTACTCAAACAATCTCTATGCTTCGGTAAATTTCACATGGCTCTTCCAGATAAAATAGGACCTGCCTCCGCTTTAATCCCAAAATCTGCTCTTTAAAGCAAAACGACCACCTTTTCCGTATTTTTGTACACACTGTTTCTCGTACCGAAACAATATCTTTGTAATACTAATTTTTAGTAATCGATTAATTCTTGTTAATTCATCGGTTTTATTTTTGCATCCCGCAAAATATTAGTATTTTTGGTCGACCAATTGTGAGGTTAGCTTTTTTTAACATCAATATTGTATAAAAAATAAAAAACATAAATTATGAAAACGAATTACGAGTTACGTTATGCATCACATCCCGAAGATGCAAAAAAGTACGACACTTCCCGCCTAAGGAAAGAATATCTGATAGAAACAATTTTTTCGGTAAACGAAGTGAATATGGTTTACTCGCTGTACGACAGACTAATAGTTGGAGGTGCAATGCCTGTAAACGAAACACTTCAACTCGAATCAATTGATCCGCTCAAATCAGATTTTTTTCTTTCCCGACGTGAATTTGGCACTTTTAACGTAGGTGGCGCAGGTAAAATCACTGTTGATGGAACAACATTTGAGTTAGGTTACAAAGAAGCTTTATACCTTGGTGCTGGCAATCGCGACGTAACATTCGAAAGCATTGATGCCAAAAATCCAGCTAAATTTTACTTCAATTCGGCACCGGCTCATAAAACATTCCCCGACAAAAAAATAACTAAAGCCGATGCCATAGTAATGGAACTTGGCTCACTTGAGACATCAAATCACCGAAACATCAACAAGATGCTGGTTTGTCAGGTGCTTGAGACCTGTCAGCTTCAAATGGGAATGACTGAACTTGCTCCCGGAAGTGTATGGAACACAATGCCGGCCCACACACACAGTCGCAGAATGGAAGCCTACTTCTATTTTGAAGTTCCCGAAACAAATGCAGTGTGCCATTTCATGGGCCAACCTGATGAAACCCGCCACATTTGGATGCAGGGCGATCAGGCCGTTATTTCTCCCGAATGGTCCATTCACTCAGCTGCAGCAACAAGCAATTATACCTTTATATGGGGTATGGCAGGCGAAAACCTCGATTACAGCGATCAGGATTTCAAGAAAAATACAGAGCTTAGATAAGTAGTTACAAGGAAACAGTTACGAGCAACAAAAGATTGTTTAACTGAATTTCAAGTAAGCAGCTCATTAATTATCATTATTAATCAGAAATTTAAAAACTTACAAAAAAAAATATGAACCAATTTGATTTGACAGGAAAAGTAGCCCTTGTGACAGGAGCCTCTTATGGTATCGGTTATGCTATTGCCTGCGGTTTGGCCAAAGCAGGTGCAATTATTGTTTTCAACGATATCAATCAGGACCTTGTAAGCAAAGGTATCGAAGCTTATAAAACCGATGGCATTGAAGCTCACGGATATGTTGCCGACGTTACCAACGAAGAACAGATTAACAACATGGTAGCTCAAATTGAAAAAGAAGTTGGAGTTATTGACATTCTTGTAAACAATGCAGGCATTATCAAACGTATTCCTATGATTGAAATGACCGCTGCTGAATTTCGTCAGGTTATTGACATCGACCTGAACGGCCCATTTATCGTATCGAAAGCTGTAATTCCGGGTATGATTAAAAAAGGAGCAGGAAAAATAATCAACATCTGCTCTATGATGAGCGAGTTAGGTCGCGAAACGGTTTCGGCTTATGCAGCTGCTAAAGGGGGTTTGAAAATGTTAACAAGAAATATTGCTTCAGAATATGGTGAATACAATATTCAATGTAACGGACTTGGACCGGGCTATATCGAAACTCCTCAAACAGAGCCAATACGCGTTGCAGGCCATCCATTCAACGAATTTATTATTGCCAAAACGCCTGCTGCCCGTTGGGGAAAAACCGAAGACCTGGTAGGACCAGCAGTATTTCTGGCTTCGCCCGCTTCCGATTTCGTCAATGGTCATGTACTTTATGTTGATGGTGGAATTTTGGCATACATTGGCAAACAACCAAAATAACACGGGATTAATTCATTTTCAATCAAAGTTATCGAAATGAAAAAAAACGGATATATACTATTTGCAAGTCTTTTTCTCTGCTCCTGCGCATCTGGTCAACGGAGTATCGTTGTTGAAAACACTACAGCAAAAAATCGGAAAGCCGAAATTGTAGAAGTAAAAGTTGCGGATCTAAAAGCAGGCTTTGATAAGAAAACTTATGTTCTGAAAAATGCTGATCAAAAAGAAGTGCCATATCAGTTGGTTTATGGGGAAAACAAAAAACCTCAATATCTTCTTTTTCAGGCCAGTATTAACGCAAACAGCGTCAATACTTTTACTTTGTCAGAAGGCAAGCCATCAGCTGTTGAGCCCAGAACTTCAGCCCGGTTTGTACCCGAACGCAAGGACGATTTTGCATGGGAAAACGATTTGGCAGCCTACCGCATGTATGGTCCGGCACTTGCCAACGAAAACCCTAGCAATGGAGTTGACATATGGCTCAAGAGAACCAGCCAGCTTGTAGTGGATAAACGTTATCGCGACGAACTTCAGAATGGGATTACCTATCATGTCGACCACGGTGATGGACTGGACTGCTACAAAGTAGGTCATACACTCGGAGCCGGAGGTATAGCTCCTTATGTTGATGATAAATTGTGGATTGGCAATCATTACAACAGTTATAAAGTATTCGAAAACGGTCCGCTCCGTTCTACATTCGAACTTACTTACGACTCGGTAGTTGTTGGAAAAAACATATACAAACAAATCATCCGAATCAGTACAGATGCAGGAAAAATGCTTAACAAGGCTGTCGTTCGCTACGAAGGAGCTAAACAAACAATGAAACTTGCCGGAGGAATTTTTCTTCACGACGGAAAAGGTTCATTAAAAGTTATGCCTGAAAAGGGTTTTATAGCCTATGCTGAAAATGCGGTTTCGGATGCGGGATTACCTTCGGGACGGAATTACATTGGTGTTTTTATCCCCGACAAAAAAACTGAAAGCACGAAAGACAGTTCGCATATTTTATTGAGTGCCGACTATATTGCAGGCGACGAATTCACCTATTACTTTGGTGGAGGCTGGAGCAAATGGGGATATGCAAATGACAATGAATGGTTTAAGGCCATGGAAACATTCACCGAAAGTGTAAAGCATCCATTGAAAGTATCGGTAAAATAATTTTTATAAATTAGCTCATTAATTCCCTGTTTCATTTTTTTGAAGCAGAGAATTTTTTTTCACTCATGGTATCAATCTCATGGTCAGCCTTTCATTTTTCAACTTAAATCAGTACTTTTGCATATCAATAATTTAAATATCAAAAGGCCAAGAATGGTTATCCTGCATATAGAAACCTCCACCAATGTTTGTTCGGTTGCACTGAGCGAAGCATCAAAATGTATTTTCAAAACATCTAACTTCGATGGAATGAATCATGCAGCGTTGCTTAGCTTGTTTATCGAAGAAGCGTTGAGCTCACTGAAAAAAGAAAACAAAAAATTAGATGCGGTGGCTGTGAGTAGCGGACCAGGATCGTACACCGGCTTACGCATAGGTGTTTCTACCGCCAAAGGATTGTGTTATGGTCTTGGAATTCCATTAATTGCTGTAAGCACACTTGAAACAATGACTCAGGCAGCAATATTAAGCGTTGGAACTTCTGATCATTTTCTTTTCGCCCCAATGATAGATGCAAGACGCATGGAAGTTTATACTGCCTTTTACGACGCACAACTGCAAAAAACGAGAGAAATAAGCGCCGACATAATAGACGAAAACTCATACAGAGAAACGCTTGCCAGCCAAAATGTGTATTTCTTTGGCAATGGCGCGGAGAAATGCAAAGCTGTTATCACTCATCCCAATGCCCATTTCATTGATAATATCGTTCCCCTGGCCGAAAACATGATCCCTATGGCCGAACGGGCCTATGCCGAGAACTGTTTTGAAGACGTAGCCTATTTCGAACCATTTTACCTGAAAGAATTCTACACCACAGCCACAAAAAAAAATCTCTGAATTCGTTCACTTTATCGTGAAACCATCCAGAGATTTTTTATTCAATAAAAACCTTTTTTATTTCTGAACCAATACCCATGCATCAGCAAAACGGGTTTTTATTTGGTTAATTTTAGTACGAGCCTGCGCATATTCATTATATGAAGCAATTAATACACGGTACCAACCCTGCTCATTAATAACAATAATGGCTTTGTTTCCTTCGCTAAGCAAAGTCGATTGTAAGCCTTTAGCATTTGTTTGGCTTTTAAAACTTCCCACCACAACATGGTATCTGAATTTTAATGCAGCAGCATCACCATCCGAAAGAGAAAAAGTTTCATTGCGTGTCACCTCTGCTTCTGACGAAACAACTTCCGGTGTAGTATTTACAACAGGAGTTGTAACAGTAGGAGTGGTAGTTGTTGTAGTTGCCGGAATATCAGCACCTTTTATTTCAGCCACTTTTTGTTTTGATTTACATGCAGTTCCTGTCATTGCTACAATGGCTAATGCAAGAAAAAACCTGATTGTTTTGTTCATAATTTCTATTATTTACGTTGCTTGTTATTTGAGTTGCAAATATGCTTAAAAAAAAATTGTCAGCCAACAATTTACAAATGTTTTAATAAAAAACAACGAATACAGCTAAACAAAAGAGCTCTTTGGCTTGTTAAAGGAGTATTATTAAACAAACAATAATTCATTTAAATAAAAAGAACATTATGAAATTTACTTTGCCAGAATTGCCTTATGCACACAATGCATTGGAACCAATTATTTCAGAAAAAACAATTGCTTTCCACTACGGAAAACACCATTTGACTTATGTAAACAACCTCAACGGCCTGGTTGTTGGAACTGAATTTGAAAATGCTGACTTAGATACCATTGTAAAAAAATCAGAAGGTCCTATATTTAACAATGCAGCTCAAATTTGGAATCATAATTTTTATTTCTTCTCATTAACTCCAAACAAAGGAAGCAAACCCAGCGCCGAAATTGCAACTGCAATTGATGCTGCATTCGGTTCGTTCGATGCTTTCAAAGATGAATTTGGCAAAGCTGCCATTACCGTTTTTGGTTCGGGCTGGGCTTGGTTGGTAAAAGATGCTGAAGGAAAACTTTCAATCGTAAAAGAAAGTAACGCCGGAAATCCTATGACCCGCGGACTTACTCCACTTCTTACTTTCGACGTTTGGGAACATGCCTATTACATTGATTATCAAAACCGCCGTGCCGACTATGTAGCTGCACTATGGGATTTGGTTGACTGGAATGTTGTTTCTTCGAGATACTAATAATTACAGATTTATTTACAAACAAAAACGGGAATGTCTTTTCTAAGACATTCCCGTTTTTGTTATTTTATTCTGTCGGCCAGGAAAGGATATTTCTGAATGATTTCGTTCTTTCTTTTCCCGGTATTTTCTTTGAAAAGCGCATACTCAGGCGACAAAGGGTGCAGCGGTCGGTGAGCTCTGTCGGCAGCCAGTTGTTCAAGCTTTTTCATGAGTTGAAGCATTTCTTCGCTAAAAACCGATTCGGAGAATTTACTCCAGATATATTCCACTGCAACATCCGAAGGGTGAAGCATGTCGGAAGCATAAAAACGATAATCGCGCAATTCGTCCATCAAAAGTTCATACGCTGGGAAATAATGTACATTACCAAATTGGTTTTGAAGCGCATCCACAGCAAGCAACAAAGTGCTTTTGCTTATTGTATTTTCGTGAGCTCCATCTTTCCAGTGGCGAATAGGACTTACGCTGAATACGACATTTAAATTTGGATATAACGCTTTTAGTTTCGTCAGCAAATCCGAATAAGCCTCTGTAATTTCGTCAACAGTCAGTCGGCGGCGATTGAATTTCGCAGCCGGCAACTTATGACAATTGGAAACCACTCTCCCACTCTCTTTATCAGTAAAAACCCAGGCAGTTCCAAAAGTTATTAAAAGCACATCCGTGCTTTTGATAAATTCTGAAGCAAATGAAATACGTTCATTCATTTTCGAAAGACACAGCTCGCTACTTACATCCGAAAAAGAACTGCTGTGTGCGAAGCTATGCCACAATGATTTGTATTCAAAAATATCGGATGCTGTAAATTTCTTATTCTGTAGCAACAGCTGTATACTATTCAAAATCGAAATCGGATTGTACAACACACCGAAAGGGTTGATTTCTGTTTTGAAAAATACATTTTTCATTTTCAGACCCATATTTTCGGAAAAACACGAACCTAAAGTGAGAATATTACTTTGGTAGTCCAACCGAAACGAATAAGGTTTAATATCGATGGAAGTTCTGAACATACTTATTAATTTAACTTTGAGATGTTGTGCTGAATCATTAAAACAAAAGTACCTAAAATGTTTGAATACAAAAAAAGCTCCGAAAAAATCCGGAGCTTTTAATAATCAAGAAAAATATGATTTATAGCTTTGCAGTAGCTGCAGCTTTTTCCTTGCAACAAGCTTTTTTCTCAGCTGTGGCAGCAGCTTTATCTTTACATTCAGCTTTTTTTTCAGCAGTAGCTGCTTTGTCTTTGCAACATGCTTTAGTTTCAGCAGTAGCTGCTTTGTCTTTACAACATGCTTTGGTTTCGGCTGTAGCAGCTTTATCTTTACATTCAGCTTTTTTTTCAGCAGTAGCTGCATTGTCTTTGCAACATGCTTTAGTTTCAGCAGTAACTGCTTTGTCTTTACAACATGCTTTGGTTTCGGCTGTAGCAGCTTTGTCTTTGCAACATGCTTTATCTGCTTTTACCTCTGTTTTAGCCTTTTCCTTAGTTTTTGTTGTAGTTTGTGCTGTTACGTTTACCGACACAAAAATAGCCACTAACGCGAGAAGAATTAAGTTCTTTTTCATTTAACAATTTTTTAAATTAATGTTTTCCTTCAGCAAAGATCCAATTGCCGCACTTGGTATTCAATTAAAATTATAAACAAAACTCTTGAATAGAAAGTTTTTTAATTAAAAAAATAAATAAAACAGAAAAACATCTATTTTATGGCGATAAAAATAATGATTTCTCTGTAATTTATTCACACTACCGATTTTTTTTTAGCTTATTTAGTAAATTTATTCATTAAACCGGCAAAAACTCTTTGTTGATCAGTTTGACACTTCGTTTTTTACTGCAACTTCGTAACCAAGTTTTTCGATGGCCTTTTGTAGTTTCGCCACATCATTTTTTGCTTTTGTATAAGTAACCTTTACTGTTTTGGCATCCAGGTCCACCGATAGTGCTTTAACTCCTTTTTCGAAAGCAATATTTTTCTCTATTTTTTGTTTGCATTTCTGACAATCCATCGACACCTGATACACAACAGTGGTATCGTTTGGATTTTTACCGGCAGCATACAAACTAAATTGCGAAAGCATAAATGCAACGAAAAGGATGAATTTGATTTTTTGTTTTTTCATAATGATATCTATTTTATTTAAAGTTATTTAGTCGCGATTGATAGCCCAACGAAAACCAAGGTAAATCTTTCGTCCATGCATAGGACCCCAAACCACCGATGCATCAAAATCATTGCTGAAAGGATGCTGCACATCGATAATCGGATTTTCCTGAACAAAGTTGGTCAGGTTTTCCGAACCGAGATAAACGGACCAAGTTCTGAAGTATTTTGTTACTTGAGCATTCATAATTGTGTAAGCGCCAAACTCTTTGTCCCATAGTGGTTGATTGATATCCGGATCGGGTAAGCGACCACCACCGTTGAACTGCGCAGTAAAATCGAACTGCCACTTTTTTAAGGGCGTCTGATAAGACGCAGTTATTAAGCTCTTCGAACGACTCGTCAGTGGCTTTTCGCGCAACAGTCCGCCGATAGTGGTTTCGGCATCAGTAATACGATGCGCTAAAGTCATCGTGAGCCCTTTCAGCACTTCCATATTGGCTTCCAACTGCGCACTGCTCGAATACGATTTGCCGGTTAAATTAGTAAAACTAACCATATGAGGATTCGAATCCATATCTACCACAACCTGATCAATGAAATTTGTATAATACCATTCGGCGGTAAGGCTCAGTTCACGGCCAAAAAGTGGGATAAAACCTTGTGCGCTCAAACCATAATTCCAGGCTTCTTCCATTTTTATATCCGGAGCTATTGAAATCGATCTGTTACTTGCAAGCAGAAAATTATTCTCGGCAAGTACATTTGGCGATCGGTAACCTTTCCCCGCACTGGCTCTGAAGTGTAAATGGTCATTTGCATTGTATTTCAGATGCAAGCGGGGCGTTAGAAAAGCTCCATATTGAGTATTGTAATCGGCCCGAACACCAGCCAAAGCAATGAACTTATCATTTAAATTCAATGTATACTCGGCAAAAGCGCCGGGAACAAATTCCTTGCGAGGAAAAATAGTCGGCTGCAACACAGTAAGCGTTTCGTTATAATTATCATAATTAAAACTTGCTCCTGTCGAGAGCTTGCTCTTTTCTCCAAGGTTAGTCTGAAAAATTAAGTTTGCGTAAAAATTTTCCTGCTTACCAAAGTATTGTTTATGACCATAATGAGCATCCTGCTGATGCAACGAACCACTCACAATAAAGCCAATGCTTTTTTCGGTGGTATGATCGAACACATAACCATTTTTCAGGAAAAACTCATACCTTTCTGTATCTATGCCTATCTTATAATCGCCTGCAACCTGCCCACCCATTCTTTTTTCGGAGAGGGCACGCACAAAAGCCTGCGAAACATAATTGCCATGCGTATAATACCAACGGTTTATAAAGTTATACTGCTTTACCATAGGCATGTCCATGAAATTATCATTATTTTCGTCGATAGACATGAATTCATCAGAAGCATGAACCAGAATTCCTGTAGAAAGATGTTCCGAAAGCTTAGCCGAAGCATTTACATTGGCTTCCACCCTTCCTGCATCGCTCGCAAAAAGATTTGCAGCAACAATCTCGCTGGTTTGAGGCTTCTTATATTCTACGTTGATCTGACCCGTAACGGCCTCGTATCCATTAATCACCGAAGCCGTACCTTTCGAAACCTGAATGCTTTCCATCCATGGTCCGGGGATGTAGCCCAATCCGTATGCCGAAGCAATTCCACGTAAATTAGGGATATTCTCGGTGAGCATTTGAACATAAGTCCCCGACAGTCCAAGTAGTTTTATCTGTTTGGCTCCGGTAGCTGCATCGCTGTACGAAACATCGACCGATGGATTGGTTTCAAAACTTTCGGACAAATTACAACAAGCCGCTTTGCACAATTCGGTGGCTGTAATTTTTTCGGTTTGAAATACCGACGTACGGGGTTTAATGGTTCCCAGATTTTTACTGACAACCGATACCTCCGACAACTGAATTTGTTCGCTCAGTTCGACATTTAAAAATTTGTCAACGTCGGTTACATGTAATGTATCGGGACTAAACGCCACATTGCTGACAACAAGCAGGTTACTGCCACTATGTAAAGGAACAGAAAATTCACCCAAATTATCGGAAACAGCTCCCACTGTACTGTTCAACCAGTATATATTAACACCCGGTATTGGTTCTCCTTTTTTATCGGTAACTCTTCCTTTCACTGAGGCGAAAGCACATATATGAAGAAAAACCAAACTAAATAATATTAATCTAAATTTCATTTTTAAAGATATAATTATAATTGTTAAATACACAAAAGAGCAAACAATCAACAGATTGCATGCTAAAACCAGTAATATCAATTAAAATTAAATCAGTAAAACTGCGTGGAGATTCAGAATATCTCTTCCTGAATTTGGGATGTAATTGGGTGGAGAATGTCGAAAAGCAAAAAATGACTCAGGCTGCTCGAAAGCAGAGAACAGATCATTTGTAAAATAAAACAGTTGTATTTCTGATGCTGATTCAAAGGAAACATGGGTAGTAACAACTGAAGGAATTTCAACCTTCAAGCGCAACACATGGCAACCGTTGGGATGATGATTTATATCCGAACAGGTAAAATCATCTGAACTATCGTGCGAACAATCGCTGGAATGAGAATGCGCATTGTCATGGCATGACATAAGCGCTATATTTTCTATTCCTACAACTTCGCAATGATGACAACAATAGTTGATAATGTTGAATCCTGTTCCAGCGAATAAAAAATACAGTCCAAAAAAAAGCGAGAGTATGTATTTGATCGGCCTTTTCATGTTTACTGATTGCAAAGAAAGCTACAATTTATATTATTGTAAAATTTTCAGGTTGTTTTTCAGATATTTTATAAATTATATGCTTAAATGTCCTATTTTTGTAGTCAGAAATATTTCAAACAAACAATTATGAAAAAAATATACATATATTTAATTACAAGCCTTATAACACTATCATTATTCAATTCGTGCAAACAAAAAACGATTAAAACGATAGACAAAACGGCTCAACTGACAAGTTTTTTATCGAAAGATACGACCAAAGGCTCCATAAAAATTGACATTACGGTGGAAATGCCGGTTTGCCTCGACGACGAAAGGGTACTGGATTCGATACGATCCGAAATAATCAGGAACTTATTCGGCGATGGATATGTGACCATCTCTTCCGATTCGGTTGTCAATAAATTTGCTGCCGATCTTGTTGCTGAATATAAGCTTTCGAATGAGCAACTGCTGAATGAAATGGACAGCACAAGCTTTTATTCGTTTAACAACGAGCATGTTCTCGAAGGCTTCTCACTGTTGAACGACGGTACTATATACTCTTACGGCTTCAACAGATATGTGTTCATGGGAGGAGCTCACGGACTGAGTACTTCCAATTATTTAAACTTCAACATAAAAAATGGAAAAAAAATAACCGAAAGTGATCTCTTTTCGGACAATTATGTAACAAAACTATCTGAATTGATAAAAGTTCGCATTGTAGAGCAAAGTTTCGAAGACAAAAGCAATGAGCCAATCCTGAGTTTGAACGACACAGATTTTTGGGTAGATGCCATAAAACCAAACGGAAATTTCTACATCACCGACGAAAGCATCAATTACGTGTATAATCCTTACGAAATTGCACCTTACTATATGGGTCAAACCGAAGTTGTTTTACCATTTTATAGATTAATTGATATTCTGAAACCAAACAACGTGATTAGTTATCTGATAGAAAAAGACCTGACAAAATAGAACAGTTTCCAAGGGAGTTGTTTTAAAAGCCTGAAATAATTATCGAAATTCACAGAACAAGATATTGACAATTTTAATTCAAAAAAATTATGAACCTGCAAAAAGACAACCGTTTAGCCTGGGGGATTTCTTTACTCGTTTTCGGCTTTATTTTCCTTTTTCGTCAGTTGGAATTTCTGCCCCCTTCTGTTTCCGATATCATTTTTGATTTTAAAAACTATCCGCTTATCATTGGTCTAATCTTTTTGCTTACGCACAAAAACAAAAACATAGGCCTCATTCTGATTGTCGTTGGTGTTTTGTTTCGACTTGCCGATATCATTCGCTGGACACAACACCTCTCCGATTTCATTTGGCCTTTGCTTTTAATCGTTGCCGGGCTTGTTCTGATTTTTGGAAACAAAAAAAGAAAGAAATAAAGCACTGGAAATGAATATAGTTATGCTCGGTGCCGGTAATGTTGCTACACACCTTTCGAAAGCGCTACAAAAAAAAAGATTTAGCATTGTTCAGGTTTACAGCAGAACAGATGCTTCGGCCAAAGCCTTAGCCGAACTGCTGAACGCGCCCTATACAACCAAAACAGACGATATAAATTCCGAAGCCGACATTTACATTTACACTCTCAAAGATAATGCATTAGAAGAAATAATACACAAAATCAACCTACCCGATGCCATTCACATTCACACTGCCGGAAGTGTGAATATTGATGTTTTTGAAGGAAGAGCAAAGCATTTTGGAGTAATTTACCCTATGCAAACATTTTCGAAATCGAAGGAAGTTAATTTCGAAAACATAGCTTTGATGGTGGAAGCTAATACCGTGGAAACCACTGATACGCTGTTCGGTATTGCTCAGCAATTATCAAATAGATGCTACAAAACAAACTCAGAACAACGTAAAAAAATTCATCTTTCGGCTGTATTTGCCTGTAATTTTACAAATTACATGTACACGATTGCCGAAGAGTTATTAAACGAAACAAATGCTCCGTTCGATATACTGCAACCTTTAATTGCCGAAACAGCTGAAAAAATAAAATATTTATCGCCTGCTAAGGCACAGACAGGCCCCGCTGTTCGATACGATACAGTTATTATTGAAAAACATCTGAAAATGCTTGAGAACCGGCCTGAATTGCAGCAACTTTACAAAGAAATAAGTAAACTGATTTACAATAAATCAACTACAAATATTTAGTTTCCTAGTTGTTTATCAATTAGTTCTATCTCCTTATTCCTTTTTCTCAATTCAGTGGCGTAGTTATTAATTGTTACAAAACTCTTTGCTTCAACGACTGAATTTTGCTGAATATATTCCAATGCTTTTTCCGAATATTCTTTCGCCTTATTAATATCGCCCGATAATTCGTAAGCAACGGCAATGTTGTTCGCTAATTTAGCCTTCAAACCCGCACCACCTTTATTCATTGCACTTTCCCAAATTTCTATAGCAGCTTTCCAGTTTTTCACATAAATGGAATCAATTCCCTGTTTCATTTTTTTGTTATTTGTACTAAAAAAATAACGATCAGCCTTTTCCCAGTAGGGCATGAAACGCTTTACCGAGTTCTGCCCCACATACAATGCTCCATCAATAATAGCGTCAGCCCTTTCGGGCAAGGCATCCCAGGCATTCTTTCTCTGAAACGATTCAGCATCCCAGTAAATAGTATCCCTGAAAGCAACAGTCCCATATTTTTCGTTTCCCGGATAATGTACACTCCACTGAGTTTCGTACCTGGCAACCAAAGCTGTATAATATGAATAATTGGTGCCATCATACAACTCTGCAATTTTGTCATTCACCTTCATCCTGTCGAGCGACAGCACAACATTACTATTATACCTCTTACACAAAGCATTGATCGTATCCGGCGAGACTGGATTTATATTAAAGAAATCAGTACTTTTATTAACTGAATTCAAATGAAGCTGAACATCGTTGAAAAACTCAGAGTTTGCCAGTTCTTCGTAAACGACACTCAAACAATAAGTTGGCATACTATCAGTTTGCTGTACAACATTTCTGGATTTATCGTTATAATACTCAGTTTTATGCCCATAATCGGCAGGTTGAGTAACGGTATTATTCACGATCAACAGCTGATTGGCCGAAACATCAAAAGTAATTTTAGCTGGCCGAAGCACATCAAGACTTGTGTAGAGCATAGTCGTACACGAACTCAATAGAGCCATCGAAAATAACAGAATTATTTTTGCAGAATTTTGTGTCTTCATCTTTATTCAAAAAAAGTGTAAAATTCGTCTATAATGTTAGTTCAAGATGATCGTAAGAGAGAAACATGTTTTCGGGCAATGTTTTCTGCACTTCGTTGTGCATACCCAAATCGTGACTGAAATGCGTAAAATAAGTTCTCGTTGCTCCAATTTGAGTGGCAATGCCAATAGCTTCGCTCAACGAAATATGTGAAATATGTTCATTGATTCTGAGCGCATTCAGAATGAGCACATCCAAACCTTTAAGCTGTTCAATGGTTTGGTTCGAAATCGTTTTCACATCCGTCAGATACGCCACATTAGCAATTCTGAAACCCAAAACAGGTAACTTAGCATGCATCACTCTCAACGGTTTCACTACCGTACCGCACACATTAAAATCATCCTTTTCATTTATCTCGTGTAAATGAATCGTAGGAACTCCCGGATAAGGATGATCGGAAAACGCATAGTGTAAATTACTCCTGATCACCCCCAAAACCCGTTTTTCGGCATACACATTACATTCGCCGAGTGGCCGCACATCATCCAAGCCACCAATATGATCGTAATGCTCGTGTGTTATTAAAATCCCATCAATCTCCTTAGTGCCGGCTCTCAGAAACTGCTGACGCAAATCGGGTCCGCAATCGATAAGAAGCCGGGCATTCTCATTTGTTACTAAAATTGATGCTCGCAAACGTTTATCTTTCTCATTCTCCGACCTGCAAACGGCACATTCGCACCCAATCAATGGAACTCCGGTGGATGTTCCTGTTCCTAAAAAAACAATTTTCATTTTTAAATTATTGCTGCTCTTTACAGGTTCATTCGTATTCTCCAATTGTTTGGATATAAATTATTCGATCTGTTACCAAGATTTTTCACCCAACCCAATGCCTCATTCTGAAACAATACAAGCACGTAACCTGTTTTCGAATCCGGTAACAATATCGATTCTTTTTTCAAAAAAGAAATCGCGCCTCCGTAATCAAGGTCAGCACATGCTAGGTTTTCGGTATTCAATGCTTTCGAAAGTGCCAGTTGGGCAGCCGGAATAAAGTCTTTGCCTTTTTGCTCGGCCATTAGCAAACCACTTTCAATACATCTCAGCCGGTTATTCAGAAACATGAACTCATTGAACCTATCAGTTTGATAAGCCCTTATGAAATTATCATCATTTATATAAGTATAAAGTTCGGGACTCGTCAGTTGAAATTGCATTTCATTTTGCTTAACAAATTTTATGCCTTTCTTTAATTCTGCTTTAATTTGTTTCGAACGAACTGCCGATCCGTTTTTCCGAACCACAGCTATAAAGAATCCTTCACCCTTTGTGCGATGTGGAAAGAAGCGGTAACCAAAATCACTTTCCACTATATTTTCGTTTCCGTGCAAATCAACCTTAAGAAGCTCAGCATCCAGTTTACGACACATCCACGCCACATTGTCTTCGTTTTCCTCCCGATTGTAAGTGCAGGTGCTATACACAAGAATACCTTCAGGTTTCAGTGCATCCCAAACATCGGTCAGAATTTTTTTCTGACGTTCTGCACAAAGCTCAACATTACTTAACGACCATTCGTCTATGGCACCAGCATCTTTTCTGAACATTCCTTCGCCCGAACAGGGAGCATCTACAACAATAGCATCGAAAAAATTATTCAATGCTGAAAAATCAGCCGGATCGTTATTTGTAACCAAAGTATTCTGATTACCCCATTTTGCAAGATTTTCGGCTAAAATATAAGCACGATTTCTCACAATCTCGTTACTTACAAGTAAACAATTGCGATGCAGATACTGCGAAAGCAAGGTTGACTTTCCACCGGGAGCAGCACATAAATCCAACACAGTGTCGGCATCCGGAAAATGCTGTTCTACCACCTGAGAAAGAAACATCGAGCTGGCTTCCTGCACATAATACACGCCTGCATGAAACAACGGATCGGCCGTAAACAAGGGTCTTTCGTTCAGATAATATCCTTTGTCGCACCATGCCACTTTTTCGGCAGAAGGCATGTAATCCATCTTATCATTTATCCTGATGCTTGTGGGCGCTAACTGCTGCAGCGCATTTTCGAATGCAGGATACTCCTCTTTTAAAATAGCTTTAGTACGTTCAATAAAAATAGGCGGAAGATTCATTCAGCAATTGTTAAGTATAGAATACAAAAGTATAATTTTTCATCCATTTGCGACCTTAAAACAAATGAAAATAACAAGCAAAGGACTAATTAATTCAAAAAAAACAATAACAAGAAATAAAAAGTGAGCTGTTCGTTTACAATGCTTTCAGCAATTTATCAATTGTTTCCTTATATTCTGCCTCGCTTAAATACGTTTTTTGAGGATTCATTTCGAACACACTGCCAAAACTAAGCCCATCTTTATATTTGGGGACAATATGAAAATGCAGATGTGGCAGTTTATCGGAATAAGCGCCATAATTTATTTTTACGGGCGAAAAGGCGTTATGAATGGCTTCAGCCACTTTGCACACATCAGCCATAAAGGCATTCCGCTTTTGTTCCGTAAGCTCGAACAATTCATTCACATGATCGGCATAAGCCACCACGCAACGTCCGGGGTAACTTTGCTCTTTAAACAAAAAAACGGACGTTACATTTAAATCGCAAATATGTATCATCAATTCCTTTTGTAGTTCATTCCGTTCGCAATACAGGCAATCGTTTGTATTTTCCATTTTGCTATGTTTTTTTGATTGTTTTACACATAAAAAAAGCAGTGTAAATAAAAATACTTCACTGCTTTTAAATTTTTTTTCCAGTTTTCAAATCAGGATTTACTTTCATCTAAAATTCTGAGTGCAATATCCAGAATCTGAGTATCATCCAGCATTACCAAACCGCCATCAGGCCCCGGTTCAATATGCACTCCACAGCTTTTTCCATCTTTGTAGTTATGTCCTCCGAAATAATTACGTACTGTTTCTTTTTCCAGACCAAGTTCTTCGGCAATCTTGGTCATACTCCCACTTGGAAGCGAATCTTTTACTTTTCGTAATTCGTTAAATGTTATCGTTTTCGTCATGACTGATAAGTATTAGAATTGTGAGTAATAATATGATTTTATTAGGTGCTATAAACTTAGTGTATTCAGTTGAATTGACAAAATTATTTTACAAATATTTAATATAAAAAAAACAATTCCATCAAGCTAAAAATACATAGTTCTGAAATACAAAGAATTAAACGACCGGCGGATTTACAACAAATCATCATAATTTTGCTTTCATTTTGTGCCGGTTTTCAAAATTGCGTATTGTCTGTAAAACTCAACAATGGTTTCGATACCTCTGAAAAACAATTCGACAGGAAAATTTTCGTTAGGCGAATGAATGGCATCCGATTCGAGACCGAATCCCATCAGAATTGGCTTCACGTCGAGTACTTTTTCGAACACAGGGACCACTCCGATACTACCACCTCTGCGAACCGGCAAAGGACGGATGCCAAATGTTTTTGTGTAGGCATTTTCGGCAGCTTTATAAGCCAGCGAATCGATGGGACAAACATAACTTTCGGCGCCGTGCAATTTAATTACATCAATGTCTATATATTCTGGAGCATTTTTTTTGAGATAGTCCGAAACAAGTTCGGCAATCACATCATATTTTTGATTGGGAACAAGACGTGCCGACAGCTTAGCAAATGCTTTTGATGGCAGCACTGTTTTTGATCCTTCGCCGGTATATCCGCCCCAAATACCGCAAATATCCATAGCCGGCCTTATACCTGTTCGTTCAATCGTGCTGTACCCCTTCTCGCCACGCAGATGTTTAATGTTGAGATTCGATTTATATGCTTCTTCATCAAAAGGAATCTGAGCTATCAGTTCGCGTTCGGTAGCCGACACTTCCTGCACGTCATCATAAAAATGAGGAATTGTAATCCTACCACCGGCATCAATAAGCGTAGCCAGCAATTTGGTTAGTTCGGTGATTGGATTGGCTACGGCGCCGCCGAAAATTCCGGAATGCAAATCGCGATTGGCCGCCGTTACTTCTATTTGCCAATAGGCCAAACCACGTAATCCTGTTGTAATACTGGGCATATCGCTCCCAAGCATGCTGGTGTCGGATACCAAAATGGTATCGCATTTCAGCAGTTCTTTGTTTTGAAGGCAAAACTCCTCAAGACTTGGCGATCCGATTTCTTCTTCACCCTCCAACAGAAATTTCACATTACAGTTCAAAGCGTTTGTTTTCACAAGATACTCAAAAGCTTTAGCATGCATAAACGATTGACCTTTGTCGTCATCGGCACCTCTTGCATAAAATTTCCCATCCCTTATTTCGGGTTCGAAAGGAGGCGAAACCCATAAATCCAAAGGTTCGGCTGGCATCACATCGTAATGACCATATACCAAAACCGTTGGTAACCGGCTATCTAAGGTCTTTTTTGCAAAAACAACAGGATTGCCACTTGTAGGCAAAATCTGTACCTCGTCTACTCCTGCCTCAAGCAAAAGTTCTTTCCATCTTTCGGCACATTGTTTAATCTCGGGCTGACGGTGAGCATGAGCACTTACACTCGGAATACGAATTAGACTGAAAAGCTCCTCAACAAAACGCGATTTATGCAATTTGATATAGTCATTAATTTCCATATAAATATTATTTTAATTTTAGTGATTAAACGTAGTAACAGTCAAAAAATTTGAGTGGTTATATTTTTTTAATTTTTTATGCAATTTAGATACTAAATTTCCTTTAGCTTCGTTGTAATAATCGGTTTTATGATTTAAGCTGCAAAGAAAAAACTTAGTTATACAATCATAAACGTACCGAAAACAATGGTTCAACTTTTCGGAACAACAAAAACAAATGCAGGCAACCCTTAGGTATTAACAATAAATAATGCATTCGGTTTGCTACTTGGGTATGATTTGAGTAATTTTGCGCCTCACAAAAAATTAAGGGATAAGGATGACGCACGAAACTCGTCCTTCTAATTTAACACACATTATTAATGAAAAGAACATTACTTCTGATTTTATCGGTTTCGACATTCGTACTTACAGGATGTATTTCTCAAAAAGAAATCTCCTATTTTAAAGGAGTTAACTCAGACTCAGCGGCCGTTATCAACCAACAACACCGTGACAAGCCAGAGACAATTATCACTAAGGGCGACGTGTTGCTAATTACAGTCTCAGCACTGGACCCTACAGCTGTCGCACCCTTTAATTTACCGTTGGTAGTATACAGTTCGCCCGGAACCGACAAGTTATATACTTCGCCAACAATGCAAACTTACATTGTGGACACAGAAGGTAAAATAAATTTTCCTGTGTTGGGGAGTCTTAAGTTAAGTGGATTGTCGAAAAGCGAAGCCATTAGCATGATAAATGAAAAACTTTTGCCCTACCTTAAAGATCCTATCGTTAACATCAATTTTCTGAATTACCAGATTACTGTTCTCGGCGAAGTTAACCGGCCCGGAAAATATACAGTTTCGAACGAGAAAATAAACATCCTCGAAGCCCTTGGGTTAGCCGGTGACTTAACAATATATGGTGTACGAAAAAACGTGCTGATTTATCGTGAGAACAATGGCAAAGTTGAATTTGAGCGCATCAATCTGAATTCGAGCGATGTATTCAAATCTCCTTATTTTTATCTGCAACAAAACGATGTTGTTTATGTAGAACCAAGCAAGGTTAAAGTTACCTCATCGCAAAACATTCCTTTATATCTATCGAGTCTATCAACATTATCGGCTGTAACTACCACGATATTATACATGTATAAATAATCGGACAACGACCAACTCAGCCACCTTAGAATTTCAATATAAAGCTTAAAGAAATGGAAAACAACATAAACAATTCAACTAACAACAGAACATACAACGACTTGATTAACCTGCGTGAAATAGTAATAAAATACCTTCGAAAATGGTATTGGTTTGTTATCTCGGCTTTTGTGTGTTTCCTGATTGCTTTCTTGTATATAAAAATTACGATCCCTACCTATCAGGTTCAGAGCACCATTTTATTGCGTCAGGACGAGAGCAATATGGGCTTCTCCGAAATGGCCATACTCGAAAGTATGGGAATGGGAGGCACTTCGAAAGAAGTAGAAGATGAAATTCAGGTATTGAAGTCGAAAACAATAATGATGAATGTGATTCAGCATTTGGGCATCCAAACTCAATATCTACAGAAAAAAGGATTTAGAAACATCGACACTTACCCCGAAATACCACTTGAACTGATTACTCCTGCGGGCTTCAAAGACACACTTACGAATGCAGTGGTGCTAAAGATAGCGTCTGTTTCGGCGGGCTACAAAATCAAATTTGAAGCAGGCAAAGTCAAAAGCAAATTTATTGTTAAAAACCTGAACGAAGCCATCAACACTCCGCTGGGTACCCTGAAACTAAATGCAGGAAAAAACTTCGACAAGGAAGCTGAATATACAATTCAGGTATTTCCTATCCGAACCATCACAGAGAGCTATTCCAAATCAGTAAAAATAGCAGCTGTATCAAAAAAATCGAACGCCATTAGCATATCGACAATTGCCGGAAATGTAACAAAGGCCAAGGATGTTATCAACAAGCTTGTTGAATTGTATAACCTGGACGCTGTTGTGGATAAAAACATGATAGCCAGCAATACAAAAAAATTCGTCGACGAAAGACTTGTTCTGATCGAAAACGAACTGCAAAACGTTGAAGAAAATGTAGAAAACTACAAAAAACAAAATCAGCTCACCAATATATCATCGGAAGCAAGTTTATTTTTACAAAGTTCGAGCGAATACAACAAGAAGCTGGCCGAAGTAGAAACCCAGCTTAATCTTATAAGCTACATCGAATCGCACGTTAAAAACAGCAAGAACATTTACAACCTCATACCTGCCAATCTCGGTATTCAGGATAATTCGTTACTTAGTTTAATAAGCAATTACAACAATGTGCTGCTTGAGCGCTTAAGACTAATGCGAACCACCAACGACGAGAACCCTGTCCTTACCCAAATGGAGCAACAGATAAAAATCGTACGTTCGAGCATTATCGCCAGTATTGCCAGTGTGAAGGATGGACTTAAAATTGCCAAAATGGATATCCTTAGCAAGGAAAACCAGTTTAACTCTAAAATCAAAAAAGTCCCCACACAGGAACGTCAGTACATCGAAATAAAACGCCAGCAGGAAATAAAACAAAATCTGTACTTGTTCTTGCTTCAAAAACGCGAAGAAAACGCTTTAACGCTTGCAAGTGCTATCCCAACGGCTAAAACCCTGGATGCAGCCTATTCATCCGTCATTCCGGTAGCGCCAAAAACGATGATTGTTTTTGCAATCACTCTTTTAATAGCGATGCTTATCCCTATGGGAGTCATTTATGTACTTGATTTGATGAACAACAAGATAACGGGCAAAAAAGAATTACTCCGACTTGTAAAAGCACCTTATCTGGGTTCCATTGGCATCAACAAAAGCCAGGACAGAGTGGTGGTGCGCGAAGGAAAAACGACGCCTATCGTTGAAATGTTCCGAATGATAAGGACCAACCTGCAATTCATGATTGGCGGCACCAAATCGCCCGTCATACTTGTAACATCGAGTGTAGGTGGAGAGGGCAAGTCATTTACTGCCATCAACCTGGCTTCATCCTTTGCTCTATTCAACAAAAAAGTAGTTCTGATTGGACTCGATATACGCAAACCTATACTGGGTGACTATATGCACATTGAGAAAAACAAGGGGGTGAGTCTTTACTTATCGGATCCAAACTACAAACTGAACGACATTATAATATCATCGGGCATTCACAGCTCGCTCAAAGTGATTCCGGCAGGTCCTGTACCACCGAATCCGGCCGAATTATTGATGAGCAACAGACTCGAAGAGTTGATCTCCGAACTAAAAAAAGAATTCGATTATATTATTATCGACTCGGCTCCTGTGGGCGTAGTTTCTGATACTTTCCTGATCAACAGGATTATTGATTTATCAATCTACGTTTCGCGCCAGAACTACACGCCGAGGGAGATGACCGAAATAATCAACGATATACATAACAACAATAAACTGAATAACATGGGACTGGTGCTGAACGGCGTGGAAGAGATGGCTGGTTATGGTTATTACTCAACTAAGACAAAAGCATCTTACAACAAATAAACAGTTGGTTGATGAGTATCTAAGCTCTCTTTATAAAAAATGCAAGCCTCCGAAAACTTTTTCGGAGGCTTTTTTGTTTGAAATAACCAGAACGTGGAAACTTTTAAATTATCAGAGTTTCCACAGAATAAGACTCATACATCTAACACTCAAAATCATACAAATATATTTACAGAGATTAACAAAATAACATCTCTAATAATAGTTTACATCAGCAACTTTTTATTTAATTTTGCACGCTCTCAAAACAAAAGGATGGACTCACAACAAGAATCAATTATTCAAACAGCAGGTAAAATGTTTTATCAACTTGGAATCAGAAATGTATCCATAGATGAAATATGTGCTGAATTACGGATTTCGAAAAAAACTTTTTACGCACACTTCCCTCAAAAGGAAGATCTGGTGGAAGCAATAATTACTTACGAGAATGAGAATACAAAAGAGAGATTCGCCAAAAACCTGAAGAACAAAAATGCAATTGATGCATTAATCTACATAGTACGCGAAATAAAAAAGCAAAATGACTGTCAACCCCACGCTTTGTGGTACGACGTCAAAAAGTATTATCCTAAAGTATTCGAAAAGTTTGATGAGGAAAAAAAACAATCCATTAAAGTAGGATTCGAGCACAATCTGCGGCAAGGCATTATCGAAGGATATTATCGCAATGATATCGATGTTGAGATGGTTTCGATATTTCACTCCATCCATTTAAAAACTACTTTTGAACAGATGGAGCGAACGCAGAAGAAATTTTCAAAAAAACGTGTTTTAGACTTTTTCATTGATCTGATCATTCATCTTATCGCCAATGAAAAAGGATTGAAGTATTTGGAAGAACATTACCTGAATGAAGAAAAAAAAGAAAAATAGAAATAATTTATTTAAACCAAATTGCTTTCGAACACACCTAATATCGAAATTACAAACAAAAAAAGAAGAGTTAATCGGGTTTAAACCTATGTTTATCGATTTTAATTTATTGCAAATCGATAATTGTATACTTTAGCACCCAATTCGGACAAGCATATTAAGAATATAGTATAGAATTTAATTTATAAGAAGAAAAATGATTGTGAAACGACTAAAATTTAAGAAAATCCTGGTAATAGGTCTTATCGGCTTATTACCTGTAACAGGAGCATTCGCACAGGACACTATCACCGTGTCATTACCAAAAGCCTTGGAAATAGCGCTGAGCGAAAGCCCCACGATAAAAGTGGCCAACAAAGAGATACAGCGTGTTGATTATTCGAAGAAAGAAAGAATGGGAGGATTGCTTCCTTCGGTTTCGCTTTCGGGAGCCTATCAGCGTGCCATCAAAAAGCAGAAGATGTTCTTTTCATTTCCGGGCATGCCTGCCAACCCTGATGGTATTGAAGTAGGACAGGACAACACCTTTACAGGTGGTATTTCGGCTTCGTTGCCACTGATAGCGCCTACGCTTTGGGCTACCATCAACATGAGTGAGCTGGAACTGGAGCTTGCGCAGGAATCGGCACGTTCGTCGAAAATTGCATTGTACAATCAGGTGACGAAAGCCTATTATGCAATACTGCTCACACAGGACTCGTACAATGTAATCAAGCGCAGTTACGAAAACAGCAACGAAAATGCACGCATTATTCAGAACAAATTCAAGCAGGGAACTGTATCGGAATTTGAATGGATAAGGGCCGACGTACAGGCACGTAATATTCTCACAAGTGTGGTATCGGCCGAAAATGCTGTAAATCTGTCGAAATTACAACTGATGATGCTGATGGGTATCGACATGAATACCGAAATAAAAGTGGAAGGAAAACTGGCCGATTTCGAATCGGTAATGTATAGCGAAGTGCTCAATATCGATGCTTCTAAGCTTGATAAAAATTCCGACCTCAAGCAATTTGAGATTCAGATGAAGCAGCTGGCACAAACCGAGAAGATTCATAAATCATCACTACTTCCTACTTTGGGAGCGAGTCTGAACTATCAGTACATGTCATACGCCAACGATTCGAACACATTTAATGCTGATCAATATTGGTTTCCGACTTCAACACTCGGGCTTCAGCTCACCATTCCATTGTTTCAGGGTGGAGCAAAACACTACAAAAGCAAACAGCTGAAGATACAGCGCGAGGAGTTAGACTTGCAACAGGAGAACTTAAAACGCAGCCTTCAGCTCCAAACCATTTCGCAGATGAACAACATAAAGAATGCGTTGAAGAAAATAGAATCGAACAAAGAGAGTTTACGTCAGGCTGAAAAAGGATTGTCTATTTCGCAAAAAATGTATGAAGTAGGTATGGCCACTTTTCTCGATCTGAACAATGCCGACTTAAATTACAGAAATGCCGGACTGGCCTACAACCAGTCGATCTATGATTTCTTATCGTCGAAAGCCGATTTGGAAAAATTATTGGGTAAAGAATTTTAAAACGAATGAATAGGATAACAAAAAATAGAAAATAATAAAGATGAAAAAGATTAAACTTACAGGAATATTCTTAATTGTTTTAGCATTAAGCGTTGGTTCATGCTCAAAAGATGCTAAAACCGACAGTTCGACCAAGGCTGCTGAAAAAGCAAAGGTAAAGGTGGCATTGGTATCCGAACGCGAAGTAGCACAAACTCAAAGTTTCACAGCCAATGTAGAACCTGAGGTGAAAAATAATATTGTTCCTTCAGTGCCGGGACGTATCCGTCAGATTTTTGTAGAAGTAGGCGCCAATGTTTCGAAAGGACAAAAGCTGGCGCAAATGGATGCGGCCAATCTTTCGAACTCCGAAACGCAGATTGCCAACCTCCGACTTACCTACAAACGTGTTTCCGAACTGTTTGCTGTAGGTGGCGCTTCGCAACAGGAGCTCGACAATGCTAAACTGCAACTGAATGTGGCCGAAACCAATCTGAAAAACCTGAGCGAAAACACTTTCCTGATCAGTCCGATCAGCGGTGTGGTTACAGCACGTAATTACGATAGCGGCGACATGTACTCGGGTCAGATGCCTATTCTTACAGTAATGCAGATCAACCCCGTGAAACTTAAGATCAACATTTCGGAATCGTTTTACTCTCTTGTAAAAGTGGGTATGCCTGTTGATGTTACCGTAGATGTTTTCAAGGATCAGGCTTTCACAGGTCGTGTAAGTTTAATTTACCCGACCATCGACGATAGAAGCCGTACATTCCCCGTGGAAGTGAAACTGGTAAACAACAACGGAAAAGTGCGTCCCGGAATGTTTGCACGTGTGGGCATAAACTTTGGCAATATGACCCGTGTGGTAGTGCCCGATCAGGCAATTATCAAACAATCAGGATCAGGATCGCGCTTTGTTTATATTTACAAGAATGGAAAAGTAAGTTATACCGAAGTTGAATTAGGTCAACGACTGGGTAACGAATACGAACTGATCTCGGGCGTAGCCAGCGGCGATCAGGTAGTTGTGTCAGGACAATCGAGATTAGCCGATGGAGTAGAGGTAGAAATTGTAAAATAACGCGCTTTGTGTGATTTCATATCACACGGTTCGTTACTTTTCGGTCTTCGAAAAAACGCAAATAACAAAATGATTTAAAAAAGTAAATTAAATAAAATGAGTTTATACGAAAGTGCAGTAAAAAAGCCGGTAATGACCTCCTTAGTTTTTGTGGGCATTGTCATTATGGGTCTTTTTTCATTAAGCAAATTGCCCATTGATTTGCTTCCGAACATAGAGACCAACACCATCCTGGTGCTGACCTCCTACCAGGGAGCAAGTGCAGCTGATATCGAAACCAATGTAACGCGTCCCCTCGAGAGTTCGTTGAACACCGTTTCGAATCTGAAAAATATAACTTCAACTTCCCGCGAAAACACTTCGATCATCACGCTTGAGTTTGAATACGGCGAAGACATTGAAGCCCTCACCAACGATGTGCGCGACAAGTTAAGTCTGGTTAAGTCTTATCTCCCCGACGGAATAAGCGAACCGGTTATTTTCAAGTTCAGTACCGATATGATTCCGGTAGTAATGATTTCGGCCACGGCCAATCAGAGTTTACCCGCTTTGTACAAAATTCTGGACGATAATGTGGCCAATCCTTTGGCACGTATCAACGGTGTAGGGTCGGTGTCCATCAGTGGCGCTCCCGAACGCGAAGTGCAGATCTATATCGATCCGCAAAAGTTAGAAGCTTATAACTTAACAATCGAAGGAATTGCACAAAACATTCGACTCGACAACGTAAATACGCCTGCCGGGGTGATAGATATTGGTAGCGAAAGCTATTCATTACGTGTGAACGGCGAATTTAAAGATGCCAACGAGTTGAAAAAACTTGTAGTAGGCACTACCGGAGGAAAGACAATTTACCTCAGCGATGTGGCCACCATAAATGATGACTTGCAGGAACGTGTGCAGGAAACCTATACCAACGGTATCCAGGGCGCTTCTATTATAGTGCAAAAACAATCGGGATCGAACACAGTTGAAATTGCCGATGAGATACTCAAAGCGCTGCCCGAAATTCAGAAAAATTTACCGTCGGATGTGAAACTGAATGTGATTATGGATACCTCCGAAAACATTAAGCTCACCATCAGTGGACTTACCGAAACGGTAGTGTATGCATTTCTCTTCGTTATTCTGGTGGTGTTGGCCTTCCTCGGACGCTGGCGCGCTACAATTATCATTATCGTTACCATTCCTATTTCGTTGATTGCTGCCTTTATATACTTGGGCGGAACGGGCGGAAGTTTGAACATCATTTCGTTGAGCGCTTTATCCGTGGCCATTGGTATGGTGGTGGATGATGCCATTGTGGTGCTCGAGAATGTGACCACGCACATCGAACGTGGTAGTCGCCCCCGAAGTGCCGCCATCCATGGAACAAACGAAGTAGCTGTATCTGTTATTGCCTCAACGCTTACTTTGCTTGCCGTATTCTTCCCGCTCACAATGATTACAGGGATGGCAGGCGTTATGTTCCAGCAGTTAGGTTGGATGGTGACGATTATCATGACAGTTTCAATGGCTACAGCATTGACGCTCACACCAATGATGAGTTCGCAGCTGTTAAGACTGAATCCGAAACGCTCGAAAGCTTTCGAAGTTGTTTACCTGCCTTTCCAGAAAGTGCTCGACAAGCTTGACATTAAATACGCTCAATTTGTCAACTGGGCGGTTCGTCATCGCTGGACAATGGTAATTATAGCTTCTGTATTTTTCCTTGTCAGTTTACTGCCTGCCGGCTTTATTGGCACCGACTATATTCCGGCGCAGGACAGCGGACGTATCTCGGCTACCGTTAACCTCCCTGTGGGAACGCGCATGGAAATAACGAAACAAGTGGCTGCTGATTTAGTGAAAAAATGGAACAAAAAATATCCCGAACTGGATATGATCAACTATTCGGTAGGTCAGGCGTCGAGTTCGAATGTTTGGGGATCGTTGCAAACCACATCGTCAAATATTATATCGTTCAATATACGTATGTTACCTTTGGAAGAAAGAGAACGCTCGATGTTCCAGATTTCGGACAGCATACGTGCCGACCTGAACAATATGCCGGAAATACTTAAATCGAATGTATTAGCCGGAGGCGGTATGGGTATGGGCGGACAATCGACCCTCGATGTGGAAATTTACGGTTACGACTTTAACGAGACCGATAAAATAGCCCAGACACTGAAAGATAAAATTTCGAAAATCGACGGATTGGTGGATGTAAAAGTAAGTAGAGAGGAATATACGCCCGAATATCAGATTGAGTTCGACCGCGAAAAGTTAGCGCTCAACGGACTGAATGTAGGTACTGCTTCGAACTATTTACGCAATCGCATCAACGGGCTCACCGCTTCCTTGTTCCGCGAGGATGGTGAGGAATACACAATCAGGGTGGTATATGGTCCCGAGTACCGTCAGTCGGTGGAAGCTATCGAAAATATACTTATTTACAATAGCCTTGGACAAGGCGTCCGGTTAAAAGACCTGGGAAAAGTAGTCGAACGTTTTACGCCTCCAAGTATCGAACGTAAAAACCGTCAACGACTCGTGACTGTAGCCTCTACAGTGTCGGGAACTACGATGGACGTTGCCGGTGCAGCCATTCAGGCCGAAATAGACAAACTGGAAGTACCAGCGGATGTATTTTTCGAAATTGGCGGATCGTACAAAGACCAGCAGGAATCATTTGCCGATCTGGGCAGTTTATTGGTAATTATTATATTGCTTGTGTTTATCGTAATGGCATCGCAGTTCGAATCGCTTACCTATCCGTTCATTATCATGTTCTCGGTACCGTTTGCCATTTCGGGGGTTATCATTGCACTCGCGGCCACAGGCAACACGCTGAACATGATGTCCTTCGTGGGGCTTATTATGCTTGTGGGGATTGTGGTGAAAAACGGTATCGTGTTGGTGGATTATATCAACCTGAACCGCGAACGTGGAATGGGTATTATCCATGCGGTAGTAACGGGAGGTAAATCCCGTCTGCGTCCCGTGTTGATGACAACGCTCACCACCATTCTGGGTATGTTGCCTTTGGCATTGAGTAACTCGCAGGGATCCGAAATGTGGAAATCGATGGCCATCACCGTTATTGGTGGTTTAACGATATCAACAATTCTTACACTTGTGTTAGTACCTACCATCTACACAATGTTTGGTGGTTCGGGAGTGAAACGCACAAGAAGAAAACTAAGACATGCTTTTATGCATAAACAAAACAAATAAAATGAAACACGTATGAAACGAGCATTTAAACAGAGATTTAAACCAAAGACAATGTTCATTGCGAGTTCCATGCGACAACTATCTAAAAAATAAATATAAACGCATGAAATCAATATTTATAGTTTTCGATCAGGCCTATTACGAACAAATTTTGTTAATACTCAACTACAATCATGTTCGTGGGTTTACCCGCTGGGACAATGTGCAGGGACGCGGAAGCAAAACAGGCGAACCACACTACGGAAGCCATGCATGGCCATCGCTCAACGACGCCATCATTACCGTGGTGGACGATGCTAAAGTAAAACCTTTGCTCGACGAGCTCAAAGCTCTTGATGCTACTTCGGAGCTTATGGGTATACGGGCATTTGTATGGAATGTTGAAGATGGCATTTGAGAAAAAAAAATCTCCTTTCATGGCAGAGCCGCACAAACAAGTGCGGCTCTGCTTTTTTATTCACCCCACACCTCTCCCACAGCCCAGGCAAGCCCACATCACCCCCTTTCGTCGATGTCACTACAAAGCGCATTCTAAAGTCGTGCAACTCTATACATTACAAGCGCAACCCCAATCTTAAATTATCTTAAAAATTGCATCATAACACTAACTAATGTTAGCCTGAAATGTTATAATTCACAATTGAACGTTCCGGGTTGAATCGTTGAACTGTTCAATCGTTGAACTGTTGAATCGTTGAACTGTCTTTAGTCTCCGGTCCACAGTCTACAGTCCCCAGACTTTAGCCTCCAGACATTAGACATTAGACTTTAGACATTAGACTTATAACTATTGAATCGTTAAACTATAAACTCCTAACTAAAAAGATTCCTGACTCTTGTTGAAGGCATTTGTTTATAATCGGTCCCCTGTGCTACAGGGTGGGTCTGCAACAGAAAGGAAATGAAGAGATACACATTACAAAAAACCGGAATCAATGATGAATGAAATTTCATCTGATGGCAATAAATACTTTTGGCGCACGTCGAAACACCCGCGGCGGATTCAATTCATCAAACCGCCACCCGAATATCCTCACCTTTCATTTATTTATTGCCTTTTTTGTTTGCCGGATACACAACTGTTCAATCTCTCCAAAGATCCTTATCGTCTTAGCGAAGACTTAGGGCTCTCAGAACATTGAAAACTAAGGCAAAACAATCGTTACTTACAAAGAATCAAAGAAAATCGAAGACTGATACATACGCCGCTCAACGAGTTACATACGCCATCGAAGGTCGATACATACGCCGCTCAACGAGTTACATACGTCATCGAAGGTCAATACATACGCCGCTCAACGAGTTACATACGTCATCGAAGGTCAATACATACGCTGCTCAACGAGTTACATACGTCATCGAAGGTCAATACATACGCCGCTCAACGAGTT
>JAEAMG010000500.1_pt1 | contig 43405 bp, 30 predicted proteins | sample 8958741 | NCBI WGS metagenome assembly JAEAMG01 (sample SAMN16933256, study PRJNA681125) | bioreactor sludge metagenome | isolation source: anaerobic bioreactor treating anionic surfactant - SDBS | place: India: Bengaluru | collected 2019-02-28 | reverse complement strand
TGAGAGACAATTCATCATTTTTCCAATTGGGGAAAACACCAATCGAGAGACAATTTATCATTTTTCCAATAGGTGAAAACACCAATCGAGAGACAATTTATCATTTTTCCAATTGGGGAAAACACCAATCGAGAGACAATTTATCATTTTTCCAATAGGTGAAAACACCAATCGAGAGACAATTTATCATTTTTCCAATTGGGGAAAACAACAATCGAGAGACAATTCATCATTTTTCCAATGGGGGAAAACACCAATCGAGAGACAATTTATCATTTTTCCAATTGGGGAAAACAACAATCGAGTGCCAATTCATCATTTTTCCAATTGGGGAAAACGACAATTGAGAGACAATTTATCATTTTTCCAATTGGGGAAAACACCAATTGAGAGACAATTTATCATTTTTCCAATAGGGGAAAACACCAATTGAGTACCGATTCATCATTTCCCTAACCCGGGAATATACCAACCCATAGACGATTCATTTTGTCTTGTCCTAAATCAGCTTGGTAGATTTATAGTAAAATCTATTGATTTTTTGTTTGAACCCTACCATATTATCCCTAAGTTTCATATTTCTTTTTCCATTTCTTTTCTAGATCTTTTGGTAAGGCTATTTTTGGGAAAGACATTATTGAAAAACGATACAGGAATTAATGTTTCAGATAAATCACACGCTTCGATGTATATTCCATTTTAAGGGTATGTGAACAGCACAGAAGGTCATTCCCTCCAGCTCCCTCTCCCCTGAAGAGGGCCAGGGAGAGGTGCCCTAATACAAAATGCTACTCAAATAATAAAATATCTTACAAATTTATCTGAAATTACATTGTAGTATGTAAATAAAGCTTTATATTTGGAGCCCTGAATATTTTAGATGCTCTCGCTTGATGCAATGTAACTGTATTTTAATGCAAGACCAGCTGTAGTTAAGAATAGTCTGTTTATCTTTGACCCCTGAGAAATCTGAATATTTTGTAGCAATAAATTGAATCGGTACGATGGAACGTTGCCGATGGAGGACTCTAAGTCCTGTTCAATAACAATACTGGCTATTAAAATATAGCCTTAATACAATTAAAATAAACAACAAAGTAATAATAATTTAATTTTTTATTTTTATGAAGAAAACAATTACTTTTTTTAAAAGCTTGCTGCTGGCAGTAATGTTAATTGTGGGAAGCTTGAGTGTATGGGGACAAGGCACCATTTATTCCGAAAACTTTGGAAATCCAGGATCTAGCACTAAGGTTAATGTATATACAGGTTGGTCGAATGCGATTTCTGGTATTACTTATAACGCAGATACAGGAACTGACATTAGAACTTCAAGTGCAAGTTTAATTACTGATTACTCAGGAGCTTCGGGAGCGGGGAATGTAAACATAGCAGCATCAGGCAGGTGGTTCTCAATCTCAGGAATTAATACTGAAGGTTTTACAAATCGGGTTCTTTCTTTTGGGTATAGAAAAGGAGCTGGAAATGGTAAGACTAATACTATTACTGCTGAATATTCAACTGATGGTGGGGTATCCTGGATTTCAATAAACTTATTGAACACTGGAACGTCGGGTTGGTATTTATATACTAGTTCAACAGATTTTATTCCGGCTGTGTCTAATTTAATATTAAAATTTAAATCAACAGCAGCAAATGATAATAGAATTGATGACGTAAAAATTATAGGGACAGCGGCATCCACCCCAACAATCACACCTACTTTTCCAATTTCATTAAGTGATTTTTCCACCACGGTGGGAACGGCTTCTGCATCACAAACTTTTACTGTTGGAGGTAGTAATCTTACAGCAGATTTAGTTGTTGCAGCACCAACAGATTATGAGGTGAGGGAAAACAATACAGGGACTTTTGGATCTTCGGTTTCTTTTACTCCATCATCAGGAATAGTTGACACTAAAACTATAGAGGTAAGAATTGCTGCATCAGCCGGAGTTGGCACTCCTTCCGGAAATGTAACTTGTACTTCTACAGGAGCCACTTCTCAAAATGTGGCAGTTAGCGGCACGGTAGATGCAGCCAATACGCCAACTATTTCCCTTAGTTCATCCTCCCTTTCCGGGTTCAGCTATATAGCGGGTAGCGGTCCATCGGCAGAACAAAGTTTTACGGTAAGCGGCACGAACTTAACAGACAATATCAGCCTGACAGCTCCTACCGATTACGAAATTTCCACCACATCGGGCAGCGGATTTGCATCTTCGCTTATTTTTACCCAAAGCGGAGGAACGGTAACAGCACAAACAGTTTATGTCCGCTTAAAAGCAGGTTTGACAGTCGCGACTTACAACAGCGAAACTATTACCGCCGCTTCAAGCGGAGCAACCGATAAAACAGTTACTTTAAGTGGTAGTGTTACCAATCCTCCTGCACCTGCTGCGCCAACGGCTACCGCTGCAACGGATATTTCGGCCACAGGCTTTACAGCCAACTGGGGAGCTGCTGCTAGTGCTACAGGATATGATGTGAGTGTGTATACGGGAGGGAGTTTCTTGAGTGAAACTTTCGATGCTCAAACAGGCTCTGGTGGTAATGATGGTTCGTGGAGTGGAACGATTGCTTCAAATAATATTGTTGGACTGGATTCTTGGACTTTGGAGAACGCCTCTGGTGCATCTTTTTGTATAAAATTAGGTTCTGGGAGTAAGTTAGGTACAGCCACAACTCCAGAGTTAGGTTTTGCAGGTAATGCGAAATTAAGTTTTAGAGCTGGCGCTTGGGACGGAAGTTCAGAATCAACAACTCTAATGCTTGCAATTACGGGAGGTGGAACGTTAGGCAATAGTTCAGTTACTCTCGTTAAGGGTCAGTTTAGTAATTATGAAGTAACAATAACTGGGGCAACTGCAACTTCAAAAATTTCATTTAGTGGACAGAGTGCAAACAACTCACGCTTTTTCTTAGATGATGTTGTTGTTTCTAATAAAACTCCAATTTCCGGCTCTCCATTTACAGTAACCGAAACATCAAAAGTAGTAAGCGGTTTAAATCCGGGTACAGAATATTTCTATACTGTAGTGGCAAAGAATGCTTCTGGAAGTTCTGCAGCATCGAACGAAATAAGCGTTACTACCGATAATAGCATAGTTGTAAACAGTGCTGTGAATGCTTCTACTTTGGCAGATTGTGCTACTTGTAATGTAACCGTTGCCGATGGAGGCCATTTAACTGTCGATGCTGTTAAAACCTATAACTCGATAACAGTGGCGCCTCAAGGTAAGCTTACTAACGCCAGTACGCTTACAGTAGGAACTATCACCATTCAAAGTGATGCCAATGGTACAGGAACTATAGTAGGTAATGTAAGCGGAGCGGCTACAGTAAATCAACACTTGTCGAGCTACCGTACCTGGTATTTGTCGTCGCCTGTATCCAATGTAGCGCCAAGCAATATGGATCGTTATAAATTCTACGATGAAACTACCGGTAACTGGTCAACTACAGCACCAGCACAAACTATCGGCGCAGGTTTCCTTGCAGTGCCAACCAATAATGCGGTTACTTCAACATCTTTTACAGGAACATTAAACAATGGTAATATCAATATTAATGTAACCCGCTCTGTTGGTAACGGCTCCAAGCCGGGCTTCAACCTGGTTGGTAACCCTTATCCATCCTATCTGGAGTGGAGTAAAGTGAATGATGCAAATAGCAGTTTAATGCCATCATCGACCATGTGGTACAGAACAAAAAAACTCAATCAATCAAGTGAATTGGTTTATCAGTTTTGGACAGTAAACGGAGATGGTGTTGGAAGTCCTAATGGTGCCAGTCAATATATTCCACCTATGCAAGCCTTCTGGGTAAGAGCAAAATCAAGTGGTCAGCTTCAGTTGACAAACGATATGCGTTCGCACGCTCCTGCAACAGATTATCTTCTGAAAGCGCCAGCTGTTAACAGCAGAACATTGATTCGCCTTGAATTGTCGAACGGAACAAATACTGACGAAGCAGTTTTGTACCTGAGCGAAAACGCTAACAATGCATTGGATGCATTAGATGCACCAAAAATGAGCATTGAAGATGCTTCCATAGCCGAAATATTTACACGTGCAGGTAATGAGAAGTTGGTAATCAATGCTTTGCAATCATTGCCAAAAGATACAGAAATAGCTTTAGGTTTCGAAGCCGGAAGTGCAACAACGTTTACTTTGCGTGTTAACGAATTAAGCAACCTGCCATCGGATGTTCAACTGATATTGAAGGACAATGTCACCAAAGCAGAAACAGACCTGACAGATGGAACAGCTGTTTATTCCTTCAACAATATAGCTACAAGCGGAGATCGTTTCAGCATTATTTTCCGTACCAAAGGTGCTGTAACAGGTATTGATCAACCAACTTTCAGTGGATTGAGCGCTTACAGCAATGCCAACAACCAACTGACAGTGTTGTACGATGGCGCTATCGATGCGCAAACCGTTGTTTCGGTGTACAATGCGGTAGGACAACGTTTGGTAACTCAGTCCCTCAAGGGTGTTTCCACTGTTATCGATGGTGAGTTTGCTCCGGGCGTTTATGTAGTGAAAGTAAATAATTTAAGTCGTAAATTGACAATTAAAAAATAATCATTTTACAAGAAAAAAATAAAGGAAAAATATGAAAACATTAAATATCCCTACCGAAAAACGTACCTATCTGCCTCCGGCGATTGAAAGCATCAGGCTTGATAATGAAATATCGCTGGCGTTGGAGTCTACGCCTGCTACTCCTGATAGTGGCGACGAAGTATACAATACCCCTGATTATTTCAACAACAATCCGTACAAGGATAACCTGGCGTGATATAAACAGTAAAAATGAAGGCCGGAGTTAAGTCTCTGTCCAACTATCAAAAGAAATCCCTGAGCAATCGGGGATTTTTTTGTAGATTTGCATTTGTTTGTGTACAGTCTTTTAGGCTGTATAAGAAAATACTTTTTGAGACAAGCTTCTACGGACGATCGCAATTTCGAATTCACATTCAATTAAAATAGAAATATATGAAACTAACATGATCAAAGATGTTGGACACACAAAGGCGTGATGAGTGATGTCTTTGCTCTTAAATTAAAAAGATGAAAAAGATGTTTTTACTCTTTGGAGTAGTTTTTATGGCTTTCGGCGCTTTGGCGCAGGACATTACCGGCGAATGGAATGGAGTGCTGTCGGTACAGGGAATGAAGTTGCGTTTGGTTTTTCATGTTTCGAAAACCGATGCAGGGTATACGGCTACAATGGATAGTCCCGATCAGGGCGCCAAGGGCATTCCAATGACTTCGGCACGCTTCGAAAACAATGTGATGACCCTGGAGCATAATCTGGCCCAAATTGTTTATGCAGGAACAGTTGATGCGACAGACAGTATTGCAGGGAAATTTACGCAGGCTGGTCAGTCTTTCCCTTTGACCCTGCACCGTAAAGCCATTGCCATAGAGAAACCAAAACGGACGCAAGAGCCTGTGCCACCTTTTCCTTATGCATCGGAGGAGGTTACTTTTGTAAATGCAAAGGAAAATATACGGTTGGCAGGTACTTTTACTTTTCCAAAAGGAAAAGCGCCTCTGGCAACAGTGGTGCTGATCAGCGGTAGTGGCCCTCAAAATCGGGATGAAGAGCTGATGGGGCATAAACCTTTTCTTGTGCTTGCCGACTATCTCACCCGCAATGGAATAGCAGTGCTGCGTTTCGACGACAGAGGATGTTTTGCTTCCGAAGGCAACTTTGCTGCTGCCACAAGCAATGAATTTGCTACCGATGTGGAAGCGGCTGTGGCCTATCTGAAAACCCGAAAAGAAGTGAACAAAGGGAAAATAGGCCTGATTGGTCACAGCGAAGGTGGGTTGATTGCTCCTATGGTAGCTGCGCGCAATAAAGATGTGAATTTTATAGTATTGATGGCCGGACCAGGCATTCGAGGAAGCGAAATAATGCTGCGTCAGCAAGCGCTTATCGGTAGGGCCAACGGTGTGAAAGAAGAGGACTTACAGGCAAGAATTGATCTGAATACCGCTGTTTTTAAAATGGTGGACGAAATTGCGGATACCGATACACTGAGGGTGAAAATAAGCAATTACCTGCGCGAGCAATCGAAAACTGTGGCTGCTCTTGCGACGAACGATGCTAAAAAAACAGAAGAGTTGATAGATGTGCAGGTGGTACAATTGCTGTCGCCCTGGATGCTGAATTTTATCCGTTACAATCCTGTGCCTGCACTCGAAAAAGTAAAATGTCCGGTGCTGGCCATCAATGGGAGTAAGGATTTGCAGGTGCCGTCGGAAGTAAACCTGAAAGCCATTGAAACAGCGCTGAACAAAGCGAAAAACAAAAACTTTGTGATAAAAGAACTGGCGGGGCTGAATCATTTGTTTCAGGAATGTAAAACAGGATCGCCCAACGAATATGCAGGCATCGAACAAACCATATCGCCATCTGCGTTGGAAGTTATCAGCCAATGGATAGGAGGGTTGAAATAGTTTCGGGTTCTGATATTAATTTGTAAATTTGAAGATTTGAGAGTTTGAAGATTTGAAGATTTGAGTTGTGAGGGTTCCGTGTTCTGTTTGCGTTCTTCTTTCTTTTGAGACAGCCTTGAGCGAAGCGGAGGTTTTTTTGAAAATTAATCAATGTGCGTCTGGTCCTGAAATTTGTTTACAGTGAATTATTTCCCGTAGGGAATGTATATCAATAGAAAATACAAGCCACCAAAAATCAGTTCCCCGTAGGGGATAAACAAAAGAATAAGATGAATGTCCGTTCGACTGAGCTCACGCCGAAGGTCTCACGCCGAAGCCTACAGACTATTTGCAAACCCTGATGCGCATAATTGATAATTTGAAGATTTGAAGATTTGAAGATTTGAGAATTTGAGTTTTGAGTTCCGTGTTCTGATATTAATTTGTAAATTTGAGGGTTTGAGGATTTGTTGAGTTCCGTGTTCTGATATTAATTTGTAAATTTGAGGGTTTGAGGATTTGAGGATTTGAAGATTTGAAGATTTAGGTGTCTGGTCCTGAAATTTGTTTACAGTGAATTATTTCCCGTAGGGAATGTATATCAATAGAAAATACAAGCCACCAAAAATCAGTTCCCCGTAGGGGATAAACAAAAGAATAAGATGAATGTCCGTTCGACTGAGCTCACGCCGAAGGTCTCACGCCGAAGCCTACAGACTATTTGCAAACCCTGATGCGCATAATTGATAATTTGAAGATTTGTAGATTTGAAGATTTGAAGATTTGAGGGTTTGTGGATTAGAGTTGTGAGGATTCCGTGTTTTGAGTTTTGAGTTTTTTTAAATAGTAAATTGTAAATAATTAAATAGTAAATATTTTGATGAGTAAAATAAATGAGGAATTGATGATAAAATCAGTTCGTTTTAGCAATAGACTGGGGATGTCGCCCATGTGTCAGTATTCGGCAGTGAATGGTTTTGCCACCGATTGGCATATGGTTCATTATGGTAGCAGGGCTGTAGGCGGTGTGGGGTTGATCCTTCTCGAAGCTACGGCTGTAGCGCCCGAAGGCAGGATTACGCCTTACGATTTGGGGCTTTGGGACGATGCGCAAATAGATGGTTTAAAAAAGATCACTGATTTTATTCATGCCCATGGCGCTGTGGCAGGTATTCAAATCGCTCATGCCGGGCGAAAAGCATCGCATGATAGTCCGGTGAACGGAAGTGCTCAACTGAGCCCTGATCAGGGCGGCTGGGCTACGGTGGCTCCTTCGGCTTTGCCTTTTGATGCCAACGAAACACCGCCTACAGAACTCGACGAAAAGGGAATTACGGAGGTAGTTGAACAGTTCCGTGAGGCAGCATTGAGGTCGTTGAAAGCCGGTTTTAAAGTGCTCGAAATACATGCAGCCCATGGTTATCTTATTCATGAGTTTTATTCGCCCCTGAGTAATAAACGCACCGATGGCTATGGTAGAAGTTTCGAAAATCGTATCAGGCTACTGCTCGAAATTGTAGAGGCTGTTCAAACCGTTTGGCCGACAGACTTGCCTTTGTTTGTGCGACTCTCGGCTACCGACTGGACCTTGGGGGGCTGGACGCTGGACGAAACGGTTCGCTTGTGTGAAATTCTTCGTGTGAAGGGCGTTGATTTAATCGATTGCTCGACGGGTGGAAATGTGGCAGCAGCCCGTATCCCTGTGGGTCCCGGTTACCAGGTGGCTTTTGCCGAGGCGGTGCGCAATACAGGTATTATGACTTCGGCGGTAGGATTGATTACTACGGCAGGCGGTGCGCAATACAGGTATTATGACTTCGGCGGTAGGATTGATTACTACGGCTGCGCAAGCGAATTCTATTTTGCAAAACGAAAAGGCAGATATGGTGTTGTTGGGACGAGAACTGTTGCGCCAACCTTATTTTGCACTCTCAGCCGATGAAAACATCAGCTGGCCCGATCAATATCTGAGGGCTAAATAAATATATTCTAACTGTTCCGTGATGTTTGTTTTCTAACCTCACCCCAACCCTCTCCTTTGGGAGAGGGCTGGGGTGAGGTTTTGGACGAGCGGAGGGGTTTCAGAATAATTAAAAATAAAGTTGTAAAACAAACCAGAGTTCTGACTGTAAACCGTAGTTGAAAACAGAAACAAGAAAAAAAGCTGTATCGAAAATCAGGAATGTAATCTTCTATGTGCCGACCAATCATTCTATGTGCTTACCAAGCATTTCTATGTGTTTACCAACCATTTCTATGTGCTTACCAAGCATTTCCATACGCTGCTATGCCATTTCTATACGCTTACCAAGCATTTCTATACGCCGACCAAGCATTTCTATACGCTGACCAACCATTTCTATGTGCTGACCAACCATTTCTATGTGCTGACCAACCATTTCTATGTGCTGACCAAGCATTTCTATATGCTGACCAAGCATTTCTATATGCTGACCAACCATTTCTATATGCTGACCAACCATTTCTATGTGCTAACCAACCATTTCTATCTGCTAAAGAGCTTAGATCATACTCCAGAAAAGCGCGATATTTAATCCGGTGACAATGATGCCCAATGAAAGCAGTACGATTTTAGAATAAGTAGAGTTTTTGTATTTGCCCATCACTTTTTCCGACGAGGTGAGGTATACCTGCAGGAAAATGGTGAACGGGAGTTGAATACTTAAAATCATTTGCGAGTAAATAAGCCCTTTGAAAGGATTTGAAATAAAGAATATAATTGCCAATGCAATGATCAGCGAAATGGCAACGCCCATGCGCGAGTGATTGTCCTTGATGTCGTAGGGTTCCTTGTACATCCCGGCGAAAATACTGCCGGCAGCCATGCCCGAAGTGATGGTGGAAGCCAGCCCTGAAAACAACAATGCAACAGCAAAAACAACGGCAGCATTTTTACCCAGCAAAGGTTCGAGCAAACTGTTGGCTTGTTGCATTTCGGTGACTGGAGTGCCCGATTTGAAAAAGGTGGCCGCAGCCAGCAATATCATGGCGCTGTTGATGGCCCAACCTATGAGCATGGAAAACAGCGTGTCGAAAAATTCATATTTAAGTTGTTTCTTAATAATTTTATCGTCCTGCAGATTCCATTGTCGGCTCTGGATAACTTCGGAATGCAGGAATAAATTGTGCGGCATAACTACAGCACCCAGAACGCTCATGATGACAATCATCGATCCTTGCGGAAATGAAGGAGTCACCCAACCTACAATGGCGCTGCTCCAATCGATGTCGCTCAACCACAGTTCGTAAAGAAAGGACAAACCTATCACCGAAACGAAGGCAATGATCCATTTCTCGACTACTCTGTACGAATTTGAAAATAGCATAATGATCACAAAAATGGTAACCAGTAGCGCGCCTATTTTTATTGGTATCCCGAACAGCATTTCGAGCGCAATGGCTCCACCCAGTATTTCGGCCAGCGAAGTGGAAATGGAAGCCAACATGGCCGAAGTAAGCAGAAATTTGGAATAGGCGGGCTTCATGTAAATGGTGGTGGCTTCCGAAAGACAAAGACCGGTGGCGATGCCCAGGTGGGCTACGTTGTGCTGTAGAACAATGAGCATAATTGTGGACAAAGTAACCATCCACAGCAGGGCGTAACCATAATCGGCACCTGCAGCCAGATTCGATGCCCAGTTACCCGGATCGATAAACCCGACAGTTACCAACAGACCGGGACCTATGAACTTAAAAATTTCCAATCCACCGAATACAGGACGATAATTTTTTTTGTCTATATTTCTGAATAATTTGAACATAATCAGCAGGCTAAATTTATTTTTTACAAAACTACAATTTCTTTTTGTTTTTCCTTAGTTTTATCTATATGAAAGAACAAATATAATAAGTTAAAAAAGCGAAGGGTTGATATCTGTAAACACCAACCCTGTCCCATTTGTTTTTATATCACTATGCTTTTTTGAATACCCAGTATTTTTGCAAATTAAAATTAAATACCAGCGACACCACTGCATCAACGAATAACCGACTGATTTTATAATCGATACCAATGAATTGCGTAATCAGGAAGGTGCCGTACGACTTCATAAAAATGCTATTGATCACTACCAAAATAAATTTGATGAGTTGCACTTTAAGTCCGTGCTTATAGGGCTGGTTTTTCGAATGAAAAGTCCATCTTTTGTTTAAACTGAAATTGATAACTGCACCTACTACGCCACTGATAAGAATACTCACCGTGTAGTGCAGGTGAAAGAACTCGGTCAGAAGAATCATGATGCCGTAATCAATCATACCTCCGACGAAAGCCGAGAGCTGAGCTTTCGAAAAAGTAAATGCTTTGTTGCGCAACCAGCTATTCAGTTTTGCTTTTCTCCTTTTTGTCCTGCTCATCGCCCAGTTTCAAAAGTTTTATAAAATCAACCATGTTGAATACAAACAAAAGCGCAGTGATGAAAGCCGAAAAATACAATATGCTTCCGGCCCAAATTACTTCGAGCGCCAGAAACAGTGAAATAATAATTCTCACTTCGGTAGGGCTAAAAATGCCTGAATCGATGGAATACTTACCTGTGATTTTGTAACGTACCAATGTAGTGACCATTTCCCAGCCGTACATTACTACAAACCCAAAACCGAAAATTTCCCAGCCGCCTTCGGCATAAATTACAAATCCAAGTCCCATCAGAATAATGCCCAGCCAGTCGGTAGTAATGTCGAGAGCAAAACCATACCATTTGCGGGGAATTTTGCGGTAATAGGCAATTCTACCATCGAGCGAATCGCCAAACCAGCTGATCAAATAGCCCAATACGCCTATTAAAAGCAGAGAACGATCGACGTAAGCAGCCAGTACAAAGCTTAAAAAAACAATGACACCTCCTATAAAGCCAATGAAAGATAACATGTTGGAACTTATCCATAAAGGAATACGTTGCACCAGATAGGCAATTAGTTTTTGTTCGGGATTTCGGAGCAAATTGGTGCGCTCGCGGTCGGTCGATATTATTTTACGTACCGATGCGTTATCAGTTTTTTTCAGGTTTTCCATTTTTTTTAGTTTTAGTTTCTGCTTATAAAAAAAGTGCGGTTGAAGTAGTGTTTCAGGTTTGTCCGCACGAAAGCATAATGTTTTTATGTCAATATTTTTGATATAGTGTTTGTTGTAGTCGGTAGCGTAAAAATATGTTTTCAGGCCGACTGAATTATGTTGAATATTTTGTCCTGCAAATGTTCGGTTTCTTGCAGTACAGGAGAATTTGTTCGTTTAAGCTTAAAATAGCGATACTTTGTCTTCAGGGTGATGTAACTCTTGTACCATTGAAAGGTAAATTTCCCGAAAATATATTGAAGCGGAATAATTAGTAGTAAATTCCATATTTCGCCTTTCATTTTTTTGTAAATTATCCAGCCTTGTAAAAAATAGAACAGCGGAAAGGTGAGGATGCCTAAGCCGAAACGCAAAGAGCCAAGTCCGCCCGGAAACTTTATTTTGAAGATTTTAAGTATAAAGTCGGGAGCAAAAAACGGCAGAAAATTTAGTGCAAACCCCACAGCAAAAATGGGGAAAGTGATAAATAACAATATGAAATTGAGCCAGAGTTGACTTGTTTTCAGGTTGTAGTCCAATACCCACGATTTTAGCTTTAGTTCTTTCATGTTTTCACGGTAGTTGGCGCTAAGGCTTTCGAGCTGTTGCAGTAAGTCGGGCATTTTTTTCTCGAGGCTTAATAGTTTGCGTACAATTTTCTGGCGGCTTACAAAGCGGTGTAAAGTGTTGTCGGGTTGCAGAAGCTTTCGGTTCACTCTGGCTTCGGTGGCTTCGGATACTGTTTCGAAGCAATCGTAGTGTTTGTCCGTAGCCACATCGAAAGTTAGTTTTTTAAGTTCCCGCTGTAGCTTGTCTCTCAGTTTGTTGGTGGCCACCACCTGGTTTTCTTCGTAGGTTTTCATATAATCCGAAACTTCGATAGGAGCTCCGATGTTGATAAGCAAGTGCTCGCCAAATTTATCATAATGTCCGTAATCGATGCCGATAGGAACAATTTTTACGCCTTTCCCGTTGCCGAACTTTTGCTGTGCGGCAAATGCAATTCTGAAAATTCCTTTGGCCAATGGCCTGATTTTCCTGGCAAAACCCTGATTCCCTTCGGGCATAATTCCCAAAGCCATACTTCTGTTCAGTACATCCACGCATTTTTCGAATACTATATGGTTCTTTTCAAGGTTTTCGAGTCCATCGCGCATGCGAAAGGCAGGAAGAATTTTAAAATACAAAAGTAGTTTTCGTACGGTTTTGTTTTTGAAATAATCGGCCCGCGCCAGGTACACAATTTGCCTTTTGGTGGGTAGCAACGAGATGACTGCCAGCGGATCCATAAGGGCGTTCAGATGATTAGCGGCGTAAATTACAGGTCCGTCTTCGGGTATGTTTTCCTTGCCGTTTACTATGTATTCGCCATAAAAACGTTTGAAGGTAAAAATTACATATCGTCGTATAATGTTGTAAGCTCTTCTGTATTCACAAATATCTTTCATTGCCATGTATTAAAATGGTTTTATCGATGTTCTTGTTGAAGTGCAAAATTACATTTTTATTCTTCAAATCGAACAGTTTTCTCAGAATTATTGCGTCCGGCATTTGTTTTTTGTTCTGTAAATAGGATTTGTAGTGCCTGTACTTTGCTGGTTGATAGTTGTTTGTTTTTGTTGAAGGTCAAATGTTATAAAAGCTGAATTAATTTTATATTTTGCTATTTAGTTTGATATTGCTGACTAAATTAGAATTATTAATTACTTTTGTGTGCGATTTTAGTACATGCAATAATTGAATAACTGAATAAAGCGTCTTATTGTTTGTTGTCGATAAATATTAAGCGCAGCTTTAAACAAACAAGAGAAAATATACCCAACTGCCCAATGAACGATTTCAATGTTTTGATATATTATCTGTCGGATCTGATTGAAAAGATACTTTCGGACACGTTTAAGGATGCTTGTATTCAGGATTTATCGCATCAACAGTTGCATTATTTGCAGGTGATATTGCGCATGGGCAATCCTACAATTACTGAGTTAGCCAACGAATTAAAACTCACAAAACCCACAGTGACAGCTCTTGTTGATAAAATGGTGAAGAAAGGCTATTTAAAAAGAGTACCATCGGATAACGACCGCAGAATGACTCATCTGTGTATCGATCAAAAAGGAGAAATCATACAGCAACTTCGTCAGAAGGCTTTTGCCAGGCTTGAGGAGGTGATTGGCAAAACGCTGAACAGTACAGAGGTAACAATACTCACCGAAGTGCTAAAAAAACTGGCTGCCCGGTCGGAGACAACGACTACAGCACTTGTGAGATAAAACCCTGTTTCAGCTTGAATATAAACTGTTTTATGTTATGAGGATAAAAAGAGGAAATGACGTTTTGGAAAACGAAGTGTCCGATAAATCTCTTTTCGGTTTCAGTCGGAATGTAATAAATACCGGCTTTGTAAGTTTTCTCACCGATTCATCGGTAAAGATTATTTACTCCATTATGCCGATGTTTCTGCTCTCTCTTGGAGCTACCAAAACAAGTTTGGCTCTGATAGAGGGAATTGCAGAAAGCACAGCCTCCATTTTCAAGGTCTTGTCCGGTTTCTGGAGTGATAAAGTTGGAAGGAATAAGCCCTTTATGTTGGTAGGATATGCGTTCTCGGCCATTATTCTTCCTTTGTATGCATTTGTAGTGAGTCCTATGCAGGTGCTTGTGATTCGTTTTGCCGAGAGAGTAGGGAAAGGCATCCGGACGGCGCCACGGGATAGTTTGATTGCTGGGTCGGTAACGAATGGAGAAACGGGGAAGAGTTTCGGACTACAAAAAGCAATGGACAATAGCGGTGCCATATTCGGCCCATTAGTTGCTTTTGGCTTATTAATATTCTTTCCCGGAAACTACCGTTTGATATTACTGCTTGCAGGCATCCCAGCACTGTTAGCTTTGTTTGTGATCGCCTTCGGCATAAAAGAAGTCAGAAAGAACAAAAGTGAGCTTTTTACAAAATTTCATTTCAGCGATTTCACTCCCCGATTTTATTTTTTCCTGCTCATTGTTTTTGTTTTTACTATGGGGAACTCCACAGATGCACTCCTAATGGTGAAGGCTAACGAGCTGGGTGTTAAAGTTGCTTTCATTCCGTTGGTTTACTTAGTTTCGAGTGTGGTGTCAGTTGTAATGGCTGTTCCTTTAGGCATTCTTTCCGATCGGTTGGGAAAAGAGAAAGTGCTGATAGGGGGATTTTTGATTTATACAATTGTTTATTTCGGATTTGGAATCGCTTCGGGTATAGGGACTATTGTTGCGCTTTTTGCCCTCTACGGACTTTATTCTGCCGCTACTGATGGCATTCAAAAAGCTTTTATTGCGGACATGGTGGATGAAAATAAAAAAGGTACGGCTATGGGCATTTACAACGCTTTGCTTGGAATTACCCTGTTGCCTGCCAGCCTCGTGGCTGGCTTGCTTTACGATAAGGTGGACTCGCGTTTGCCTTTTTATTTCGGTGCTGTAATGGCTTTTTTGGCTGCAGTTTTAATGATATTTTTTATTGCTTTCAACAAGAAATGGAGTTAAAAAAACAACCGATAATGGCGTTTTATTTCCATTTATCGGTTGTATTAAAAAAACATAGTCGTTGGTTGTATTTATTTTGCCTTCTTGGGACCCTGTGTCTTGGTTTCCATTGCTTCAGCCATTTTATTTCTTTTTTCGTCTTGCTTCTTAATTTCCTGCAATGTTTTTTCGAGTTCCTGTAATTGAGGTCTTACTTTTTCGAACTCCGTACGGAGTTTATTCAATTCTTGCTGTAACGAGTCTGATTTAGCTTTTGCCTGTAGGGCAGGAGTTAGCGCTTCGTTCAGATAATAGTTGTGTGGACGTAAGTTGCGTACGTGCTGTTTTTTGTCTGTGTTAAACTTCCAGCGTAAATTCAACATAGCCACCGAAACAAAGTCGTTAGTAACTCCTTTGTTGTCGTAGGCCGGATTGCCTTCAAGATTATCCTTGTTGTGCGAGCGGTATTGTAATTTGGCTGCCAGAGCAATGGATCTTGAAATATTATGTTCGAGAATTAAGCCTACCGGTATTGTGACTGCCATTTTTGTTTCCGGATTTTCTATTTGAGGTACGTTGTTCACATAATAAGTGGAAGCGTAGGTGGCTATTCCTGCGCCTACCGTACCGTAAATAGCCCACCGGGAATTATTATATTTATTCAGTATATTTAGAATATTTATAGAAAGGTAGAGGTTGTAATGATTCAGGTTGCTTGCAAACATATCAGTTCCTCTTTTTGCCGAAAGTGGCAAATGATAATACTCAGCACCTAAACCGACGTAAGGATTGAAAGAGTATTCCAGGGAACCTCCATACGAAAGCTGAAAACTCGTTTCGGGGATAAGCGAGTTGTAATAAACTGTCATGTCGCCATCAAAAAAACCACTACCTGTTTCAATTGTTGCCGACCAATGATTGGCGTCGATATTTCGTTGAGCAAATGTAATAGTAGTAAAAATTACAAATATAACGAGCAAAAAAATTCTTTCTCATAATGATTGAGTTAATGAAATTTCATTAAATGTTTTAAAGTAATGATGAGTGAAACTAATAAATATTTTTATTATTAAGCTTGTATTCAGGGAATAGAATATCTACTATTAAAATGAATACAATTCTTTAGATGCCCAAAATCAAAAAAATATAAATTTCGAGCACAAAAATATATAAATAAATTGAATTTGTAGCAATTGTAATATAAAATTATTCATAATGTAGTAAAAATTATTGTTTATGTAATGTTTATTTTTATTGTCCTTGCTGTTGCTTCCTTTTGTAATGTGAGTCGCCCAAGTGTGTATTTAAGCCGCACGTAGTCAGGTGCATACATCTTAATATGTGCTTATTCATACTGCTGATGTATTGCAGAATAAACCCATTTGAAATTGGAAACTTCAACGATTTTAGAGTTGAAAACTTTTTTTTTATGCCGTTTTGACTGATCCGCTATTTGAGCTAATCAATTAAATATATTATATTTGTACGCTCTTTTCACAGTAAATTTTTTGTATTTCCAGGATAAAATGATTCAACAATTTCTGTCGAATGAGCGTTTGTTAAATGAAAAAGTGCTTTTTGTAGCAGTAGAACTAACATGGAAGTTTAAAACTCTCTTTTCAACTCTCGCCCGAAAGCCGCAATCAGTAGATCTGATTTGTGTATTTTTTGGGGCATATGTGCTACATAAAAGCTAATTTATAACCGTATCATTTTCGGAATTACAACAATCAAGAAAAAAAGTATTTTAATTATACAATTTTAATGAAACTTCAAACCAGAAACAGGCTGTTTTCAGCAATAGTCGTTAAAATGCGAATCGACTCGCAGTACTCAACAACAAAAAACGATAGAACGATAAAACTGCCGAAATGTATCATTATTGGCCTGCTGCTCCTGATCGTAGGGGTAGGGAGTGTGGATGCGGCTTTAAAAACATGGGATCGTGGTGCAGGCAATAATAATTGGGCATCTCCTAATAACTGGAATCCAAATGGAGTCCCAACCAGTTCTGATGATGTTGTTATTCCGAATAATTTTAATGTAACTGTAAATACGGCAGCAGTTTGTGCAAGTTTTACTATTGGTAACGGAAATCAAACTAATACAATTACAATCAGTGCCGGTCAAAGTCTTACTGTATCGGGTGTTGTGACAATTGGTGCCGGAACCGGAAATGGGGATAATAAATCTATAGTAGTTGGTACAGGAACATTAAGTGTAGGTTCTGTAACAATGGCTAATACTGGAAATGATAATAGAGATTCATATATAAGTGTTTCGACAGGTACTATTAACGTTTCAGGAAATATTACAATGAATGGATCTGCCGACAGAAACCAAATAGTTTTCTTGGGTGCAGGTACTTTGAATATAGGTGGCACCGGGACGATAACCGGAGGAACAATTTCGAACGAGACATCGAGTGCTGTTGCATTAACACGAGGAACAGTGAATTATAATGGCTCAACACAAACTGTAGGAAATTATAATTATTATCATCTAACAGTATCTGGTAGTAATACAAAAACTTTACAAAATGGAGTTAGTATTGGCGGTAATTTAAATATTGGAGATGAAACAACACTTGATATTGGATCCAACAGCTTAACTGTAACCGGGACTACTACTATTGGTGGTGGCTCAAGCGGTAATCTTCTGATCAGTGGTTATAATACTTCAAGAATATTTACAGGCCTTGTTACTATTAATGCAGGCGGCACATGGAATAATTCGGTTAGTTCCCCGGTAACTTTCCGTGGAGGGATTACCAATAATGGAACATTTACTGCGGGAAATACTTACACCTATACCTTTGATACCAATGCGCAATCTCTTAACGGTAATCTGAACATGTCAGGTTCTACTGTTGTAGTTACAGGTATTAACCTTACAAACTATGGGACTTTAACTTTGGGGTCAGCATTGAACGGGTCAGGAGCATTAATAAATTCATCTTCAGGGACACTAAATATAGAAGGTAGTGGTTATATCAACATCGCCACATTGACCAATCAGGGAGCTTTTACAGTTACTTCGAGTGGCGGTTTTGGTACTTCTGCTGCAAATTTCACAAATACTGGTGTTATTCACCTTAATGGATCCGGATATCTTACCGGATTGACAAACAATGCGAACGGTACGGTGAATTTTATTAATGCAGGTCACACTATAGGAACCTTTACTAATGCTAGCAGTACAAGCGTTTTAAATATATCGGCTCTTATTACTTCTGCCTCTGCTATAAATACGCTTACTGCAACAGCAGCCGGAAATACAGTAAATTATAGCGGAGCTGGCGATCAAACCGTTAAAAATATAACTTATTCTAATCTTACAGTCTCGGGCAGTGGAACGAAAACCTTAAATGGAGGAACAACGGTTACAGGTATACTCACATTAACTAATGGCGTTTTATCTTCCACTACCGATAATTTACTATCCATCACCAATACCGCCACATCGGCCATTTCTGGCGGATCGGCTACAGCTTATATTAATGGACCTGTTAAGTGGACACTTCCCGCAAGCTTGACAAGCGGATCTACCTATGTTTTCCCGGTAGGGAAATCGGGTAGTTATAAGCCGTTTTCGTTGGTAAACCCTACAACAGGAACAGGTACAACTACCGTTCAGGTGGAGGCATTTGCGACAGGTTCAGGTGGAAGCGTTGATGCGACTTTAGACTCGATCAGCACAGAAGATTATTGGCTATTAACAAAGACTGGAAACTTAACAAATACATCTGTTTCGTTAGGACGAACTACAGCTATTGCACCCATGAATTCAATAGCTTCGGCTACAAGTGTGAGTGGTCCTTATACAGCGCGTAACGGAACTGTAAGTACAAATGAAATTACAAACTCAAATACAATTACGATTGGGGCTAATACATCATGGTATTTTGTCCTCGGAAGAGTAAGTCCAAAAATAACAGTTTCGACAACAAATCTTACAGGATTTACTTATGCCGAAAATAACGGACCCTCCACAGTGCAATCGTTCACTGTAAGTGGGACGAATATGGCAGAAAACATAAGACTTTCATTGCCGCCCGATTCAAAATTCGAACTTTCAACCGAAAGTGGTGGTGTGTTTTTAGGAAGCGTTAATGCATTGTTGATTAACAATGGTTCAGGAAATGTGCCATCTACAACAATTTATGTTCGCCTGAAAGCTGGCATCAGTGTTGGTAGTTATAGCGATATTATTACAGCTTCCTCTACCGGTGCAACCAGTAGGACGATAACGGTGAGTGGTACTGTAACCAACCAACCCATAATAACAGTTACACCAGGCGCTTTAACCGGAATGAGTTATGTGTTAGGAAATGGTCCGTCTGCTACTCAGACGTTTAACGTCAAGGGAACAAGTATTGTAGGTAATGTAACGGTTACAGCTCCTGCCGATTTTGAAATTTCGAAAACATCGGCTACAACAGGTTTTACTTCGACAAGTTTTACATTAACTTCGGCTGATGTAAGTGGAGCAGGTGCTACCGTATGGGTGAGGTTAAAATCAGGGCTTTCTACATCCACCTATAATCAGAACATTACGCTCACAGCAACTTATGCTGCCAATGTGACTGTTAACTGTCAGGGAACAGTCAACAGGGCCACTATCAATGTGTCTGAATTTACGCTGGCTGGTTTTATTTATACTTTTAATGGAGGTCCTTCTGAGATTCAAACGTTCAATGTAAGTGGTTATGCTTTGTCTGCAAATATCGTTATTGCAGCACCTACGCATTTTGCGATTTCAACGTCTTTGGGTGGAACTTATGGTTCAAGTATTACGTTGACACAAACAGGGGGAGTTGTAAATTCGACTCCAATTTATGTAAGAATGAAATCGGGTTATTCGGTTGGCGTAATTCCTGCGGAGAATATATTACTTTCATCCACCAACGCTATAACGCAATCAGTGGCTTGTAGTGGTGAGGTTGTTAGTGGTGCAGCAAGTATTAGCTCAAATCCAAACCTGAATGGGTTCTTTTATATAGTAGGGCAAGGTCCATCTATTGTGCAGTCGTTTACTGTAAGTGCCACAGGACTCTCAGCCAATGTAACAGTTACCGCGCCAACCGATTTTGAAATCTCCGGCTCCGGAGCAGAGGGATCATTTGTAAATAATTTTACGATAGCTCCTAATGGAGGAAAAATTAATGCTTCCCGTGTTTACATTCGTTTAAAAGCAGGAAAGACCGTAGGTACTTACAACGGAAATGTTACTTTGACATCAACTGGTACGACTCCTGTCACTGTAGCCTGTGTAGGGAAAGTCGTTCCGGTACCCACTATTACCGCCGGTCCTGCAAATCCATATAATGTCTGTGCAGGAAGCAATGTGACGCTGACAAGTACGGGGAGCAATATTATCAATCAAAGCTGGAGTGGTCCCAATGGTTTTTATTCTACGTCACCTAACCCTAATTTGGGAACAGGGACTACGGCATTAAATGGTAATTATACTGTTACCGGGGCAGTGGGGTCGGGTGTGAATCTGTTAACCAATGGTGATTTTGAATTGGGAAATACAGGATTTGGTACTACCTATGCGTACAACACCGGCACTTATGGCAGATATGTAATCACCAACAATCCAAGTAGCGTTGATGCAACCTACTTTATTAATGGAACTGACCATACCCCAAGCCCCGGTACTCAAATGATGGTTGTGGATGGTGCAGAAACAACAGGTGCCATTATTTGGTCACAAACCATTGCCGTTAACCCCAATACAGCCTATCAATTTAGTTATTATGCCGAAAATATTAATAAAACGGGTAATGCAAATTATGCTAAACTACAATTGTATGTGAACAATGTGCCTGTGGGTCCGATTAATACGCTTAGTGCTACAACCTGGAGTCAATATCTGTGTAATGTCAATTCAGGAACATCTACATCTCTGCAATTGACATTGATAAATACTTTTATTGGTGGAAGTGGAAATGACTTTGGTTTGGATGATATGGTTTTTGAACAGGTATTTCAGGTAAGCAGTACAGTCCCTCTGACCGTAAATCCTCTGGTAACACCAACGGCTGTCATTGCTGCATCCTCAAATCCTTCCACTCAGGGTGCAACAGTTACTTTTACAGCTACACCTACTAATGGTGGTGCAGCTCCAACTTATGCGTGGTATGTAAATAATGTGCTACAGGTTGGCAACGGTGCTACATTTAGTTATGTGCCTCAAACCGGCGATCAGGTGAAATGTGTTTTGACCTCGAGCCTGCAATGTACAACAGCAAATCCTGTGAATTCAAATACAATTACGATGGTTGTTAATCCGTCGACTAACTATTGGAGAGGAACTAACAGTACCGACTGGGGAACAGCATCGAACTGGACGGCAAATTTCGTTCCGATTCCCGGGGCGGATGTTGTTTTTGCAACGGTACAGAATTATGGCTCTGCTGCTGTGAACGATTTAGTATTGGATCAGAACAGAACGCAAGGTAGCTTAATCAATCAAACCACCAAAAGACTTGTAATACCTGTCGGTAAAACACTTACGATTAATAATAATATTACTACCGATGGAAATACAAGCAGGATACACATTCAGGCTTCGTCAACAAGTCCTAACGGTTCTCTTATTTTTTATGGTAATAGCGCCGTGTATGCTACGGTTGAGATGTATTCAAAATCAAGTTGGGATGTGAATAAAACAAACCCAAAACAGCGCTATAAATGGCAGTATTTTGGAATTCCTGTGGATACGATTAAAGCAAATCCTACTTTTTATGGAGCTTATGTTCGCGAGAGAAACGAGGCCGGCAACGATACATTGACGCACTGGCAATCGCTGACCAACGAGTCGAATGTTATTCCGTTCAAAGGGTACGAACTTTGTTACGAAACTCCGCGCCTGATCTCTTTCAAAGGAAAGCTTGTGAATCGTAATTTTAATTCAGGCCCATTGTCGAAAACCACTTCAGGCGGAGTGCTTTATCCCGGTCAGTATATATTTGCAAATCCATATACGGCGGCCATAGATATTCTTCAGCTGGGCTTAGGTAGCGGTATGGAACAACAAATATATTTATACAATACCGGAACTTTCGAACAATGGAACGCTGTCAAAGTATCCGGACAAATTGGGAATGCGCCGGGACAATACACTGCTGTGCCTAAGGGTTTGGCAGGAACTAATCTTATCCCAAGGCAGTTGCCTTCCATGGGTAGTATGTTGGTAAGAGTTGCTGACCCTACTCCAAATGCCTATGTAAGTATAAACTATAATTCGGTTGCTATGGGCAATACCGATATGCAACGGATGCCTTCAGAACAAATGAGGTACCAAGGGATGTCGACAAGATTTGATATTGTTGGAAAAACTTCGACGGACAGAATGTGGCTCGTTCCTGATGAAAAATTCACAAGATCCTACGATGATGGTTACGATGGAGAAAAAATTCCGGGTTCAGCACTCGATCCTCAAATTTACGCTATTGAGGAAGATGGAAACTATCAGGTAGGCGCCATTGACGATCTTAACAATACAACACTGGCATTTCAGGCAGGACAGGATACTGAGTACAAAATGACAGTGGTGCATGAAAACGCCGAAGGTAAATATTCTAAAATATATTTGGTAGATATTGTTGCCAATGTAGTAGCTGATATAACAGAAAGCGGAACAGAGTATCTTTTTGCTGCAGTAACTACGGCAAAGCCAGTAAATAGATTTAAAATTATTGCAAATTCAGCATCTGATGAGGCTATTAATCCAACATATATCAAGGTTTTCTCGATGAATAACAATATATGTGTATATAACGATACTAAATTAGAAGCAAGGATAAGTGTTTTTGATTTAGCAGGTCGGAACTGTGGATATAAAACTGTGGGTAGCAATGAAATCATTACATTTCCTGTTCAGTTGCAGCAAGCCTATATTGTGAGGGCAGTAACGGACGTATTATCCGAAACCACCAAAATAATTATCAAATAAATACAAATTCATTTTTTAATCTTTCAATATAATCAGAATTGTATAATATGAGAATTTCAGACAGATTTTCGTGGACACTTTTGTGTCTTGTTTGTGTTTTTGTGTGTAGCTCATGTGTGACTGATACGGTTGGTCAGGCGGTTGATGTATCAATGTATAATGGCTCAGATGAAGAGGTACATATGTGGGCAACCGGCGAAACAATGGGACCCAAAAACAAGTTGGCGCCCGGTGAGCAGCGCGTTCACAAAATTATTATTGAAGAGGCTGCCGATAAGGTTTCTTTTGCGGTTAGTGTGGGGCGTAATGGTTTGATGATTAAGCAGAGGACTTTTATTGTCGATATTGATCCGGATGACGCATCGTATGGTATCTCGGTTGTTTTCGATGGCTCTGAACTCAGTAAGTCGGCAGAGTAATTTCGCAGAGCTATCTGTTCCAGATTTCCCAGGCTGCAATGGCCTGACCTATCAGCATTTCTTCTCCGTTAAGGGCTGTGGCGCCGGCGTCGCGGCCCTTTTTCATAAACAATGTTTCGGCAGGATTGTAAACCACATCGAAAAGCAGATGCCTGGTGGTCAGGAACTGATAAGGAATGTCCGGACAGACATCCGTTTTAGGAAAAGTGCCAAGCGGTGTTGCGTTAATGATCAATAAGTTGTCAACAATTATTTCTTTGTTCAGGTCGCTGTATGTGAGTTGCCCTTCACGAACAGAGCGTGAAACATAAGCGCATTCAATACCCAGTTTTTGTAAAGTGTATAAAATAGCCTTCGAAGCGCCACCTGTCCCCAGAATCAAGGCTTTTTCCTGAGTTCCGCGATTTAACACCCAAACTTAAGGAATTTATTTAAATCTTTTTGTTCTTGGTTTACTAATAGGATTTTTCGTACAATTTCTTTTGACTTAGTGGTTTTAATTTCAATTTCAAAGATGCTTTGAGCAATTTCAATGACTTTTGTCGCACTGTAAGGTACCTGTTTTTAAACGGGACCGGCACTTTTACGCTCGCTTCGGGAGCAACGTTGAAAATAAGTGGAGTTTCGAATTTCCCGACAGGTTTTGCTACGATTAACCTCAATAATGGTAGCACTGTTGAATATAACAGAACTGGCAATCAGACAATATCACCCCGTACCTACAGCCATCTTTCCCTTTTGGGTTCCGGGGTGAAAACCACAAACGGTGTTGCTGTGACCGGAATTTTGTCTTTGCAGGGCGATGTGACTACTTCAGGTATTATTGTGCCCAATGTGGCGAGTACGATTGTAAGGTACAACGGAGCCTCTACTCAGTATTTGTCCGATAATTTTATTCTTGGTAACAAAATTTATAGCATGATTGTAGACAACACTGCCAATGTTGTAGTAAACAGTAATTTTACATTAAACAATCAACTTACTATCAATAACGGAGGAGTACTGACAATCAATCCGCAAAAGTCGCTTATTGTTTTAGGCAGTATTTCTAATTCTTCAGGCACATCAGGACTTGTTGTTAAGGCAAGTACTACTTTAGCCAATGGATCATTGATATTTCATAATGCAGAAAATAATCCTGTTTTGGCAACGGTGGAAATGTATTCGAAAGCAACTTTCGATACTTTACGTGCTGTAGGAGACAAATACAAATGGCAGTTTTTTGGCGTTCCTGTTCGTTCGGTAGCGGCTAACCCAACGTTTAATGGTTCGTATCTGCGCAGGATGGTGGAATCGGGAACAACTACTCAAAATCACTGGGTGTCGTTGGTTAATCAATCGGTTTTGACTTCGTTTACCGGATATGAAATCTGTCAGCAATTTCCGACTACATACAGCATAAAAGGAACGCTTGAAAATGGCAATTTCAGTTCGGGACAATTAGCTAAAACTCCTACTGCATTGTTTCCCGGTCAGCATTTGTTTACCAATCCTTATACTGCCGCTATTGATATTCGTGCACTTGATTTTGGAAGCGATACTGAAGCTACTGTGTATTTGTACAACGCTGGAACATATTTGGAGTGGGATCAGATACCGGCAGGCACATTCGGAACCGCTGCCGGGCAGTATACTGCTGTGCCAAAAGATGTAGCTGGTAACTCAGGCCTTCCGAGGCAGGTTCCTTCTATGGGTTCGATGTTGGTAAAGGTGAAAGATAATGTTCCGAATTCGACAGTGAATTCTTATTTCAATATCAACTACAGTGCGGTGATGCCAAATTCTGATCCAATGCGTATCCGCGGAGCTGAAAATGCTGATTATGTAGAAAACAATGAAAACAACAATGTAGTGTCTACTGTGATTGATGTAAAGGGAAAGTATTCGGGGGACAAAATGTGGATTTTCAGCAAAGATGGAGCGACGCGTAACTTTGATAATGGGAGCGATGGATTTAAAATCTCCGGATCAGCTTTGGCGCCACAGATTTATGCTGTAGAGAATGATGGTATTTATCAAATTGATGCTGTAGCCGATATGAACAATACAAATATCGCTTTTCAGGCCGGGCAGGATACAGAATATACAATGACTTTTACACATGAGAATACTGAAACACAATACTCAGGAATCTATCTTCATGATTTGGTTTTGAATACGGTACGCGATATTACGCAAAGTGGTTCAACTTATACTTTTACGGCTCAATCCACACCACAAGCTGTAGTACGTTTTAAAATCCTTACCGGAAATTTAAAAATAAACGAAGCGCCATCCGGTATTGATTTCCAGATTTTCAATAGCGGAACCAATGTCTATGTAAGAAGTTTTACAGATGAAATAGCCGATGTGCTGTTGTATGATATTTCGGGCAGGTTGATTGCCAGGACATTATTAAATCCATTGGATATTACAACGATAAAAACAACTTTGTATCAGGTTTATGTTGTAAAAGTGAAAGGAAGGAATCATAAATTAACGAAGCAAATTGTTATAAAATAAATAGTTTGTCGGTCGATTTCATTAAAAGAGAGTTGGGTATTGGTACTTAACTCTTTTTTTTCACAACATTTCTTCTTTGTTTTTTTATCAATTTTGTATCTATTCTGTTTGAATTTAATTTGTAATTAGTACAAATATAGATGTTTATAAATTTAGTATTCAGCAAAGTAGGAATTAACGAAATATTTCATTAATAATAGCTGAGATGTAATGAAAATATTGTATTTTTGCAACGCTTTTCAATAAAAGTATGTTTTTGTGTATTAAAAAAGCTTATCTTCCTTTTATTTAGCCTGATAGATGAAAACTGTTTTCAGTGTCGAACGCTCCTTAAAAAGGTGTGATTATTCAGAAAGTGCAAAAATACAATACTTACAAAAAAACAAGCGCAAACTAATTTTACAAAAATTTATATGGCTAATCTGATTAAAACTAAACGTGGTTTGGACATCCGGATAAACGGCAGGGCAAAAGAAACAGTTGGAAGCACAATTGTTTCGGAAACCATAGCTATACTTCCCGACGATTACCATGGAATCACGCCAAAAGTAGTTGTGAAAGAAGGTGATGAAGTGAAAGCCGGAAGTCCGCTTTTTAACGACAAAACATTCGACACAATGAATTTTGTTTCACCGGTAAGCGGTAAGGTGCTGGCTGTCAATAGAGGCGAGCGACGCAAGGTGATGTGTGTAACCATTCAGAGCGATAAGAAAAACGCTTTCGAAAGCTTTGATGTGAAACCTGTAGAAAAACTCAATAGAGACGATGTTCGTGAACTGCTTTTGAAAGCGGGACTTTGGGTGTATATAAAACAACGCCCTTACGATATAATCGCTAACCCTACAAAACCGGCAAAAGCTATTTTTATTTCTGCATTTGATTCGGCACCATTGGCACCCAATCACGAATTTGTAGTGGCAGGTGAGTTGAATGAATTTCAGCTTGGTGTTAATGTTTTGTCGAAACTCACCGATGGTAAAGTTCATTTAGGAGTGAAAGCCGGTGTTAATTCTGTATTTTCGTCGGTGAAAAATGTCGAAATCACTTCTTACGAAGGTCCGCATCCGGCAGGAAATGTTGGCGTTCAAATCAATCATATTGATCCCGTGAACAAGGGAGAGGCTGTTTGGACTATAAATGCCCAGGATGTTTTATTTATCGGTCGTTTCTTCAGCAAAGGAATTGTCGATCTGAAACGTACGCTTGCCCTTACAGGACCTGAAGTTGCCGAACCTCAATACTATCAAACCATTGCCGGAAGTAGTGTTGCCGAAATTGTAAAAGGCAAAGTAAGCAGCAACGAAGAGCTTCGTTACATCAACGGTAACGTGCTAAGTGGCGCACAGGTGGGTTTGGATGGATATTTAAGTCCATATGCAACGCAAATCTCTGTAATTAAAGAAGGTCGCGATCAGCACGAATTGATTGGCTGGGCAATGCCACGATTCAATAAGTTCAGTGCAAGCCGTATTTATTTCACAGGAATACTTCAGAAAGTATTTGGGAAAAAAGACTTTGAATTTGATGCACGTCTGCTTGGTGGTCGTCGCGCCATTATCATGTCGGGCGAATACGACAGGGTTTTGCCAATGGATATTTTGCCTGAATTTTTGATTAAGGCAATGATAGCCGGAAATATTGATAAAATGGAAGCGCTTGGCGCTTACGAAATAGCTCCTGAAGATGTGGCATTGTGCGAATTTGTTTGCACCTCAAAATTACCTTTGCAGGAGATTGTACGTACGGCATTGGATAAAATGAAGTTAGAAATCGAATAAAACCCAAATCCCTTTCGGGTGAACTTAATAAATATGAATGCATTAAGAAATTTAGTAGATAAAGTGAAGCCGAACTTTGAAAAAGGCGGCAAACTTGAAAAGTTCCATTCGGTTTTCGATGGTTTTGAAACGTTTTTATTCGTTCCGAATACCACCGCTAAACGTGGAACGCATATACATGATGTTGTTGATTCTAAACGTACAATGATCATTGTGGTGCTGGCTTTGGTGCCTGCATTATTGTTTGGTATGTACAATGTTGGATATCAACATTATTTGGCTATAGGCGAGACTGTTACATTTTGGCCCACTTTCTTGTTTGGCTTTTTGGCAGTACTTCCGCTTATTTTAGTATCGTATATCGTGGGTTTGGGTATAGAATTTATAGTTGCTCAAATCAAAGGACATGAAATTCAGGAAGGTTTTCTGGTTTCTGGTTTTCTTATTCCCTTAATTGTTCCTGTGGACACTCCACTTTGGATGGTAGCTGTAGCTACTGCTTTTGCTGTAATTTTTGCAAAAGAAGTATATGGTGGTACAGGTATGAATATATTCAATGTGGCGCTTGTAACACGTGCTTTCCTTTTCTTTGCTTATCCAACCTTCATGTCGGGCGATGTGGTTTGGGTGCGTACCGGATCAACATTCGGAATGGGAGCCGGTTCGGTTGTGGATGGTTACTCGGGTGCTACTGCTCTCGGACAGGTGTCTACGGCAACTACTCAAAACGCTCAATTAGTCGATATTATTGGAAACCCTATTGGCTTTATTGATGGTTTTCTTGGATTGATTCCCGGTTCGGTAGGCGAAACTTCGGCATTGGCTATTTTGATTGGTGCCGTGATTTTATTGATTACCGGAGTGGCAAGTTGGAAAACGATGTTCTCGGTATTTGCAGGTGGTGCGCTTATGGCCTGGATATTTAATGTGGCTGGTCCCGATACGGCAGCGGCACATTTCCCATGGTACAATCACCTTGTTTTCGGTGGTTTTGCATTTGGTGCAGTATTTATGGCTACTGACCCTGTTACTTCGGCGCGAACCGAAACAGGTAAATTCATATTCGGTGCATTGATCGGTGCTATGGCAATCATTATTCGCGTACTCAATCCTGGCTATCCTGAAGGTATGATGTTGGCTATTTTGTTAATGAATATCTTTGCTCCGCTGATTGATTATTATGTAGTTGAATCCAATATTAAAAGTCGTTTGAAACGAGCAGTGAAAAAATAAATAAACACCAAAACGATGGATACGAATAAAAACAGTTATACAATTATTTATGCCGCAGTGATGGTTATCGTTGTAGCATTGCTGCTTGCACTTGTTTCGAGTGGACTCAAGGAAACTCAAACAACCAATGTGAAGCTGGATAAGAAAAAGCAAATTCTAAGTGCCCTTCAGATCAATCTCGAAGATCAGGATGCCGCTGCTTTGTACGATCAATATATTGTCAAAGAATTAGTAGTGAACACAAAGGCAGAAATTCTTTCTGAAGTGAGAGGACAGGCTTTTGATATTGATGTGGTAAAAGAGACTGCGAAGCCGCTTGAAGACCGTAAACTCCCTGTTTATGTTGCCCAGATGGAAGGACAAATAAAGTACATTATTCCTTTGCGTGGTGCTGGACTTTGGGGGCCTATTTGGGGCTACGTGGCTTTGAACGATGACAAGAATACGGTTTTTGGAACCTATTTTTCGCATGCAAGCGAAACACCGGGTTTGGGAGCCGAAATTGCTTTGCCTAAGTTTCAACAGCAGTTTGTTGGTAAACATATTTTAAACGACAGAAATGAATTTGTTTCGATTGCTGTAATGAAAGCCGGTCAAAACTCTGACACCCAGGAACAGGTTGATGCCATTTCCGGAGGTACAATCACAAGTAAAGGCGTTGAGGCTATGTTGCTTAACAGTATTGGACAATACGAAGCTTTTTTAAATAAATCAAATGGAGGAACCCAGGAATGAGTAAATTTATATCAAATAAAACAAAAGAGGTTTTCTTAGGTCCGCTAAGTAAAAATAACCCGATTACCGTTCAGGTATTGGGAATTTGTTCGGCACTTGCTGTAACCGCTAAACTGGAGCCGGCTATTGTAATGGGCTTGTCGGTTACTATTATTGTGGCATTTTCAAATGTTATCATTTCGCTGGTACGAAATACAATCCCGAATCGAATTCGAATTATCGTACAACTTGTTGTTGTGGCCGCACTTGTAACCATAGTAAGCGAAATTCTGAAAGCTTTTGCCTACGATGTAAGTGTGCAGCTATCGGTATACATTGGTTTGATTATTACCAATTGTATTTTGATGGGTCGTCTTGAAGCATTTGCAATGGCCAATAGCCCATGGGAATCGTTCGTCGATGGATTAGGAAACGGATTTGGATACGCCTGGATTCTGGTTGTTGTCGCTTTCTTTCGCGAGTTATTGGGTTCGGGTACGCTTTTCGGTTTCAAAATTATTCCACAGGCCGTATACGATGCAGGTTATGTAAACAATGGATTGATGATTTTGCCTCCAATGGCACTGATCCTTGTTGCATGTATTATTTGGGTACATCGTGCAAGAAATAAAGAATTACAGGAAAAATAATGACCCATTTGTCCTCTAAGGGATTTTTGAGGTTAATAATAATTTTAATTACAGATATTACTCTTTATCCCCTTTAGGGGTTAGGGTTAAATTAAATAATATGGAAAACTTAGCCAGTATATTTGTGAAGTCGATTTTTGTCGACAATATGATTTTTGCATTTTTCCTCGGGATGTGTTCTTATCTTGCGGTTTCGAAAAATGTAAAAACATCAATGGGTTTGGGTATAGCAGTAACTTTTGTGTTGGCTATCACTTTGCCCGCCAACTACCTGCTCGAAAACTACGTTCTTAAAGAAGGTGCTTTGGCGTGGTTGAGTCCTAAGTTGGCTTCGCTCGATTTGAGTTATCTTGCATTCATTCTGTTTATTGCAGTTATTGCTGCCATGACTCAGCTTGTCGAAATGGTTGTGGAAAAATTTACTCCCTCTCTTTATTCATCTTTAGGGATATTTCTTCCACTGATTGCGGTAAACTGCGCCATTATGGGTGGATCTTTGTTCATGCAACAAAGATCGTATGCTACCTTAGGCGAAGCTACTTCATATGCATTAGGTTCAGGAGTAGGTTGGCTATTGGCCATTGTAGGTTTGGCAGCTATCCGCGAAAAAATGGAGTATTCGGATGTGCCTGCACCGCTGAGAGGTTTAGGAATTACCTTTATCACTGTAGCTTTGATGGGGATCGCATTTATGGCTTTTTCAGGTTTGAAAATCTGATATTGCTCTTCTCCGGAAATTAATATATTTTTATCATAACAAGTAAATAACAATTTAATCAGTCCCCATATTTTAAATGAGTCGGAAGCGATGTTTTAAAGGGGTAAATAATTTATGATATTAGCAATAAACACAACAATGGTAATTACCAGTTTGGTAGTTTTTCTTTTGGTGATTTTACTTTTGGTTGTCATCCTTTTGGTGGCCAAACAGTATTTGGTAGCTTCGGGCGATGTAACTATCACTATCAATGGCGAAAAAGAAGTAATTGCTCCTGCCGGAAGTACGCTTCTCAATACTTTGTCGAGTCAGAATATTTTTCTTCCATCTGCCTGTGGTGGTGGTGGTTCATGTGCTCAGTGTAAATGTCAGGTCATCGAAGGAGGTGGCGAAATTCTGCCTACCGAAACTGTACATTTTTCGCGCAAGGAAATTAAAGATAACTGGCGTTTGGGTTGTCAGGTAAAAGTGAAAAACGACGTCAAAATCAAAATGGACGAATCGATTCTCGGTGTTAAAAAATGGGAATGTGAAGTGGTTTCGAACAAGAACGTGGCTACCTTTATCAAAGAGTTTGTGGTGAAATTGCCCGAAGGCGAACACCTCAACTTTATATCGGGTGGTTATATCCAGATCGATATTCCAAAATATGACCTGAAATTTACTGATTTTGCCATTGAAGAACAATTCCGTGGCGACTGGGATAAATTCAAAATGTGGGATTTGGCCTGTACAAACGAAGAAGAAACCATGCGTGCTTACTCTATGGCCAACTATCCGGCTGAGGGTGATATTGTGATGCTCAACGTTCGTATTGCCACACCTCCGTTCGATAGAGCCTCAGGTGGCTGGATGAATGTGAAACCGGGTATTGCGTCTTCTTATATTTTCAATCTGAAACCGGGCGACAAAGTAATGGTTTCGGGTCCGTTTGGCGAGTTCCATCCATTGCTCAATACGAAACGCGAGATGCTTTACATTGGTGGTGGTGCAGGTATGGCTCCATTACGTTCACACGTATTGCATTTGCTGAATACGCTCAAAATCTCCGATCGAAAAATCACTTACTGGTATGGTGCCCGTTCGAAGAAAGAAATTTTCTATGAAGAGGACTTCAGAAAGCTTGAAAGAGAATTCCCTAATTTTACCTTCAATATTGCGCTCAGCGAGCCGCAGCCAGAAGATAACTGGACGGGTATGGTAGGGTTCATTCACCAGGTAATTCACGATGAGTATTTAAGCAAACACGATGCTCCGGAAGATGTTGAATACTACATGTGCGGTCCTGGCCCAATGGCCAAAGCAGTAGAGAAAATGCTTTGGGATTTGGGGGTGCCTCGGGAAATGTTGATGTTCGACGATTTTGGTGGATAATAAAGATACAAAAAATGAAAAGCCTTCGGAATTTTTCCGAAGGCTTTTTTGTAAACATACTTTCACATAAATGAAATTTTTCAATTCAATAAATTCTTAGTTATGATTTGAAATTCTATCGGGTAGTTTCTTCTTTATTCAATGCCGATTTTCCTGTTCACAATATCCAGTATCTGTCCTTCAAGTTCTATTGCTTTTTGTTCTATTTCAGCTACTTTCCGAAGTATCTCGTTTACGTAGTCTTTGTCGTTCAATCCGGCGGCATTTATTTTTACATTCAGGGCAGCCCCCAGTACAGCCGACCGGGCAGCAAGCGCACCTACTCCTGCATCCGAAACCGAGTTTGGATTGCCTGTTTGTGCCATGTGCATCATCACCTGCATCGAGGCGTAGCTTGTTTGTAGCACTTCAAATGGAATTTCGATGGCAAAACGGGTAGCTGCCTGAATGGCTTCGCGGCGTGCTGCTTTCTCTGAATCGTTTCGTTGGGGCAGGCCAAAGGCGTTAAGAATGCCATTGAAAGCCTGCGTGTCTTCGTCGATCAGATGCAATAATTTATCATGGAAAACTTTGCCTTTTTCAGCCCAATCCGAGAATTCTTCCCAGCGGTCATCCCATCCTTTTTTGTGTGCCGAAAGATTGGCGACCATAGTTCCTAAAGCTGCACCCATAGCACCCATGCAAGCTGCTACTGAACCACCACCCGGAGCAGCTGATTCTGATGCAGTTTCGTGTATGAAATCTCCTACCGATAAGTCAATAAGTTTCTTTTTTGAATTATCGTGTATGAGATATTCGATGATTTTCTTTCGCGGATCAAAAGGGGCAAGTTCGTCAAGCCCCATTGATTTAATGGCGATTTTCAGAATTTCACTGTCCGATATTCCGGTGGAGCGATGTTGTTTGCGCAGGAAATACTTGCCTGCATCGAGCATTATTTGCAAAGGTACAACTCCAACAAGTTCAGAGCCTGTTACCCTGATGCCCCGCAATGCTGCACGTTCGCATGCCAGTTCGAAAAGTTGATGCATACTGACTTGGGTGGTGTCGGTAATGTTGAACGAAAGTTGTGCAATACCATATTCTTCGATAAACCAACCAATGCCTTTCACGCCTTTCAGCAGGCCCGGTGAATAAACAGGATCACCATTTTCATCTTTTACAATTTTGCCTGTCAATGGGTTTCCGGTGCGCATGACACGTCCTTTCTCCCGGATGTCGTAAGCAATTGCATTTGCCCAGCGGGTAGATGTTGTATTCAGATTTATATTGTACGCAATCAATAAGTGGCGGGCACCTACAGCGGTAGCCCCCGTTTTCTGAATTTTTTCATTCCATGTGGCGGGGCCAAAATCCGGTTGCCAGGACGGATCTTCTAATTTTTGAGGCAAACCTTCATATTCGCCTGACCGGCAATTGGCAAGGTTGCGTCGTTTGTCCTCTGCGGCGGCGAACTCATAACAATACACAGGAATTTCAAGTTCATTACCAATGCGTTGCCCCAATTTTTTTGCGTAGGCGCTAACTTCCTCCATGCTGATTCCTTTAATTGGAACCAATGGAAGTACGTCGGTCGCTCCAAATCGGGGATGTTCGCCTTTGTGTTTACGCATATCAATAAGTTCGGCAGCTTTTTTTACGGCACGGAAGGCAGCTTCGCAAACCGCTTCGGGTGGTCCGACAAAAGTAACTACTGTTCGGTTTGTGGCTTTTCCCGAATCAACATCGATCACTTTCACACCCTCTACCGATTTAATCTCTTCAACGATGCGTTCTATAATTTGCAGATTGTTTCCCTCGCTAAAGTTGGGAACACATTCGATAAGTTGTTTCATATAATAATGATTTTTTTTATTGCTAAATGCCTTATGTGCTGTTTATCTTCTTTTTTTAAATAGTAAATGGTATATTGTTAAATGGTAAATGCATCGTTGGTTTTAACTGACCTTGATTGTACAAAATTTCCCGATACTCGTTGGTTTTAAACACAATAAAATCAGCTTTCATTCCGACTTTCAGTATGCCTCTATCGGTTTTGTTCAATGCAGCTGCTGCTCTGCAGGTCAGTGCCGCCCAAACTTCGGCCATTGTTAGTTTTTGCATTGCCCCCAGAATGGCTGCCGAAGTTAGCAAGTCGCCCATCGGTGCCGAACCTGGATTCCAGTCGGAAGCAATGACGAGTGAAGTTCCGGCATCCAATAATTTACGCGCCGGGGCAAAAGGTTCACCTAGCCCGAGCGAAGCGCCCGGAAGCACAACCGGAATCACATTGCTTGCTGCAAGCAATGCGATTTCTGAGTCATTGGCGGCTTCGAGATGGTCGATACTTAGTGCATTTAGCTCTGTGGCCAATGCGGCAGTTCCGGTGCTGAACTGATCGCCATGCAACACAATCTCAAATCCATTTTCGTGCGCTGCAGTCAGATAACTTTTGGCGGCATTAATCGAAAATGCCGTTTTTTCAACAAAAATATCAACACGGTTGGCCAGCTTTCTGCGTTTAATTTCAGGCAAGAGCTCCCTGGATATTAGCTCAAGATATTCGTTTTCGTTTCCATTAAAATCTTTTGGAAGTATGTGAGCTGCCAAACAGGTAGGAACAAGATCCGATCTTGTTGTTTTGTTAGCCTGCGCTATAGCTTCCAGTATTTTTAGTTCATGTTCTATGGTAAGCCCATATCCACTTTTTACTTCAATAGTTGTAATCCCTTGTTTGTATAAAGTATCAGCTCTCTCTATTGTGGAAGACACCAATTGATCGAAAGAAGCCTGCCGTGTTTTTGTAACTGTATCCCAAATGCCACCACCGGCTTCAGCTATCTGTATATAGCTTTTACCTGACAGACGCATGGCATAATCCCTTGCCCGTGAACCAGCCCAGCAAATGTGAGTATGAGCATCAATCATTCCGGGCAAACAAATATTGGCGTCGGCATATACATCAATGATCGCTGAAGGATATTTTTGTTTTAAGAAATCAAAAAATCCTACCTCCACAATCTTATTTTCACGATGTACAATGCCTGCATTCGGAATTATTTCAAGTTGGTCATCGCACAATGCGCCTCTTAAAGGAAGTCTATCCATTGTAAGAAGTTGTGTAAACGGTCCTGAGATAATATATGCCTCTGATTCCATCAATGGTTGATTTATTGAGGATTGAGTGTCTTTGTTCCTGTTGTAAAATGTCATCTTCGTTCTTTTTTTTAAGTGGAAGTGGCCTGCATGAATTTATTAAGTCCGTTACAAATGAATCATGGGTTTAAAAGCTTCTTATTTTCTAATGCCTTCTCGTATCCTGCATCAGCATGGCGAAAAACGCCCATGGCAGGATCGTTGTACAATACGCGTTTCAGGCATTCGTCAGCCCGTTCTGTTCCATCGGCCACCACTACCATGCCTGCATGTTGCGAATAGCCCATACCAACACCTCCACCGTGATGAAACGAAACCCAGGTAGCGCCGCCACTTGTGTTGGCCATCAAATTCAGCAAAGGCCAGTCGGACACGGCATCCGAACCGTCGAGCATGCCCTCGGTTTCGCGATGGGGCGAAGCTACAGAACCGCAATCGAGATGGTCGCGACCAATGACAATGGGGGCTTTTACTTTTTTTGTTCTGACCAGTTCATTGAACAATAAACCGGCCTTTTCTCTTTCGCCCATGCCGAGCCAGCAGATACGGCTTGGAAGTCCCTGAAATTCAACTTTCTCTTGTGCTTCTGTCAGCCAGTTTATTAAGTGCTTGTTCTCGGGAAATAACTTCATTAACTCGCGATCGGTTGTGTAAATATCTTCTGGATCTCCCGAAAGTGCGACCCAGCGGAATGGTCCTTTTCCATCGCAAAAGAGCGGCCGGATGAACTTGGGAACGAAGCCATCGAAATCATATGCATTGGCTTCGCCACCTTGTTTGGCATGTTCACGCAAATTATTGCCATAGTCGAAAGTAATAGCACCCCGATTTTGCATTTCAAGCATAAATCCGACATGACGGGCCATGCTCATGAGCGAATGTTTTTTATATTCTTCCGGTGCCGAGGTGCGCAAGCTAATGGCTGCTTCGAGCGTCATCCCGTGAGGCACATATCCGTTTAACGGATCGTGAGCCGAAGTTTGATCGGTCAGTACATCTGGGATGATATTATCGTTCAGTAATTTTTGCAACACATCGCCTATATCGCCCACTAAACCAACCGAAAGAGCCTTGCCATCTGCTTTTGCTTCGAGCGTCCATCGAATGGCTTCATCGTAATCGTAAGTCATTCTGTCTAAGTAGCGTGTTTCGAGGCGTTTTTTGATACGTTGGGGATCTATGTCGACTCCCAGATAAGTGGCGCCTGTCATAGTGGCGGCAAGTGGTTGAGCTCCGCTCATGCCTCCGATCCCACCTGAGACGATGAGCCTGTGTTTCATATTTCCACCGAAATACTTACGGCCACATTCCGCAAAAGTTTCGTAGGTACCTTGCAAAATGCCTTGGGAACCTATGTAGATCCAGCTTCCGGCTGTCATTTGTCCATACATCATCAGTCCCCGTGCTTTGAGTTCTTCAAAGTGTTCCCAGGTAGCCCAGGCTGGAACAAGATTACTATTGGCAATCAATACGCGTGGTGCTTGAGGGTGGGAGCGGATCAGTCCAATGGGTTTTCCCGATTGAACCAACAGAGAGTGATGTTCATCCATTTCGAGTAAGATACGGATAATGTCTTTCACAGCTTCTGTGTTGCGTGCAGCCTGACCTGTACCACCATATACAATGAGGTTGGACGGATCTTCAGCCACTTCGGCGTTCAGGTTGTTGAGCAACATGCGTAAAGGTGCTTCCGTTTGCCACGAACGAGCATGTAGTGTAGTTCCTGTTGGTGCTGTATAATGAGGATGAGTGGCGTATCTGTCAATAAATTCCGAATAGTTCATGATTCTCGTTTTTAAAATCCAACTGATGTTTATGTGCAGTAATGTTCAATTCTTTGATGATTATTTTCGACTGTAGCAATTCGATTGCTTTTTCTATATCTTCTGAAAAAAGTCGGTCTGTGTCGGCAAAAGCGATTTGTTTGCGGATGATTTTGTGTGCCTTCTCAAGCAGTAAGCCTGATTTCAGAGGTTTGCGAAAATCAAATCCCTGCGCTGCAGTCATCATTTCAATTGCAAGGATTTTTTCAAGATTCTGTACTATCCTAAGACTTTTCCTAACCCCCACTGCACCCATGCTCACATGATCTTCCTGACCGAGTGAAGTTGGGATACTGTCGGCGCTGGCCGGGAAGCAAAGTGTCTTGTTTTCACTGGCCAATGCAGCGGTGCTGTATTGTAAAATCATAAAGCCTGAGTTCAGCCCTGTATGTTCCATAAGTAGCTTGGGCAAGCCGGGTACATTTTCCATCATTGAAAGATAGATGCGGCGGTCGGCGATATTTCCCAATTCAGAGGCTGCCAGTCCTGCATAGTCAATGGGCAGCGCAATTGGTTGTCCGTGAAAATGTCCTCCACTAATTGTTTTGTCTTCGGAGAAAATAATGGGGTTGTCTGTCACCGAATTGATCTCAGTGAGTATTGTTTCTTTCAGGTGCAGCCAGGCATTCCGGGAAGCACCGTGTACCTGAGGTATACAGCGGAGCGAATAAGGATCCTGAACTCGCGAACATTTTTTATGCGAAGTCAGGATTTGAGAGTGCTGAAGCAGAATGCGCATTCTCTTGGCAACATACACACTACCTGAGTAGGGGCGAAGGCTGTGAAGTTCTTCATCGAAACATTTTACAGAGCCCATCATAGCTTCGTGGTTCATGGCAGCAATGATATCGGCATGATCGAGACAGTTCTGAAATTTCTCGAGCAGCACAATAGCATGAGCGCTCATAAACTGCGTACCATTGATGAGTGCAAGGCCTTCTTTCGGGCCGAGAAGTATGGGTTTCATCTTGAACTTTTTCAGTACCCGGGACATCTCTACGTTTTGGCCGTTGTGTGTCACTTTTCCCATGCCGATAAGGGGAAGAAACAAATGCGAAAGTGGTGCTAAGTCGCCCGAAGCCCCAACCGAACCTTGTTCGGGGACGCAGGGAATTATTTTATTGTCGATGTGCCATAAAATACGTTCTATAGTGCTTGTTGAAACACCGGAATATCCTTTGCTGAGTGCATGTGCTTTCAGTATCAGCATTAGCGTGGCAATTTCAGGGTCAATGGCATTGCCAACTCCCACACTGTGACTCATTAAGAGATTGTATTGAAGTTTACGCGTATCTTCTTCGCCAATGAGTGTGGTGCACAAAGGACCAAAGCCGGTGTTGATGCCATACACTATTTTCTTTTTGTGTACTATGCGTTCAACTGTTTTTCGGTTTTTGTCTATCCTGTCGCGGGTTTCGGCAGTTAGAATTCCTTTTTCAATGCCACGCGCCAGATGAAGTGCACGGCCTATAGTGAGTTGATCTTCGCCATAGCGAAATACCGGTTGAGAATTGTTTTGCATGTATTTGCGATCTAAGGTTATGTTTGCGCGAAAGCGATAAATTAGAATATTTATGCTTTTTATCTGCAAATATAGAATATGTTTTTTGAAAAAAAGTTTAAGTGTCCGATTTAGTTCAAATAATTTTTTTATACCCCTGTCGTACACTTGCAAAGCTATGTCGGGGCCAATTATAATTCACAATGCTTTTGTCAGCCTGGCGCTATGCCAGATCATGAGTTTTACAATCCAGAATTCAACAAATTTCAGCAGGCAGCACTAATTAATTTTTTATGACACTTGTTCTTTTTTTTTATGAAAATTCAATTAGTAAATGCAACTTTGCAGACAAAATAGGAAATTTTGATTTTGTTATTTTGTGGCTTAGTTGTCAAAAACAATACATTTTTAACTAGATATGGGTATGTTGAGCTAAAATCATATTTTAAAATTGAATTTATTTTTTTGCCCACCCTTGTTATATGCCATTCCTGAAGGGGTAAATTATAAAAATGAGATATTTTACAAAAAAAAAAAGATAAATTTTTTCTAAAAGGCTTGAAATAACGAAAAAACTAATAAATTTGCGTTTCGAAAAAGAATAAATATTGGAAAATTTGTAGCGCCCGTTTTGGTGAATCGTGACTGAAAACAGACAAAGAATTGTTACTGCAGAATAATAATTGGTAATTTTCACAAACAAAAAGTGTGTTTGTATTGTTAGAAAGTTTGATATTAAGTTGCAATAAGAGCTATTGGAATAGATTATGTTGATTAACTTATGTTTTTTTGTTGATAACGCTAAAGAAAAAGCAAAAAAAAACAAAAAAAAGTACTGAAAAAGAGAGCCGAAATTCAAAATATTTTTTTAGCTTTGCAAATAAGTAGCTCATTCCAACGAAATATAAGTTCTGTAAGTGATTTAAAAACGCTAAAATGTGTCGCTTAGGCAATTGAAGGGCTGAAATAAAGTGCAAATACAACATAAATTAGTGAAGTTTTATAATTTTCGATTAAATAATATTCCAAATTATTGTGTAATTCATTTAATTGTTATAGTTTTGCACGGTATTTTTCACAAAACAACGCCAATAAATGTGCGTTACGCGAGTTAAAAGAGCAATGAATTATTGAGTAAACTGTTGAAATCAATGCTTTTTATGTAATAAAGATAAAAATAAATACGGCGTAAAGGGTTCAAAGAAGCCTCTTATGACGTGTTTTTGACAGGTTTCTAAAGGGAACAATAATTTTTTAGATTATTTTTCCAATTTTGCATCAATAATACGTTAAACAAGTTGTAATTAATTAAAACAAATTAAATATGAAGAAAAGCTAATCCGTAACGTGATTCTCACCACACAAGTTTGTGATGGAATCAAATTTATTTTGTCAGGTTCTAATAACAAAAAAATAACTATAAAACAAATTTAATTATTTAACAAAAAAAAATTTATGAAAAAAGTATTTCAAACCAAATTGAAAAGTATAACTAAGGTACTTACTTTAGTTATTATTGCTTCTTTAGCAACTTTTACTGGTTGTAAATCTTACGATGAAGACATTAACAGTCTGAACACAGATGTTACAACCTTAAAATCTCAATTAGCAAATCTTCAAACTTATACAAAAGCTGAGATCGATGCTAAAATTGCAACATTGACTGCCGAAGTTAATGCGCTTAAAACAAGTGCTGCAACAAAAGCTGAATTATCAGCATTAGAAAGCAAAGTTGTTACTATTGCTGCTCTTAATGCTTACAAAACTCAGGTAACTACAGATATCGCTGCTGCTGTTGCCGGTTTAGCTACAAAAGCTTCGGTTGATGCAGTAAATGTTGAAGTAGTTAAAGTTCAAACAGCTCTTTCTGCTTTAGGTGTGTCTGTAGATGCAAAAATTCTTGCATTGAAAACTGAACTGAACGCTAAAGATGCTGAATTGGCTACTGCTATTGGTGCAGTTACAGCCCGCGTTGCTACATTAGAAGGTTTAGTTGCTGCTAACACTACTGGTGTTGCTGACAACAAAGCTGCTATTGTTGCTCTTCAGGCTGAATTAACAGCATTGAAAAACGGTACTTATACTAAAGCTCAAATCGATGCTAAATTAGCTGCTCTTGATGCTGATCTTAAAAAGCTTGGTACAGATCTTAAACTTGATTTCGAAGTATTGGCTACCCGTCAATTGTCAGGTTTATTGTTTGTTCCTGCTTGGGTAAATGATGGCTTTAACGCAGTTGAAGTTGGTTATATCGTTGATATACCTACAGCTCCAGCACTTTCAGTGAAAGCTTTATTTACACAACAGAATGTAACTTTCAGATTCAACCCAACAACAGCTGATTTGACTGGAACTACATGGAAATTCATCAATAATCAGGCTACTTTCAATGCTCCCGGCTTAAGCGCTGCTCCTGGTGATGCATCAACTCTGTTTGCTGCTCCTGCATTGACTAACAACAATGATGGATCTGGTAGCTTTAGTTTGAAAGTTGGAACATGGTCAGAACCTGCTGCTGGTAAAACTCATTATTTCGCTCTTCAGTCTAATAAAGTTGTAGGTGCTGCTACTTCAAGTGTAGTTTCTGATTATGTAAAAGTAACCACTACTCCTTACAATGCATTTATTTCAGATGCTAAAAAATCTGTAGTTTCTACTGATACTTATGTTCATTACAGAACAGCTGTTCCTGCTATCGGAGCTGCTAATGACTTTGAATTGATTTCTGATAACTCTATCGTTACTGATCTTGATGATTTAGTATTGGCTAGTGCAAACAAAGGTGGCGTTTTGGAAAAAACATTTGCTGCTTACGGATTTGGTGTTGTAGGTACAGACTATAAATATGAATTCTCTCTTCCTACTTATGTTGGATTGGATGGTATCACTAACCAGAATTCATTTGTAACTTTAAATGCTGCAACTAATGTATTGACAGTAAACCAAGGTTCTTCTGTAATTGATCGTAACCCATTGGTTAAAGTTGATCTTAAATCAATGAATGGTAACTTGTTGGCAACAGCTTATATCAAATTTAAAATCGTTGCTAAAATTGTACAACCTACAACAGTTACTTATAATGTTGCTGCAGTAAATCTTACATATCCTTCATTGTTTAAAGGTCAGGCTGCAATTGCAGATAACAAAACAGATATTATTCTAACTTGGGCTGATATCAATAACTATATCTACAACCCACTTGGAATGACACACAATGACTTCCAGGCTAAATTTGGTGCTGTAACTCCTACTGTAGCTGTAACTGTTAACGGTACTGCTGTAGCTGGTGCAACTCTTGCTCAATATCCTTTGGTAAAATCGATGTTGGCTCCTGATGTTGATACATATGCAATGAAATATCAGGTAACTCCATTGGCTAAATTCGGTACAACTGTTGTAACTTATACATTTGATACTGGTGTTGCAACTGATTCGAAAGTGAAAATATCATTTACTTATACTGTTGCTAAACCAACATTGGATAAAACTATCCTTGCAGGTTATCGCTTGAATGGTTCTGCTACTGATATCTTAACTCAAGGTATGAATGCAGGTTCTAATTACTTGATGCAGCTGTATTTGGGTGAAGCATTTAGCTTCGGAACTTCAGCTTACAGAGATGTATTTGGTGCTGCTACAGCAAACAAAATTGATGGTGCAACTCACAACTTTGCATTCAAAGCTACAACTCCTGCTCAAACAGGTGCTCAGTTAACTCCTGCTACTGCTACTACAATTAACGGTGCATTAGGTACAAGCGCTGCTCCTACTACAGGACAGTTAATGGACTTGACAGTTAAATTGACTACAGCTGAAAGAGTTTATGATATGCAGTTTGTTACAACATATCCAAATGCTGAAACTGATGTATTTGATTTCAAAGTACACTTTGTAAATCCATTCTCTATCGAATTGGATCCAGCAGCTGACTTCCAGTTGATCGACAAAGTAAATGGTACTTCTGATACTCAAGACCTGATGGCTAATTATATCGTTAAATTCAAAGGCAAGAAAATTGTAACTAAGGGTGTTGCTGAAACAACTAATTCTGCAACTACTGTAGTAGCAACTGACTTTGTTGACATTACAAATGCTGCTTATGGCTTATTCTATGAATTAACTCCTGGAACTAGCTACTTCACAATATCTAAAGCTGGTGGTAATGCATTCAACAAACAAAGTGTTCTTACTTGGGATAATGTTGGTACTGCTCTTCAAACAGAACAAACTGTAGCAACAACTAAAGTTAAGTTTGTAGCTTCGTTTGCTGAAATCACAAGAACTGCAGATAATGTAACTGTTAAACCTGAATAATTAAGATTATAGTTAAATCTTGTTATGTAGTTGGCAGCCCCGGAATTTATTCCGGGGCTGCTTTTTTTTTGGACCTCACCCCGGCACTCTCCTGTAGGAGAGGAGCAGGAGGAGATATAACTCTTGTGTCGTTCTGAAATTTGTTTACAGATTTTTCAAATTAAAAATCAGTAAACCCCTCCGCTTCACTCGTCCTGGTTAGCCATAGGAAGCATGAAATACAACCCCTCCGCTTCGCTCGTCCCCTTA
>JAEAMG010000498.1_pt1 | contig 43847 bp, 53 predicted proteins | sample 8958741 | NCBI WGS metagenome assembly JAEAMG01 (sample SAMN16933256, study PRJNA681125) | bioreactor sludge metagenome | isolation source: anaerobic bioreactor treating anionic surfactant - SDBS | place: India: Bengaluru | collected 2019-02-28 | reverse complement strand
AGCATGGTTAATGAGTTGCCGATCAAGTTTGCCATGTGCGTTGTGGGGTTAGACAGGATACCATTCAGCCACGCCTCAAAGAGTTTGTCCGGTATGGTTGCCTTGTGGTATTTCTGTAAGATATTCCTGACAGCAACGGGGTCGTTAAAGTCTATCTTTTGAAGGTCGTTAATCATGTCATCGGTCAGCTTCTTGCCGCCGTTGGCATCAAACATCTTCTTAAAGGCAGTTTCCCTTGTTTTGTTTTGAACAAAGTCGGGGTTTTCAGCCATCATCTTCCGGTAGATATTAAGTGACCGTCCGGCTTCTGCTGTTTTCTCTGTGTAGGCTTTGGCTATTTCGATGTAGTTATTGACAGCATCCAACGCCTGTAATCGCATGGCATCCGTTCTTAACAACGGGTCCGCTGGCATTTCCTTGATGGTATTGAATACGTTATTAACTGCGTTGGCGTTTATCTGACGCATGGCGTAGGTTTCTGCCGTGTCAAACCCGCCCTTTTCTTTGGCTACTTTCAGAAACTCTTTTTCATCCCACGCCAAGTCTTTAGCTAACTGCTCTGTGGCTTCCCAACTCTGCGGAGTTTTCTCAATCCCTGCCTGTTGAGCTAGACCATCGGCAAAGTGCTTAACGTCATTGGTTGTATCAAGGCGTTCAAGGTTCAGGTTTGAATCCCCTGCATACTTGGGCGGTTCGCCTGTCTTGCCACCCTTAACCATTGCTTCTAGTGTCCCAATATTAGGTTCAACTTGTGGTGCATCTTCCATGACGTATCGTGGAGCATCGGGTTTTATTGCGACATCACCCTTGACTTCTTTGACAACATCCCGCATGCCCTCAAACGGTTTCCCTGCCCTAGTCTTGATAGCCTTTGCCGCACCACCTAACCCGAACATGGCAGATGCTTCGCCCATCGTTCCAAGCACAGGTTCAGCATAGGGTATGCCCGTAGCCTTTCCAATCTCACGCCATCCCTCACCCGCAATTTCAAACGGTTTCATGGCAAGGCCGATGTTCTGTGAACCCTTACGTTCTTCCGGTGTGGTCAGATAGAAGTCATTAAGTGCCTTCTGATTATCTTCCAAAACTTTGTTGGCGGCGTTTATGTCACCACCCGTCATAATATATCTTGCCCCTGCCGCAACACCGGAGATAGGCATTTGCGCCATACTTGCCACGGTATGACCGACAACACGGGGAATAGCTTTTAAGGTAGGTTTGACAAGTCCTTCCCATGCGCCTTCCGGTTCGTCAGGTTCGTCAACGAATTGATACCTTGCAGTAGGTTCTTCATCAACAAAGGCATACGCCATTATTTAATCTCCACCCATTTCTTGCCGTCGCTTTTCTCTTTCTTGCCTGTCACCGTATCAACGATTATCTTTCCCTTGTATTTCGATGCGTCCGGTTTCTGTGCAAAGGTTGGTTGTGCCTGTGTCTTAACTCCTAGTAAATCATTTCTTTCTTTTTCTAAGTTTGCCCGTTTCGCTTCGAGCGTAGGTTTGTCTTTGGCAAGGGTGTTCTTCAGCTGGTCGTCAATGTTCTTAATGTCAGAAGATAGAACGTCGATGCGTTTCTTCTGAATGTCGGTGAGTTTCCCCTCTTCTTGTGATGATGATGACGGGGCAAATGGCGCACGATAAACTCGCTTACGTGTTTTTTTATCAAGTACATCGTGACCGACAACCAGGAGACCTTCTTCTTTCTTGTTATTTTCTTCTGCCATCTTCTTTTGTACATCCCAAGTCGAACCGATCACCTGTGCCTGTTGTTCGCTGATTTGTGCAATCTGGTCTTGAATGGCCTTGGCTTCTTCCGGTTTCTTAACTGTTAGGAGTTGTTCAAGTAGGGTCATCTTTTTATTCTGCAAATCCCCAAACACACCCTTGGCCTGTTTCTCGCTTCTTTCTCCGCTTGCATATATCCACTGCATAACTTCCTGACCATGACCATACTTACCCATAATGTCTCCGTCAGGTGTTTCCTCGTAAGGCAAGCCCAATGCCTTAAAACCTTCGATGAGCGATTGACGATAACTTGGAAATTCTCTTATCTTGGGGAAATATGTAGAAGCCGCAACAACTTTATTATCTCTTGCTTCTTTTTCCTTAATCGCCGCTTCCTTCCGTTCAAATGAGATTCTCTCTCGGTCAGCTTCCTCTTGGCGAAGTTTCATAGTTTGGTCTTGTATGAGCTTGTCTTGGTTGTAGTGCATCATACCCATGCCAGTTCGTAACAGTGTGTCAGATGCTTGATTTAATCCCTGTGGTATTCCAGAAGTTAAAAATCCCATTAGAACACCTCCCCGTTTGCACGAATAAATTGTTTTCTTGTCATTCCGACTGCCTTACATAAACATAAGAATGTTCTGGTGATTATCCGAGATTTCAAACTCGGCTTGTCACTGGTTTTGTCCAATGCGTAACGTCCGTATTCAATCAGGTTGTCAACGAGAATACGCTTCACGAATATTTTGTGCTTTTTGACATAAGGCAGGATGGTTTCGGCTATTATATAGTAGCCCCTTAATTGGTCGGGGTTTAAGAACCTGTCACGGTATTCTCTTGTTAGTTCGACTTCCGGTGAGTTACGATCTGTGCAAGCGGTAACAATGATACACCCTGCCTTATCCTCGACAAACCCAATAGGGTTGAGAATATTCATGGCATCTTTAACCCACGGGTGTTTTTCTAGGACACCCATTTCCTTTAACCACGGTCTGCCGATTCCTGCCATAGGGTCTTGAACTGTTCTTGCAAATTGAGAACCGACATTGCTTTCTCCCTCACCCGTGGCCTTTTCAAGTGCAGCACCACCTAGTTTAGCCGCAGCATAACCGGCGGCAGCCCAAGGAGCAGCAGCCATACCAGCACTCGCCGCACCACCTAACGATGCTCCGGCGGGAACTGAACCGGCTATGCTTGTCCCACCTAGCGACTCTGCTGTAACTCCTGCAAGACTTCCGGCATCCCCCGTAGCGTTCATTCCAATGCCAGTAGCCGTACCAGTAACTCCCGTAGAAACTCCTTCTGTAACCGCTGGAACTGTGGTGTTTACACCTTGGGTTATTCCTGGGGTCTGTGTAGCTATTGTTCCACCTGTGTCAGCGATTTGCTGTGCCGTTTGATAGGGTAAGGATGTATTCCCCATTAAATGATTGTAGCCTTCAACACCATAACCACCTAAAGTCCTCATACCCTTAAATCCACTTAGGGCATCCATAGCTAGAACATTGCCGCCTGCACTGACAAGCGCACCCCTACCTTGAGCCTGACGAGCTTTATCCGCTTCTTCCTGTGCCTTATCCCTCTGCCGTTTTTCTTCGGCTAACCTCGCCCGTTCAGGCATAAGATTGTATTCTTCCTGCATCTGCTGTTGAGCCAAGAGGTAAGCTGGGTCAGTACCGTAAGGAATACCTCTTAAAGCCTTTCTCTGCCCCCAAGACACTGTACCCATTCCCCTATTATTTGCCATTTCTAGTCCTCCGATAATTCGTGAAACGTAGCGACAACGGCTATCGGCTTGAAACCGCTTGCTTCATCGTCCGTTGTCTTTGTGAACTTCAAGGAGTGATAAATCTCACTCTGTAATTTGGAATCGAAAGCCGGTTTGGATAATCTGTACCCCGTTGTGCTTACGTCTAACGTGTAGTCAGTCCCCGTTGAACTGGTGTCTGTATAGTGTGTGCAGGTCACATCATCTGTGGCAGTGGTCGGGATAACGGATATTAGTTTCAAGTGGTCTAACTGTGTGGCGTAGGACAACCCCAACGGTGCAAAATCACCCAACTGGAACGTGCTGACAATCGAGTTCCCGTCAAAGGTGTTCCCGTATTCAAGACGTTCCATGTAGCCCGTGTCAATGAACCCGTAGGTGTACTGGTTTCCGTCCGTGTCCTCAACGCTTAACCCGTACTGTAAATCCATCCCCGTTCCACGGTCTATATCAAACCACTTGTTTCTTTTGATATCGTAAACGAGTTCCTTATCGAGTGTGGTTGAACTGCCACTTGCGAACAACCAATGGTATTCCTGATTGACTGAATCAACGAAACCTATGGAATCACCTATCTTGGTCAGATTGATGCAACTGGCATCGTTGCGGTCGAAATATTTTTTAATGTCGTGATGAATAGGGATAGGCGCACGACCATCGGACATATAGATACCGCTAGACCCCTGCCATATCGCAAGGGTTCTATTGATACCCTGCCCTGGTTCTGCCGCAAGGTTTATCATCTTTAAGGTGAGTGGTGCGGGGCAACCTATTGAATCAGATAGAATAAATGTGGTGTTTTCCCAAGTGGTAATGTCCTGACCGGACACAACCCATGTCTGATTGTCCTTGAACATCAGAATCATGGAATAGAGATTACTGCCGTATTGAGAGAAGATTTCAACACCGCAGGTCAATTCCCCGTCATCCCCAAAATAGAGATCAATGGAATCACCCCCGTTATGCACCTGCGGGGAGAATTTACCTGACACCGAAGCCTTGTTTTTCTCTCCGGCCATATCCGAACACAGCAGAACTCTGCCTTGGGCGAACACGGGGAATTTATAATATTCCATTGTTTTCTTGGCACTGATCCCGCCGATGTAATTAATCCGGCAACTAGACCCACCAAGCACTTCTTTGTCAAAACGTATCCGGTAAAAATATAGTGAAACGGATGTATTGGATTCTTCACCCAACACGGCAGATTGAAGCTCACTGTGCCTCATTTCATCGGTCAAATTAACATTGTTCCATGTGATAACGCCCGACTTGGCAAAGGAGATCTCATCTTCGCTTGTACCATCGGTGATCGTTCCGACACTCGCATACGATGAACCATTCCAGTAATCAATAGAACAGGTTGTCGCCGCCGTTGTGTTCCCGTGATCTCCTGGAATTCTTACTTGTATCCCTGTCATTTTATCGACAAAACCGACTTCAAGGCAGTTCTTGTTTGCACTATATGGGTTCATACTGTGGATATTGGCATAGGTTTCTGCAACGTCTTCGTCGTAGTCATCCCGATAAACATTAGATGATAAGTCATCGTATGCGCCCGTAGAGGAAACCTTGTAGAAAGCCCCTATATCCCGAAATACACCGTCCCATAAGTCAACAATGTTCTGCATGGGAGCATCGAGGGTTATTTGATAGATTTCCGCACTGCCGGAACTTAAAGTAAATTGATACCAGTATAAGAAATAGCCTTCAATATAGCGTGGGTCTGCCGTTAAAACCGTAGAATCAAACGTGACTGTTCCTGTCTTGGCAAGGGAAACGCCAGCAGTAACGGTATTGTCCGTAAGGGTAAGTGTTTCCCATGTTGAGCCGTTCCATACCGAACCCGTCAAGGTGGATGTTTCCGAATTGGCAACACTTACATATGGTTTAATTCCCTGTAATGGTCTGGGAGACCCTACTAAGAATACTTTACCGTATGCGGCGTAAGGACGAGCATGAGGTGTGAAGTTTGCCGTGTGTCTTGCTATGCCCTTCGATACACGAAATTCATCAATCCAACCATTCATCAAGACAGTATGATTTGATGCGGCTCCAATTTCTAAATTTGCGGCGAGATTAGGAACTTCATTTGTTGAAATTGGTGTTAATGTTACTGTATCAGCGTTGTTTCCATTCACAAAAATATAAACATTCGACCCATTTCGGACAACTTCAATATGTGTCCATACATTTTGTACTAAGCTATTTCCATTTCCATAACTTGCTTTTGTATCTCCACCAACAACAATTTTAAAAATGATGTTTCCTGATATTTGAGCGATATACCAATAATTACTGGCATCGGCATATTGTCCACAGAAACCTTTATCTCTAGTACTATCTGCCGCTCTAACCCAAAAATCTATTGTAAATGGATCAGCCCCAAAATACCAATCTGCGCTGTCTGGAACCGTGGCATAATCTCCCGTCCCATCGCATAATAACGAAGCTGTCCCAAATTTCTTTTGTGCTGTATCTAAACAAGCGTTCCCTTCTAGGGAAACCGTCTGTCCTGTGGTTGCCGTCTGATCCCCTGTGTCAGCATCCGTCCCGTCGAAATGAACCATCAATTTTGTGTAGGAATCAACACCACCACCAATGGGTGCGATATTCTCATTGTCCGTGCGGGTGTTCTGTAAGGCTTCGGTATAGTCACGGGGGTTTGTTGCGGCTGTATCATCCCCAACAACGGCGGTAGAGACAATCATTGCCCCAAGTTTCATTTCATTCCCACCCCAGATACAAGTGTCAACCCCGTTGCAATAAACTACCTGACCTCCTGGTGCTGACGAGAAATACCCTCTTCCTGCGCCTGACGAATCTGTATGTAAGGCCGTTGCGGAGAAGTCGCCCGTTGATGGAATTGCCGTGGTGTTCTCCAATACCTGTGAGGCGGTCAGACCCGTGTTGTAGGCTTGCACCAGTAAATGATTTTCAGCTGGTTGAAATTTCTTGAAGTGGTATCCGTTCCTGACTTTTAAATACGTCGATAATGCCGTTGAGTTTAACTTAGTGTTCCCAGCAATAGACTGAATGTTGGTGTCCGTGTAACGCATATTCGTCAGCGTTTGAAAGTTCGTCCCTATTGTAGCGGGGTCGGACAACATCAACTTTCCGGTCATTGGTATTTCAAGATGTTTCTTTTGGGTGTCCGGCACTAGAAAGCACCTCCGTCAACGGTGTCGTCTGTTTCAATGTTGTATCCGCTTACGGCTAACGGTACGGGTATTTCAAACTTGGCAATAGGTGTCGGCTTTACGGATGCGTTCAGCCTTTCCACAATATCTTTTGATTCCTTGGCCATTGCGTAGAGAGTCTTTGATACATTCCTATCCCAATCTTCCGCAAGACTGACGGCAAGGTTATAGACAAAGAAAGCCTTGTACTCTGCGGGCAGACTGAAAGAGGTTGCTGTCGTTGCAAACTCCGTGAAGTTCACCCACATATCCATGTGCAAGTCGTAAGCCTGTTCAGGGGCAGAATCGAGAATGATCTTCCCCAAAGTGTATTCCGGTTGGTAATAGAGATATTCCGGTGCGGCGGTCAGGGATTTGTTGTAAATCTTGTTGTAGTCCTTGGCAGATATAATTTTCAGATAATGGTCGTAACTGGATGCGTCCCTGAGAAACGCAGTCTCAATCTTCAAGGGGCGGGTTGTGTCAAAATTACCACCAGACCCGATGGTATATTCAGCATCTCCTATGGTTAAAGCGTGACTGTATCGTGTGATATAAGGCGGGAGAAAGTCAGCACCCATCAATGAAATCATGTTATTCAAAGACGTTAAGGCACTGGTGTTCTGTGCCGTGGTGGGTGTGGATATGCCTATCTTATCAAACGATGCGGATATTATTGTTGCTGCTGTGTCTGCCATGTCACTTCCTCCACCCTGTAAGGCTTATTCCATTCGTAGCATCCAAGACTTTCGTATTGGTTTTTTAAATCCTCTGAAACGGCCACAACTTCCCATGTTTCGGGGTTTTCCAACATTCCCTGTAACAGTCCACCCGAAGCGTTCACTAGAAACTGTGGGTATTTCAGAAAGCAATCGACCATGTATTGAGCCTGTAAAATCATTGCGGCGTTGGTCAGGTATTCCTTGTTCCCCGCCCTCACGATAATCATGTTCTCAAAGGCTATATTCTGTGTCCCTGATAAGTGTGTTGAACCTGCAAATGAACTGTCACACCCGAAGTAGGTAATGCCCCTGTAACCCATTCTTAAGAACAGATGGATGCTCCGGCCTACACCGGAAACTCCCCCGCCGACTCCTTGTTTGTCATCCTCAACCATGTCGAATACCCGTATTTTCTTGAACGTGAATTGGTTTGGATGGCATCGTGAGGCAAACAACGCACCTTTAATCTTCTTGCCCTTCTTGTAGGGAACATGGGTGCAGTCAATGGAATAGAGGGTACTGGCTATGCCGTGAGCGGATAAGTAAGCCGCCGTGTCATTGACCCCATAGATATGCCCAGGCCATGTTCTTAAAATATTCAGATGTTCTTTAAGGCTCTCACCACCACCGCAGACCGCACACATGGGGTATCTAAAAAGCCCCCAAGTCACCCGTGGGTAGTTCCGTGAGTGATATTTATTGACAACAATTTCACCAAGCGGTGTATTGCACTTGGCTTCTATGCTTAAACGAACTGTCATGTCGGAACCATTCCTCTCGTTTTGAATCTCTGTTCTTCAATCGCCGGTCGTTTCGTTGTGGTCAGGAATCTCCCAATGCTTTTTTCAAGGTTCGGAAAATATCGGTAGATGAATCGTGAGGCTTTGCACAGCCACATGAACAAGGTTCTTTTGATTGGCTGTTGGGGGTACATAGTTTCAAGGTTATGTCGCCCCACTTCATAAGCAACGTCAGATAACTTCTCTGCAAATTCAGGACTGTATTCAAAAAAGTAGCGTTCTTGAACGTATGTATCGTCATACATGAACCTCTGTGATAGTGTGCTTACTGCGTAAGGATTCTCGGCGTTCTGATAAAGACTGACTCCGCAATCCTGATACCTTGGGTTCAACCAGTAGTTCTTAAATCCGCACTTATCCACATACTGACGGTAAATCTCCGTCCCAGGAAAAGGCACAAGCGAACCGGAACCGTTAAACATATGGGTGTAATCCCAAACCCTATTGATGTACCCTAGGTTATTATCCAAGCTCTCTATTGTTTCCCACGGGAACCCGAACATTAGATTGACCCCTACCTGTAACCCCGCTTCATGGCTTATTTTGACTGCCCGAATGTTGTCCTCTACGGTTGTTCCCTTGCGGGTTAATTTAAGAGTTTCGGCATCCCCGCTTTCCACGCCGAAAACAACCATGTAGCACCCTGCCTCTTTCATCATGGCAAGCATCTCAGGCTTTACGCAATCAGCCCGTGACCAAGCCTGCCAAGTGACCTTCGGAGTGATCTTTTTGATTCCCTCACAAAACGCCGCAACGTGCTTTTTATTCGTTGTAAAGTTATCATCGGCCACCACGAACTTAGTAATGCCGAACAGGTCAACCCTTCTCTGGATGTCCTTCATTACTTTGTCCATCGGCATATAAGCGACCTTCTGACCAAACACCTGATAATCACAAAAGGTGCATCTGCCTGGACAACCCCTTGAAGTGTAAATACGGTTCAAGCCTTTCGGCGCACCGTCCGCTTCAAACAACTTCAAGTCAAATCCATCGAAACACGGTTCGGGCAGTGTGGACAAATCCCTGATTCTAGGTCGTGGGGGATTTTCTATAATCTCGCCATCACGCCTGTAGGTAATGCCAAGTATGTCTTTAAGGTCTTTCCCCTGCAGGATTTCCCTTAAAGTGTCCTCTCCCTCATTTCTGATTACTATGTCCGCACCGTGTTCGATGGCTTCAACCGAACAAACTGTCGGGTGTGACCCACCTACAAACACCGGATAACCTAGTTCTTTCAAAGAGCCGATGAGCTTATATGTGTTAAGAACCTGCATGGTCAGCATCGAAACGCCGACAATATCAGGTTGAAACTCTTGTATCTCTCTCAGGAAGTCATCATTGGTTAAAGGCTTCTTAAAGGTGTTGATGACTGCCTTGACTTCGTAATTAAACTCCTTGAATACACCCGCAATCATTGTCAGTGAGTGGGGTATTTCGGACATCGCACTTAAATAAATGAGGATAGCTTTCTTCTGCATCGAAGATCATCCTTTCGTTGGATGTTAATTGTCCTACCTTGCGGTCTGCATTACTGGAATAAATCAGCACATCTTCACGGAAGTTCGTCTGGTCACAATCCTTGCAGATGTAGTTGGAGAAGTCCCTAGAGTGGTGCGCTTCTCTTAATTTCCGGTAGGGTTCGCCTTTGTAGATTTCTTCGATGGTTTGGGTGTTCATATCGCCCAATGGGATTCTTTCGTGTATATCCCAACAGCACGGACTTACAATTCCGTTGGCGTGAACGTACAACGGGGCGTTAAAAGGACGGCAACAACTCACTTGCTTGTTCCGGTCAAGAGGTCTGTACGCCCGTCCGTCAACCCAATTATGAGGCTTCCAGATGGACACTTCGTCCAAAAGTGGTTTCCACTTATTCAGCCAATCTTCCTGTTCATGCCGGTTAAGGTCACAGGAAACGAACAACCCCGCCGTATGGGGCTTCTTGACTTTTGGTCTAATGTAATCCAGAAACCCGTACAGGTTCTTCATCACGACATCGTATTGTATTCTTCCCCTGTGAAATGCCTCGTAGGTCTGTTTCGTGACTCCATAAATGCTGAGCTTGAGTATGTCGATGAACTCTATCGTCTTGTCCCACTTGTCCTCGTCCAAGTGATAACCCGTTGTGGAAACGAATATCTCTGCCTTGGGGAGTTTCTCCCGAACGTAGGCAAACCTCTCCCAAATGTATTTATCAAGGAAAGCCTCTCCGAATCCGCAGGTGTCGATTGAATCAACATCATACTGAACCGCATCATCAATGATCTTTTTGAATAAATCTAAATCCATCATGCGTAACTTCGACTTGAACTGTTCCCTCGGACAGATGACACAGTGAGCGTCGCAGATGTTGGTTGTTTCAATAATGACTTGTTTGTTTCTTAATTCCATAATTCCTACTTTCTGAGGGGAGGTTTCCCTCCCCTCTGTTGAAAGTTACGCTACTAAACCCAACGCCACCAATGCCGCTTTGATTGCTACAATGTCGGTGTAGGTTGCCGACGGACTTGCCGAAGCCGTTACGGTAATGGTAAGTGTCGGCTTAACAATGGGAGTTGCCAAACCGTAAAACCCGATTTTAGACGTAGTGGACTTGCCAAAGCAGGTTCCATCGTCATTGCCTTTATCTAAATATTCTACTGCCATGTGGATTTACCTCCTTATTAGATTTTGTTAGGAACTGACACGACACGCCCATTCCGGTCTGATACACTTGTACCCAAACAGAACGTCGAAACGACACGGGAACTTGTCATTCACAATGTCGTAGTTGCGAACTACTCTCAGGGAAATGCCGTCCATAACCTTGCGGGCTGCAAAATCAACACCCTGCGGCATCTCCAGGTCGGCAGTAACCATCGTGAAAGCATCCTTGTGATACGCAAGAGAGTTAATGTAGGATGTGGAAGCCGCACCGGAACCACCTGCGGTAAGGTTGATAACCAATGATCCTGCCGCCGCCGTGACAACCTTGCAGTTCTGTTTCGCACCGGAAGTTACAGGAGTTGGTGTAACAGTAACGGTCGCTGCGGTAGAGGTTGCGGTAATAGCCGTGGTTACAGAGAACTGCTGCAAATGGTCGTACACTGCTTTGGTTTCGGGGTTGACGGCGTACACACCGGCAATCGTAAATACGTCACCAGCTTTGAATGTCGCACTGGTGGCAAGGGCTGTAATAGCGATTGAGGAACTTCCACTGGTCAGACCAGAACCAGACGTATCAACAACAGGCGTGGTGTCGGTACGACTGCCGTTGGTGTGGGTCGGGGTCATTTCGGACTCGTAGAACTTGAATCCATAAACCTGACCGATCAAGCCCTGATCGTACTGTTTGGAAATCTCCGAAGACGGGTTGAAGATGTTGTAACCGGCGGTGATAATGGAATTAGTTGCATTAGCATCACCCAGGAAATATCTGTCTCCACGGGGAGCAAGGCCACGGGCAAGTTTCGTGCGAGCCTTCAAAACATCCGTCAGAACAGGGGCCGTTCCAAACGAGGTGTGGGTGTGGTTGTAAACATACGGATAGCAACCTGCGATAACGGTTGCATCCACTTCCGCAGCAAGACGGGACATGGCGGGCTGCAAAATCCGGTCTGCAAAATCATCCAAGGAAAGGGTGAGTTCAACAGATGAGAAGTTGACATCGACACCCAACTGGGTTGCCACGGTCAAGGTCTGCGTTGCTTCGGTTACGTCCTGCGTATCCATGATTGCGCCGGTACGTACGGTAAACTGGTTCGGTTCACGAATGAGCAGACTGCCGCCGTTCTTTGCGCCACTGCGGGCAAATCTGTCATCGTACTGCTTGTTAATAGTCTTACAAAAGACTAAGTTGTTGTGTAGGATGGACAATGCTTTTCTGGTAATATCGCCATCACTAAGTGTCTTAATGGTATTGGACATGAGTTATCCTCCGTATTTTTTCTTGATTTTTTCGTATTCTCGCTGTTTTTCGAGTTTGAACCATTCTTCATCTGAGAGTTTTGATTCGTCTATGGTATTACCTCCGGTTGCCCCCACGGGACTTATTGGTTTCGGTGCGCCCGTTGGTTTCTTTGTTTTTTGGGCCAAGAGTAACTTGGCTTCCAGTTTTCCAAGTTCGTACACCTGCAATCTTTCAGGCAAAGCCCTGATCTTGTCGGTGATCGCTTGGTTTTCAGGCCGTCCAAGAAAGTAGCTGACCATCGGGCCTTCATCGCTGTTCAAGAGGACTTCTCGCATTGTGGGTGAAAAGACAGGCTGTTCAACAACCTCATCGAAATCCTCATAAACGCTTCTGACCTTCTCGGCGTTTGCTCGATACTTTGCTAATGCCTCGGCTTCTTCCCGTTTTCTCTGTTCAGCCAGCGTTTCGTTTTGCTTCTTGCTGTCACGCCAGTTAAACAGGGCATCTTCGTAAGCCTCTTGCGTTTCAAAGTTCTCGATCTTCGGTCGGTCGGGTGAGGACACAGGGGCTTTCTCTTTGTCCGCAAGTGCCTTTTGTAATCGCTCGACTTCCCGTTCAGCTTCCCTCCGCTTCCGTGTAATCTCGTTGATTCTCTCCTGTGCCGTCTGTTTCACGGGAGGAGGGATGACGACCTCTGCCACTTCCGGTTCCGGTGTTTCCGGTTCCGTGACTACTGGTTCCGCAGGAATCTCCTGAACTGCTACTTCCTCTGCGCCTTCCGGCGTTGTTACTACTTGTTCTTCCATGATGTTCCCCTTTCTGCGTCATTTGACGAATTTGCACTCCTGAGAGTGGTATTTATTGGGGCGGTTTAGCCCCTTGTGCTTCCAGTGCCATTTGCTGTTGTGCGGCCTGTTCTAACTTGGCGGCGATTTCCTGCGCTCCTGGCCAATCAGAATATTTGAAAATCATCGGTGCAATGACTCCAGCCATAGTCGGTGCGTACTGCATGGCCTCGATCATCATCTTGACCATTTCCTCACGTTTAGAACCAAAGGACGGGCCGACTGTGGAGATAACGTCGTACTTGCCGACCGATAAATCATTCTGTGTAATCGCTTCGCCGTTTAACCCGATGTCCGGTTTGTTGACTTCCACCTGACCACGTTCACCGTTCTCCCCAAGAATGTTCAAAGCCCTGTGCGTGTCGTAAATCTTGGGGATTAAATCGACGATCTGCTTGAGTCCGGCGATAATGGAATTGGAGGCATTGTCCACGAAAGTGAACGTGCCTTTGTCTGATTGGTTGATTCGGGCGATAATGGCTTTACCGCTTCTCTCGTTTCCGGCTTCACCTTTAGAGGCTTCGTAACGCCCCAAATGGTCTTCAATGTCGTAAGCCGTGGATTGCATCATATTGATGATGGCGACGGGAACTTGTGTCTGCGGTTCTCTCGATGGCTTCTGTAATCCTGCTATGGCGTTGTAACGGAGATACATTCTCGGGTTGAGGTTGGCATCCTGCCATTCGTTCTCAAAGCCCTTGATTTGCCGATGGTCAACCAAGAAGGGGGTCTTTGGGGTGAGCATGACGTTTTCAGTCGCCGCACTCGCCCAGTAGTTGTACATCTGCTGTGAGCCTTTGGCCCCACGGATTAAAGAGAGGTAATACTTCTTCCCGTCCACAACGACCTCATCCCCGAACATGGGAATGATGGGTATTCCATTCCCCGCCCAATCAGCTTCCTCTAAAACCTCTACCCCGTTGATTTTGCACCACTTGACCTGATGGGTTTCAACTTCCCTTTCACGGGCGACTGAAAGCCCTAAGTAACTGAGCAGTTCTTTATCCAGTTTGTCGATGACGCTCCCGTCGGATAAGAGATAAATTTTCTTGTGAACTATTTTTTTGTAGAAGTATTCACAGACTCGAATCTTGTCTTGCTGTATCCATGAGCCTAGAAGGTTGTCCTTGTCGCCGTCAAAGTTAGTCGCCTCGGCTTTCGGGTAAAGTCTCTTAAAGTCCTTCTTGTCCAAAAGGTCTTCGACAAAGCAATACTGTGCATCTTCTAAATTAAACTCAGCCGCAAACGGGTCAAAGTGAACCGATACAGGGTTGAGGATTCTCTTAATCATTATTTCCTGATCGAAAGAATCATCACTGGTGTATTTCGTGAGTATTCTCCAAAACCCTATCGAACAGGCGGCAGAATGAGCATAAGCCGTGTCATAGACTTTCGGGGCGTTGGATTGGTATTCAATCTGTCTTATGATGGCGTTGAGTAATTCGGCTGTATTAACGTCAGCCTTATCATCAACGGGGATTACTTTCATGCTTGGCCGTGACTGCATAAAGTCGCCACGGAGTTGCCTAACAAACTTCTGTAATTTGTTGACTGTTATGCAAGGTCGGCCTTCACGCTTCTTGCGGTCAGCGTCAGACCATTGCCCTGCGCCTATGTCGTAGGTGAATTGTATGTCGTCTTTTGCCGCATCAAATATATGCGCCCACCCGTCAACGGCTACTTTGTATTTATCTTTGGCATCACTGATTAGGTCTGACATTTCTTCCCCTTTTTACGCACTCATCCAAGAACCGCCCCTGTAATTGTGTTGTGGTAACGGTTGAATCACATGGTCTTCATACTTGTTACCCGTCAGGAAATACCGGTAACAATTTTCCATTGCGTGATCGTTCTCTTTGATAGGCTTCTGGTTGTCGTCAAAAACCCACCGTTGGACTTCGTACAAAAATCGTTCACAGGTGTTAAATATGTACAGTGTCGGCATCCTGTTCACGCCCTTCAAAGCGGTCTGGACATTCTTAATCCCCGAATCCTTGTCCTTGGATGCAACGTAAAGCGTAATCCCATGCTGTAAGAGTTTGTCTTCGATAATGGAGTAGGTATCTCTGAGGTCTGTCCCTAGTCGATTCTTCAAGTAGGAAACATCACCCTTGGACAACGGGTCGATATAAACATCGTCCAGATTCCACCCGTAGCGGATTTTCGACTTGATAATCGCATCGGCGACTTCATCCCCATTGATGTTCTTCCAGACTTCCCCGATGCAGAAATGAATATCCTGTTTGTTCACTGTCCAAAAGGAAATCATCTGCGGGGTGGATAAGTGGAAGTCAATCATGGCAATCACAGGCCAATCGGTAGGAACTTCAAACGGCTCGATAACATGAACACTGGAATCGAACTCTTTGAGAACCCTGCCGACCAATGACTTGAACTGGCCGAAAACACGGGGGGGAACATCACTCGGGTCAATGTCTTTGATGAATTTGAGAATCTTTAACTTGCCGAAGTTCTCATACTCACTGATCGGCAAATGGTCTTCCAGATACTTCTCAGCAGCCCTGCCCTTGTCAATGACAGGCAGTTTCTTGTCCACGTTCTCATAGAGCAGTAAGTTGAAATACTCTTTACATTGAAGCTCGTTCAAACCCATAGATTTAAGAGTATCCAGATCACTCTTATACAAATCAGGGTTATCAACAATCGACAAATTATCGACAATTCCTATATCCTTTCGTCCACTTAAAACGATGTCGTCTAATATCCATGCTTCCTTCAAGGGGGTCAAAGAAAGCAGCGTCTTTCCGCAGTCCAATAGAAGTCCTCTCGACATGGCTGTGTATTTCGACTTGGGGGGCGGTTCATCCATCAACACGCCTTGTATTCTGAACGACTCAAACAGTGAATCATCCTGTGAATAGGACATGACGGTGACGGTGCTTTTGTTCATCATCTCAAAGAAGTAATCCACGCCCTGCTCGTTCTTCTTGGATGTGTACCACCCGTCAGGCAACCACTTCTTAAACTCTGGAACTAATGAACGCCCGATATGCGACTTCCAATCTTCACCCGTGAGCATGAGGTTGACAGGCGGTTTCAGTCCTAACGAAGAACCACGATACCAATATCCCTCAACACAAACCGCCCCCGGCTCATCTTTGTCAACGTACTGCCACGGTTCGTATCCCAACAACCAACTGATAAGAATGTTCACAACGGCTGCCGTCTTGCCGATCTTGTTTGAAGAAATCGCCGCAATCGTGGTCTTGTTGTGGACTTCCTTTAAAAGCCTTTCCTGCCAAGGATACGGAACCCAAAAGAAACACAGGTTGGCCTTCTTGAAAGCCTCTACTCTGGCCTCCGAAGCCTCTAGGGAATCACCCTCTATCTGCTGTTTCTTAACGGGAGCTTTAGCCATTTACATAATCTTTATTGATTCTTCTTTGATTTTAGACAAAACAACCTGAATAGCATTGGATACTTGTTTTTCAAATGTTGCTTGTTTGAATGTCCACATTACAGACCCAATTTCTTTTGTTAGTGCTGCTGCAAAATCATTTAACCCGATAGAAAGACCAATACTGTCATTTGTTATAATGGTTTCGATTTGCGGGTTATTCCAATACCGTGAAATTGTCAGCTTAGTTGTTTTCAAAATAGCATTACCCTCCGCAAGTTCGTCGAGGTTGACTGCAAACAATACATCCACTTTATCGCTCTAGCGCTTGACAAAGACCTGACCCACATCTTGTTGCCGATCAATGCTACACCGCCTAGATACCAATCGGTAGCGGTCGTTATCATTCTATTTGTGACTACGTTGTAACGGTAAAATCTCTGGGGGACTGTTGCTGAACCTTCTTTTGCGATGTAAATAAACTCTCCTGCCCAGTCAGAACTAGACCCAGTAGAAAATGTAGCACTCACGGGATGGTAGGCAATCACTTCCCAAGCTCCGGCTCCATTCGTACCACCGGAAATATTAAAACGATCAATAACAGTGGTTCCTGCTCCTCTTAATGAGTAGATATACCTCCCATCTTTAATGTTGGTTATATCTGCCCATCCCGTGTCTCCAGTCTTTCCGACGAAGTCCGCGGTCATACCAACGCCAGGCTTCGTGTTCCGCGCTGTGGTAGGAGATACCGTAGCCCATGAGTTACCGGAGATGGAATACTTATACATGGTTACGGCATCATTGCCCAGGTAGTAGATCGCGTTCTCGTCCCCTTCTATAACAAAGGTAGAAGTGTCATCCAGATCCGCTCCTGCAGCAAAGGTAAGAGAATCAGCATCATTATCGGTGATTACTCTGATCTGCCCCATTCCTGTTCCACCAGTAATTCTCACCTGGTAGTTTATCCATTGATCGTTGGTCCAGGCCTTTCCTGTGCAATCCAAGGTAGTGGTGTTACTACTTGCTGCTGCCGTACCAGTATCATACGACACGCCGATCATTCCCGGAGAGCACATCTTCGAGTCGATGGTTATTGCTGCAGGAAGACCTGTTATGGCTCTTTGTGTCCATGTCCCTACGACTACATCATAGACTTGAAAAGATGCTGCTACCAACGTACCCGTGGCACACATCCAGAAGCGTCCAGTGGAAAGCCTGAATGTATCGGTGTTCGCAACTGAGGAAGAAACAGCAGAACTAAGCGTTAGCGTGATAGTTCCCGTTGCTGTTGCTGGTGTAAGAATGGAAAGGATAGTCCGTCTCAGGCCAATATTTGCAGCCGTTCCCGTAAGAAACTCAACCGTCTCGCCAACCGCAAAGCCATTGATGTTATGGACTGCGGCATTTACTGTGATGGTTGTAGTTGAGCCACCATTTGCGGTGAAGTTACCTGACCACGGGGTATGACAACCACAAGCCCCTGCCGCTATAGCCGGAAGTATTGCGGGAGATGCTATAGGCAACCAATCGTCTTGTTCATGGTCATAGAGATAAAAGACAGTACCAGAGGCATAATACATCGTGAACCTTGAGAGGTTGTCATTGCTATGCACACAAAGACCACCTGCAGCTGTTACTGTAGGAGCTGGCATCATTGTCTGCCATTCTGCCCGGTGAAGTATTGGTATGTTATTCTGCGCTTCTGCCATGGTTATTTCCCCACACAGTTATTTACGTTCGATAAGACTGCTGCCATATTTTCTGTTGCCATTCTTTGAGTCAACTCATTAGCTAGATGCTGTGCAGAGGTTAATGGACCGGTTACTGCCGTAGAAGGCATCGAAACGCCGACTACTCTCATCCCTGGAGCGCCGGAGGATGCCCAAGAAGAAAGAACGGATAGCCGAGCAACCAATTCCTGAATTGTTAAAATCAGCGATTCTAGTGTGGCTTGATAAACTAACTGTGAATCTTGCTTGTCAGAAGTAGCCGCACCAGAAGGCAAAGGCAAGGCAGACGCACTCACTGGTTGCGTGGTTTGATAAAAAGAACCCGTTACCGCCTGACTCGATGGGAAATTAGAAACAGTGACCTGATGATTATCCCCTAATTGCTTTGCGGATGTCGCTGCACTCTCCGGCAAGGGCAATGTGGCAACGCTGACAGCTTGTGTTTCGGGAAATGTTGCATTAACAGATAAGGTGTCAGTCTTCACCACAGACTGAACACTGGCAATATACGCCAAGGTTTCACTATCCCAAACTTCCGGTCTAACCTTGGGGGAAAACTCCACCATCGACCCATCACGCTCAATGTAAAACTTCCCACTTGAGGTATCTAACCGCTCAGCACCGTGATAGACGTTGACTATTGACACTACTCCCCCTTACTCCTCAAATACACATCTCCATCAACGGTCTTTATCAACACCACTACCTCACCCTCATCCAACTTGATAGGGTCAGGGTCAACAGGGGCTATAAAGGTGTAGTCATCATCTTCCATAAACACTCTTTTGTAATTCCGATCAGCAAAGAGGGAATAGTATCGAACCCTCGGCTTCACACCTGGCCCGTGCCCCCCCCCCATCATCTTTAAATCATAACTGACTACCAGTTCCCCACTTTGATGCCTGTGAGAGTGCTTACACTCCACCATTGTTTTGCATGTTTACATAATACTTCTTATCATACTATTATGACCTTTGTAACTATTAAATATCATTGTGGATGGTGTATATCAGGCTTATTACTACTAGGACGTTGAGTATTATCATAGCTGTTTTAAGCTATTATTGCGCTATTAGTTACTCTTTCCCTCCACTTTGCCACTATTTACTCTTGCTTTTGGATACCCTTGATCTTAGCAATGTCAGCATGTATCAACTGTATGTTTTCGCTTGACATTCCACGCTCCAGGCGTTCTTTGTCGTATAGTTGGCAGGCTGCTAGCACTGCTGAGGCTGCTGGCATCCTTTTGAGACGGTCGTCGTCAAGCTGACTAAGTAATTTCAATTGTATATGTGCTAGTATATCGGCCCTATTCTCTTTGTACGTCTTTGTTTCGGGTACTGGTAGTAAGTCTTTGATTGCGCTATGGATTGCTTGAGGTGTTACTCCTTGGAGTTCAGCTATTTGTCGGTAGGATAGGTTGTTATTTAATTTAAGGGATAATGCTTTTGATTTGTCAACTCTGGCTTTGGTCGGTTTATTGGTAGGTTTTACGCTTTCAGCGGTCATTTGGTTACTTTCTACCCAGTTTTAGGTTGGTTGGTTACTTTCTATACAGTCTAATTTGCTCTGTATTAAGTTTTTATATCTTTAGCCTTATAATTGTCCGGCCTTGTATTCGCTGCCGGCTTCTGTACCGGCATTGCTTCCGGTTTTGCAGTATGATACTGGTCAAGCTCGGAAGGATGAGGTTACATTGTGTAACCAGTTGTCAAGTTGTCTCTTGGCTGCGCTTATCGCTTACGCGTTCCGCTTGCAGTACCCGTGGTGGTACTTATCTATATTTATTAAGTGTAGTTTTTGACATTTTTTGTATAACATCTTCATTTATGATATTTATATTGTTATATATTTAGGCTATTTTTAGTTTGACAAGAAAATGTGCTATTTTAGCCTGTAAATGTTCCTTGATGAGCATTTTAATAGATGCGCTATATCTTGGATGCTGAAGTCAGCCTCTAATAATACAGCCACGCACCTGATCTTGAGTTTCTCTGAAATTAGCCTATTGGTGTAGTCTATTCGCCTCGATGTTATGCCTTCGGCTAATACGCTGTTATAATCGCTTGACGGTTCATATTGCTTGTCTAGCAGTGTTTCTTTTAGGCCTACATTGCCATCAACCCACGTTAATGGATAACACATATTCTGACACGTTATCTTGTCACCATTAGGCAATTCATGCTCCTTATTTGGGCATTGCTGACAAATAAACTCATCCGGTAAACCGGTTTTAATGGCTTTCTTGTGCTTTTTTAGCTCTGGGTGCTCTGGATTCCACAATCTATTCCTTAATCTCATATTATCCCCTCCATTATGTATATAACACAGAATCCCGACCTATGGAAGGCTTTTTTGTCGATTTTCTTTACATATTTGAAATTAATTTAAGTATATGATTTTCTATTCATATTATTATTTAACACTATTCAATTATCATTTTAGCCTGGAAAAACGTCGATTTTCTTTACATAATTGATTTATGTGTATGATTTGATTGTATTTATTTACTATTTTATACCCTGTTTTAGCCTGTTTTTAATGTATTTATACCATTGAAACGTCGGGAAACTTTACAAATCTTAATTTTCTTTGTATAACAATATTTCATGATTTTATTATTTATATTTATTTTCCCATATTATTTTAATAACTTAGCGTATCATTAATGATTATTCTGTATTGGCTGGCATAGTTAATGCTTTAATAAAAGGCAAATACATACAAGGAGGAAAGAAAATGAAAGATATGAAGAAAAGAAATGCTCTTAGAAAATATCAAGACAAGTTGTATGATTCTCTTATTAAAAGCCGGGAAAATGGGAAAAAAGGCGGAAGGCCTGCGATAAAGTATGAGCGGAAAGGCGAGTGGAGCGGATACACGCTCGCCGAAGCAAAAACGGGATGGGTATATATGCAGTGGAGCCGCACGGTAGATGCCCTTGATGGCTTTAAATCAATTCTCCCCTATGGATTCAGCGGATACAATCAGGGGCAAGATTTACAGGCACCTCATAATGATTTTATGGATGTGGGCGATTTCTTAGCCCAGGCCGCAAAAGATGAGGGTAAAGTTTTAAATCGCGGATATAAAGTGCGATAATTTTATCAGGCCGGGGCGCTTAACCAAAAGGGGGAGACAATGAGAGCAAAATTTAATGTAGGCCAAAAGGTAATGATGACCAATGATGCACTTGATAATTACGGTGAGGAATATCGGGGCAAGGTGTTTATCATTAAAAGTAAAGCGACAAAATATATGCCATCAAAAGAGTTTTATGCCAATGGTATGCCTGATGGTTATCATCCTGGTTATGATGAAGGCGTAAAAGGTATGGGGCTTTATGACCTTGTAACGAGTGATGATGGTGATGATTTTGGGAACAGTTTATATGATTGGGAATTAAAGGAGGCCTAAAATGGAAAAACTAACAACATTGCACATCAACATTGACCCAGAGACAAAGCGGAAATACAAGGTGTTATGCACCCTAGACAACTGGACGATTCAACAAAGGACTGAATACCTTGTGAAAGAGTGGATCAAGATGAACGAGTATAAAATAACAGGCTTAGACAAATAGGAGGGGAAAATGAAAAAAGCTATTTCAAGTCACGCACTAGGAGCAAAGAACATCAAAGCCGCATTACAGGCGAAATATCCGGGAATTAAGTTCACGGTAAGAAGTGAATCGTATGCTGGAGGCGATTCTATTCGCGCAGGCTGGGAGCTGGGGCCGACTGATAAGGAAGTTGATGCGATTGTCGGCCGGTATCAAGAAGGACATTTTGACGGAATGATTGATCTTTATGAATATAACAACGATCCGAAAAGCGTTGCATTTCAAGATCAAAACGGCTCTGCTAAGTATGTTTTTGCAAATAGGGACATTCCTGAATATGTTTATGAAGTAATCATCAAAAAACTTTGCGAATATGAACGTGTGGAATATGTAATACCTCATTACAATTTGCAAATCAGTGGCCAATATGCCACAACATGGGTGCATCGCATCCTTGCAAAGCAGTCTTTTCCGGCTGGCGCGATCGTAACTGGTATTAAAAGAACTAACTGTGATTGTGGCTTGTTTGAAAACTTTTGGGAAGTGACTTTTGATGCACCAGTGCAAGAATCCGCAAAGCCCTTAAATGTGGAATCTGTTACGATCCGCAAAAATGAAGACAAGGGAGGGATTGAAGTTATATTCCCGGCAAAGCCTGAGCAAAACATAATTGACACGCTCAAAGGTGTCGGGTTCAGGTGGTCTCGTTTCGGTGGTCTTTGGTGGTCAAAATACACTGAGGACAAAATGACACGGGTTCAAGAATTACTTACTGTAAACTAAAACACTCCCCTCTTTGCCTGCAAGCATCGAGGGGAGTTACTTCAACCCCAATCGCTAGAAAGGAGCAAGAATCATGTACCACAAACACGGCAACGAGTCAATATGGGTTATGGTCGGTATTTTGTTGGTGTCAGGATTATTAACTTTTGAGTATGTATATGCGATTATTAAAATGCTGGAGGTGGTGCCATGAGTAAAAAAGATGATAAAGCGTTTGTTCTTTGGTTACAACGGCAGATGTTATTAGTCGTACCTGCTAAAATGTTCACTCAAAAATTTAAAAATTCTGAATCTGAATCAGTGTTTTATGAAATGGTTTGCAACCATGCTTGTTTAAGACCGGAAAGCGAAGATGTTAAAAAAGCCTATAAAGCATTGAGGGGCATATCACAACTTAGAGCTAATTTATATATGACCCAAGCTGAAATATGTGAACATTCATTTAAAACAGCTTAACTAATACAAACCAGTATTACTTAGTAAATAGCCCCTTAATTGGGGCTTTTTATTTATTATATTAGTTTATTTACGTTCCATGTCTTCAATTAAACGAATCATATCAATAAGACGTTCAAGATCGAAATAATTTTTAAACACATCATCTTTAATTGATTTAATAACGGCATTGCGTTTTTCACCTGTGATAACCATTACCTTTTCAGTTCCCTTAATTGAACCAACTAAAGCGCCACCATAAGAATCTTGATAATCAAGGAAGGTGTACTCAACTTCAGCAAATCCCTTTTTAGCAAGAACTAAAACAATATCATCATATTTAACTTTTCTTTTTATGGCGATAACCATACCAGCTTTTATTTTTGACGCTAAAATTTTCATAGTTTTCTTTTCCCCTCTTTTCTGTACCTATGGTTAATAAATCCTGATATTTTTAAACCTTGTGTAATACCTTAAAACACTTTGTCAAAATATGAGCGTGATAATATGTATAGGCTTCCTCACTATGTTCTGCATCGTATTTGATTCCGGCAATATCCAAAACAGAAAACATCAGGTGCGTGACTTCATGGTCTAATATCCTAAAAGAATCGTCACTGTCTTTTTCATAACTGTATATGATTATAAAATGGTATTTCATGCCCGTTTTGGGGTTGCTTAACAGATAGTGCATCCCATCAAAGTCAGGGTCATACGGAAATTGATGTTTGTATTTTTTTAGAAAGAACTTCACCAACTCATCATGTTTGATGTTCACAATCAGATAAATTTCTGCGTTGTACATCTCATCTATGATGCGTATAGGTTTCATTCAGTCACCTCGATCCAGTCGTTATAAATATCTCTAGGTTTAATCCCGTATTTCCAGGCAGCGTGTTCAAGATCAGATTCAATCTGTTTAATATCGGCCATGTGTCTAAGCCAGCCCTTATAAATAAAATCAATATGAGCTTGCCGTTCAATGTCCGTCATATCTGAAAACTTGATGCACGGTGGTTTGAAAGTCTTTTCCATTTCATTTCCTTTCAATGTTATTTTCCACATACAGTGGAATTAATCCGTTCAACACGCAGTTTTCTTGCGTGTTTTCTCTTTATACGTTATCTGCTTAATTATATTACTACCCTCAATGATGATCGCATCGGCCTTGCGCTTCTTGCTGTGATACTTCGCGCAATCCTCAGCTTCGTCCATCGTGTCGCAGAAATCGGCTAAAATGTAGCCATCCTTGACGCAAAATACTTTGACTGTGAATTTCATACAACCTTCCCACCGTGTAAAATCCGCTTGTTTTCCACTTCAAAATTCCCCTTGTCGTCTATCGTGACAATGGCGCAACCCCAATTCCATTTTGAACCAAAAGGCGAATAGTCAGGGTGAAGATCGCACAGGCAACCAACGCTCCAGGCTGTCAGATATGTGTCTTTGATGTTGGTGTCTGTATGCTCAGAAGTCCGGTGAAGGTGTCCGCACAAAGCCCATGAGTTTGCCCGTAAGAAAAGCCCTCTTGCTGGATTAACTGAAGATGTTATCGTTCTAAACTCATGCCCATGAACTACCGGAAGTTCCCCTGCCATTATCAACTGGTGATAGTCTAAAAACTCAATTCCCCTGCCTTCAAAGTCTAAAAGGGTTTCCATAGCCACAAGGGGAGTTTCAACTAATTCGGGGCATCGTTCAGCGAAATAACGGGGCAATCTGTATTCATGGTTGCCAGGTTTGTAAATAATCATCTCTTTCGGGAACATCTGTCTTAAATAATCAAGAAATTCCAAAAAGACCAAAACCTCTTTCATAAAGTCTTTTCTTATTACCGATTTCCAAAAGCTCAAAGCGGAACAGTCCTGCATATCCCCGTTCATTACAATACCGTCAACCTTGCGCTTAACACCGTATTTCAAAGCGGCTTCTAAGGGTACTTTCTCATGAAAAGGAACGTGGGCATCCATAATGAATAAGTATTTACCGGCTCGGAGTGCAAAAGGTGTTGTTACTCTTCGCCATGTGTCCGGCATTTCCTGTTTCTCGGCAGGGATTACAAGTTTATTGGTAAGCCGATGCTCGTCACCTAATTCCCCTCTGACATACCGGACAGCACTTCGGGCTTTCTCTAAATTGTTCTCAAATATTCCCCCATACATCGAAAGAAGGTAACGGGCTATACTTCGTGTCGGCAAATGGTTAAGTCTCTGAACAACATCTCTAACTATTGCTGTTTGTTCGTTCGCCATTATTCCCCCTCGTTAGTTTTTTTCACGCACTCACAATCCCAATTACAATGCGTCTGATTATGGCAATCACTTTCAATATATTTGCCATCTTCGTAAATTGTCGGACAGGCTAAAAGCGTAGTCGTGCATCCAGCCATGTAACACCGATACACTTCACCGTCCTTACAATTCCCAACAGGCGGTTGCATTGTTCCACTCATCACTAAAGCAATTAAAGCTATACTCAGTAAGTGTTTCATTACTCCTCCTCGTCTTCGATTATTTTGACATGCCCACTGAACACGAAAGAACAAGCCCTCAAGAATAGCTCAAATGTTTCGCAAATTTCATCAAGGTTTGAATCATTCGGGATTTGCAGTAATACATCCGAAACATCAAATTGATTGTCAGGGTCATGGCTCTTATAAAATTTTATCATCTCGGCCTCCTAAAAGGGGACGCTTGCGGTATCCACTTTCGGATTGTCCACGCCCTTCAGTTCAATTTCGCAAACATCAAAGAACTTAAAAACATCCGCATCTTTGTCAAAGGTCATAGTCACAGGAACTTTAATTTCTGACCCATCCTTCTTTTTGACTATCTTGAAGTCCTGATAAAACTTGTCATCTTTGCTAACCCTGCCGAGCTTGATTTGAAACTTCCCATTGTAACGTCCTGTTTCGATGGTGTCGTACTCGTTGATTTTGAATCTCATTGTCCCCTCCTAGTAGTAAATTTTATGTTCTTTTCCGATTGTGTCCTCAATGTTATAAAGAAGTAATAATTCCTCGCACTTCTTACAAAACCGATGCTTTTCTGAATTGCGCCTTCTGTGTGACCTGCCGCACTTCGGGCAAACACAGTCATCAAGTTGGCTGGATTTTAATTGATAATCGTGACCGCAATAATCACGATCAGCATTCCTACACTTGACAGAGCAATAAACCTTGGTTCGGTTTCTTCCGATTGCTGTCTTGCCACAGACTTTACAGATGATGGTTATCATGGTTTTTTATCCTGCAAGTTTTCCAATAATTTCTTTGGTTCTTTTAAGATTTCGCTCAATTTGGTCATCGGACGGACGTTCATAGGGTTCCGGTACATATTCCTTCGTGATAATAGGTGCTGGCGTAGTTCCTGTTCGGTTTTGGTTTCCATTGTTACCACCTCTCGTTTCCCAAGTTCTTATGACCGCTTTCCAGTCTTTCATTTTATTTTTTCCGACCATCCAGCCGTTGCCAGTGTAATGGTCGATAAATGTTTGTGGGTTGATTGAGTTGTTGCGTTCTTTGCAATAGGTGGTGATTTCTTGAAGGGTAGGTGTTTGAAAAACCTTCCTGGGGGATTTCCCTATATATATATCTTTATCTAATTCTTTATCTTTATCTTTATCTTTATCTTTATCTGTCTTGAGGATTTTCGGAGTGACTACGGAGTGACTCCCGAGTTTTCGTCTTGACCATTCGTCTAGCAATTCGGTGAATTTAGGAATAAAAACATTTACATCTTTATCATTGATTTCAATTTCCCATTTGCCTGAGTTTTGAATATGTTTTAAACAGTTTATAATGAGTGTGTCTTGTCTTTTCTGTAACTTTGACCTGAGTTGGGCGCGAGTTACGTTTAACTTCCACTTATCTTCGGGTTTAAATTCCCGACTGTATATTTCCAGAAGGCCAAAAAACACCAGATAACCGTCACCGCCGAACAGGGTAATTAACTCAAAAATAAACGGATCATCTAGGCTATCTGAGATATGTTTAAACCATTTCATACGAACTCCAACACTGTCTGTTGTTTATGCCTGTTAAACCGATCCAAAGCCGCTTCGTAATAATCTCGATCTATTTCATAGCCCACAAAGTCATATCCCATGATGTCGGCTGCTATTGCGCTTGAACCAGAGCCTAAATGAGTATCAAGAATCTTGTCGCCAGGTTTGGCGTAGTTCTTAAGAAGCCATTGGTAAAGGGCTACGGGCTTTTGAGTGGGATGAAATCTGTTGTGATCTTGCGGGGGATATTCAAATACCTTTGGATTTCCTTTTAACGACACACTTGCAAACTCGCACATCCCCATCGAAAACGATTCTGATATGGTAAGTTTTTTCCAGATTACATAATTAACAGAGGAATACGGGAAATGGTTTGCACCCCATATGATTTGATTATCTGATACTCTTTTTAATTCGGTGAAATATTCAGGCGTCGGAGCAATATCCCACGTTTTCGCTTTCTTCCCATACTTAGACGCCCATGTCCCGCCGGAACCGCTTTTAGACCATGCCATCGTTGCAGTTTTCCCCCCCCCCGTCGAGAAAATCCCATAAGGAGGATCGACAATGGCAAGAGAATATTCGTTGTCTTTCATTTCCTTCATCGCTTCCATGCAATCCTGATTAAACAGTTGGACGTTACTCATAAATACACCTTCAATTTTTCGTAGCACTCAAGTTTCCACGCCAACGTATTCTTTTGCACTCGATTGCGTTCTGCTCGTAGTTTGTCAAAAAAGGCTTCTGTCCTAACTCCTGTTGAAATCAGTAAATCTTTAAAGTCGGGGTTTTGATGTGCTGATAGTCCTGAGAAAACATGGTGACTAGGGCAGAGACATATACCCGCATCAAGACAATATCGCATTGTGACATAACGTCTGGTATAGAGATGGTGGGCGTGAAGTTGCGTATATTTAATATCACAGTCGGGGAACTCGCAACGATGCCCTGCCCGTTCAATAACTGCCCTTCGCCATAATTCGAGTAGCTTCTTGTCGGTGATGGTCATGGCTTCACCCCCACATGACGAAAATAAAACTTTAAAATCTGCTTTGCATCAACGGGGTAATAATTCCAAACATCAACACCGACATTAATCATTTTATCTTTCACTACCCATTTATCATGGACATGACCAACAAACGCTAAATCAATACCGCCGCCCGCCATAATAAGTTCAGCGTCCTCTGGTCTGTGGATTAATAAAACCGTTTTACCGTAAGTGTTAACAACACAGTATTTGATCGGTGTATTACTTCCGTTATTCTTGTCGTGATTACCGGAAATAAAAATATGTTTCCCTTTAAGTTGTTTTATTAGTTCATGTGTGTTGTAACCATTACTTGTGACTTTAAAATCCCCTAAATGGAAGACAACATCATCATCTTTTACTCTTTCATTGTGTCTCTTTATTAAAAGAGAGTTCATGGAATCAACAGAAGTAAATGGGCGATACACAAATAATTTTAGTATATTTTCGTGATTAAAGTGTTCGTCACTTGTAAACCAATACATCCCTAAAACTCCCCGTCATTGTCGTAGAAGTCCCTTGATGCTGTAACTAAAGCCAATATTGCAGCCCCTAGAAATGCTCCCAAAATCAAACCTACTAAAAATGCTATCCACATGATGTCCTCCTAAGTACCATATCGGTACATGAATTTAGCAAAAAAAAATGCATTACCGCTCTTGCGATTGTGTCTAAATTGTTAAAAATCTCTATCTTGATCTTCATAAATTCCCCTACTGATTCCCTTATACGCCTATTTTTTATATTTGCAAGCATTTTTTACCATAATGGTACGAAAATATTTTTTATAAAAAAAGTACCGAAACGGTAAAAAAAAGCTTGACACCATTTACCAGTATGGTACAAGGAAGCTGCGGGAGGGAATTAAATGCAAACAGAAGTTGACAGATTTTTAAGAAACAATAAGCGACTTAACGACGCTGATAATTATAACGACATGAAAAGTTTATACAGGGCTTTGGATATGGATGAGTACGATATAGTCTATGGGATAGATACCACTGAATTTAAAATGCACGACCCGCTTTTGATAATGAGGGAGGCGGTAAGAAAAGGCGCATATAGTAAAATGCGTCAAGGCAAAATCAATATTATTTATGAGTGTCCTTGTAAAAAAGAGAAAAAACATAATCATCATTTTAATTATGACCGTCCACTAGAAGTAATGCGTCTTTGTGTATCATGCCACAAAAAAGAACATTCACGATTAAACGCACAATCCGATTTATCGGATAGCGATAGCCTTGCCATCCATGAGCAGCCGAAAGGCCGTGACCTTGTGGAGCGTGAGGATTGTAACCAAGACAGCGCAACCAGTTACCAAGAGTCTGTACCGTGTGCAGGTGATGACGGGCAAACCGTTACGCTGACAGCCGTGTGTGAGTCCGGCAAAGTAACACCAATTCAGCACGACAAGCAGGGATGTAATCATGGCGTTAGCCAATACTGATTAACCGTCCATGTTACCGGCTGAGGTTGATGGGTTCAGTTTAGAGAAGTGTTCATGCGTTGGAGTGAGTAGTTTTGTAAACTTAACATGGGGGTGTGAAGGCCAAAGAACCCAAGACCCCACTATGCAGGGGAGAGTAGGGCCAAAGAAGAACCGAGTGGTGTCGGTAGTAGTTGAACGTAAAACTTTGGTGGGTAAGTGACTCCTTAAAATCACGCATAGACACCTCCACTAGAACGAAGCGGCGAAGCGTTGCCAGTACAACGGAACTTAAATAATAAGACACATTCGTATGATTCGCCCGATTGCTGGGTCTGGCATTTAGGAGGGCTATGAAGCTCTGGATCGCAATAATCATCATGCTCGGAGTCCTGTTCTGTGTGAACTGGTTTTGCTACACGCAACCTTTAGTTATGGACGTAACGCAAGCCGAAGCTGACCATATTATCGCTGAATTGAAGGCAAGGCGGGCGGGCAACTGCGTTGTTACCAGAACAAATTATGGCTTTCGGGCAGAAAATCTTGAAACAGGCGAAGTGTATAAAGTGAGGAAATAATGGACGCATACAGAAGGGCAGATATGGATTACGATAAGGCCATGAATGATGCCGGATGGTGGGAAGAAGTCGTGGATAACGTAGAAGACAATCTCAAATGGGCTGGCGAGTGTCTTCACAATTTCCGGTACTCCAATGAACATAAATTACAGAAGTGCAAACGCTATTTAGAAGAAGCCATAGACACGATTGAGAATGAACTATCTCGTCGTGACGACTGCGACAACATCCCAGAAGATGATTGGAGGGAAGATAGATGAGCATACAGGACAAGTTATTTAAAATCCAGAAGGCCATAAAAGCCCCAAAATCACAGTTCAACAAATTCGGCCATTACTACTACCGGAACTGTGAGGATATATTTGAGGCTACAAAACCACACCTTGACGACTGCACAGTAACGATTACAGACGAAATTGTTTTAATCGGCAATAGATTCTATGTCAAGGCCACAGCCACGATCTCAGATAATGAAGGAAGTATTTCTGTATCGGCCTATGCAAGAGAAGCCGATTCCAAGAAGGGTATGGACGAAAGCCAGATCACCGGAGCTTCAAGCTCCTACGCCCGCAAGTATGCCTTAAATGGCCTATTTCTGATTGACGATACCAAGGATGCTGATTCGACAAACAAGCATGGTAGTAAAGAAGCCGATACACCACAGGAGAAGGATGTTCCTGACTTTGAAGCTCCTGAAGTCACGCCACAGAGATACGACGAACCACCTAAGATGAACGAAGACGAAGTTCTAGTGAAGATTGCCAAAGTAGAAAGCAAGAAGGGCGAAACAAACGGACACGAATGGGTTGCTTATTTTATCCACACAGAAACCGGAAGCTCTTACGGAACTTTCAGCCATACCATAGCAGATATGGCACGTTCGTTTAAGAAAGAAGGGAAACTGATCCGGTTGAAGTGGAAAGCTGGGAAAAAAGAAGGCAGTAAAGAAGTGGTAGAATTAAGTGATGATGCCGCATGACCCCTCTTGAGAGAATATGCGTTTGCGGAGCTTCAATCAAAATCGAGACAGACGACAAAAGGTACGCAGAGGCTAAAATTAAGGTCTGGGAACGCAAACATGAGAAATGCAGGCCGATAAAGGAAGAAAAGTTGATTACAGGCCATCCTCGCAAGAAAAAAGGGCATATTCATGACAGACACCGAAAGGATTAATTGGCTACAAAAGCAGGACGGTTACGCTCTTATATCTGATGATCGCGGATATTGGGCGTTGGTAGTTGATGGTTGCCAAAACGTACCGGATGATGTTCCTGCTGACATTTACACGGAATATTTCATTAGGCGTAAAGATTGGCATAAAACTATCAGGCAAGCGATAGATCATAAAATGCGTGATCGGGAATAATATACCATTTTGGGGTATAAATCAGGTTAATGTTACCGAGGGGGAATTTAAGAAGTAATACAGATTTGTATTGATATGGGGGTGCATCGAGGGCAGTCGTCACTAAGACGTTTAACAAGGGCGGGAGTTTAAAACCTCCCTTACTGAGCGAACTGGTATAAATCGACTCAGGAAGCGCATTTGTTAACTCCCTCACACCTCCACCAGTTGTTGCAAAATAAGCAACGAGTAATATTAGGAACCAAAACTATCTTGTTTTTGCAGAAAAAGCAAAGATTAATAGTGTACCAAAAGTGGTACACCTACAATTTATCCGCAATTTTCAACCTGTGATAAGACGGGTATCCGGCAATACACACGGCATAATACATTGGATACCTGATATAGAACGGCTTTCCTGTGGCTTCCATAGCCTCTAGGAACAGTTTATTTGCCTGACTAAATGTCAATCCACTATCTTTCCTGTATCCCCAATCGTGCAAGATTGGCTCTCTGTGAGTCTGATTTCCCCACAAAGTATAGACAATCGGCAAGCGTGGGACTGAGGCAAAGTCTGTTTCAAACCCTGTTTCAATTTCAATAACCTTGCCTAACATTTCGCTGTAATATTTTAAAGGTTTGGCAAGAACCCATATCGTATCAGTTTTTAATTGCACATCAAGCGCAGTCAGAAATTTGGATTTCATTTCCTGCCCCCGTATTTTATTGAGTAGTGGTTACCATCGAGAAATCTACCCCCCCAAGCACAGTCAGGGTCTAATGACTCCCAAAACTCCCCGAATGGTCTATGATCTTCTGTACTAATAAGATACGTTTTGCCTTTAAAGAGGTCTATATCGACCGCCAAGCCTTCCCAATGTAGGCTATTCTTGCAATGCTTAAGCCCGTCCTTGCCGTGTAAAGGTGTATAGCCATCGGCAATCATCTTGTCGATAAGGCGTGGCAATAAGGCCGTGAACTTAGCCCGTTTGTCAAATAGCTCACTCATCTAATGCGCCAACATATAAGTGAATAGAACACTAGCAAACCCTAATATGGCCGTTCCTACTACACACCATAACCCCTTTAACGATCTTGAATGAAACCTTGTAATATCGCAGATACCTTCTTTGCCATTACCAAAGAGGATTTCACCCTGTTTATTCAATAGGTCGGCATTTCTAAAGGCAATTTTAATAAGAGTGCTAAGTTTCTCGGAGTCGGTCATAGCTTCGATTGCAGATTCAGTAATCTCGATCTTCACAGGTTCCATTGACAATTCTCCCCTTTTTAGTTTATTAACTCTTCCGGCGGGCAGCAGGTTTCCTTTCCTGTGGACGTGTCAGCGTCCAGCCCGTCCCCTTATGGTGTTATCGTAACATACACTGATTTTATTCTTTGCCCCATTGCTGAACTCCACGCCGTTAATAAAGTATCACCAGGAGCATCATACAAACCGCTAATAGTTTTGTAGTATATAGTAGAAGTATTTGATGATGAACCAACACTAAAAGCATTAGCAGAGTCATTATCCACAAACATACACATATAGTAATTAGAACCTGATATGACACTCCCCCCATCCATTGCTGCTGATTTCCACTCGTCCACAGAAGATGTTATTGCTCCACTACAGCCCAGTTTTAAATCCCCGGCGTCTGGAGCATCACCGTCATGGCTATAAACGCAAACTTTGGCCGTCGCCTCTGATGTGTTTGAATGTTTGGCATAAGCGGCAGTCAATGTTCCAGTGGAAGGAGCTTGAACTGCCCAACAATCAGCCCTGTTAGCTACCAAGGATATAGGAAATCCAGAAATATTATCCGTTCCAAGTTTACCACTTATTTCTGGTGGCATAGACCCAAGTGTTAAGGTTCCGGTTCCACCCAATACAATCACCCTGCCATTAACACATGAGATATTAGCTACTTTATCCTCTGTCATTGTAACAGACCCATCAACAACGTCACCAGACCATGTAGCGCCATAGTATCCATCTTTACAGGTTGTCGAAATAGTAATGACCTCATCTGCTGCTGCACTAAAAGTGCATTGAGTCATATTCCCATTAGAATCAACTGAACAATGTTTGACAATATTACTGGTCAGAGATTCTACACCTGATACACCAACTGTTAAGGTGTATAAAGCATCAAGATCAAAATTAGCCGTAACTGTGCAGTCCGATGTGGGGAAAGAGGCTATCGTACAGGGACTTGTACTTCCAGTGCATCCACAAGTGCCTCCCCATCCATTGAAACTACTTCCTTCATCAGCCGTTGCCGTGATAACAACTTCCGTAGCCTCACCTTCTGAGTGTTCACCTTGCACTGGACTTGTTACCCCGCTCCCAGTTCCAGTATGTGAGACAATCATATTATGATAAGTAGGGGGAGTTTCTTTGAGCGTGAATGTAGCTGTAACAGCGGCATTAGCGGCAATAGATGACACAACACAAGTAGATGTTCCAGTGCATCCATAAGTACCAGACCAACCCGTAAAATCACTATTCGTCGAAGGTGTAGCGGTCAGAGTGATTGTGTTACCAGCTACATAACTTTCTGAACAATCTGTACCGCAAGTGACACCAGATGGATAACTTAATACGGTTCCCGTTCCAGTACCAGCCTTAGTTACTGTTACAGTGTATGTTGTTGTAGTTTCACCTGTTATTTTATAAATATGCACATCATATTCGTCAAAATCATCTGTAAATACACCTGAACTATCCATTGATAAACTTCGTCCTTCACCGACAACCTCAACAGTACTGGCTTCACTGATCCCACTTACGGTAAAGGCAACATCCTCTAGTGTTGTTGGCTCTCCACCAGCTACACCTAACCTCGGTTTTGCCTGATTCGTAACAGTTGACCAACCACTAATAGCAGTTACAATAGTTGTTATAGTACCAATCTCAGCATCTATCGCACCTGAATCAACAGCATAGAAATACGCATTACAATATCCACCCGCATTAATAGTACAACCTTCAAAGGTTCTCCATTGTTTGCTATTAGTATCTGATACAATAGCCTGCGGTGATATTACTGTTCCTGGTGTTCCAGCGCATCGCAGTGTAGTAAAGGAATAATCGGGAAGGTACTTAGTCCCTAGTACTGCCGGTTGTGTATTGGTGACGCCAGAAATACCATCAATGGGAACAACAAGAGAATTAATAGTGTTAATAGCGGCTACTGTAGGCCCAGCTTCTTCATAAGCTAGAGTTAGATAAACAGTCGTTCCGCCCTCCGGTATAAATCCAGCTACTGTATCACTTGGAAGGGGTGGAAGAGTTGTCCAAACACCATCGTTTACACTGTCATATACTTGTGTACCAACCGGAATTACGGTATTAGCAAGACCTGTAAATCTTACGGTAGCGTGGGAAGGAACTGGATCAGGTTCCGTTACACGAACCGCTATCACATATATATCTCCTGTGGCGGAGTCTTCACGAATCATAGTCTCTACATTGTTGAGAGCAACATTTGCGGTATCAGAAACAGTTCTATCAGGAGGTGCGCTGAGAACAACATGGTCGAGTGATGTGATAAGATCGGAAAAATCCTTCATCGTACTCCAAGGTGCTGTGTCTGTCATATAGTAATAATTGAAATAACCGAGGCTCTTTGCCCCTAAAACTACATTTAACCATAGTTCCATCTTTAGTTGGTCTGCTGTTATAGAACCCCATGAATAGGTGATTTGCCCCTTACATGGTTGCAAAGCAGGAATAAATGGAACGAGGTTTTTGTTGTTTGTTATCGCACGCCTATTAGTATCTAGATAGGCAGCATATATGCCTATATCGTAGTAATTAACAGAAGGATGAAGACGGCCTGTCATGGGATAAGTGTCAGAAGAGAAAACATCTTGCATCCATTTCTTACCACCAAATAGCTCATGACTTTTTAAATAATCATATATGCGTAGCCCTGTTCCCATATACTTAGCCCAATCAGTAGTTAGGTAAAGGTTAAAACTTGGATGGTTTGGATCCCCACTATGCGCTGAATAAGCCCATCCACCTAAGATTGGTAAGTATATCTTTTGTTGGTCTCCACCTCCATTTGGTTCATCCTGCCATTTCATTAAAAACATATTAGAGCTATCTTTTGTAGCAGATGCGAAACCAGATATAGAACTTGAAGGGTAATTATACCTAAAAATTCCTGGATAAGAATGAAATAATCCCCTGCCAGGGCCAACAACTTTCAATCCATAAGTTCCTGCTATGTCAACATAACTTTTCCATCCTGCTGCATCCGTCGTACTCCAAGTCGTGTCCAATGTATTAATACCAGCATCAGTGATGTATTTAGTATATGAAGAACTACCAAGCATAAATGCAAAGATACTAAAGTAAGGATGACCTCCGATGATAAAATTGTTGTTCTCGTCTATTCCAACAGCAGGAGTATTATTGTAACCTTTATAGAATTTATCTCTCCATATTCCTTCCGTGGTAGCATTAATTACTATCCTATCACCACTAGCATCTAACAATTCTGCCTGAATAACATAATTCCCTAAAGGAAGGTTACTTTGATCAAAAAGTAATATTTCTTCTGCTGTAAGGTTGCTTTTTGAAAGCAGAGTTGTAGTGTCCGATTCACCAGGGCCAAGTAATTTAACTAATAATTGTGTGGTATTATTTCTATATAGTTGTGGAATTTGTATATAGAGATTTTGTTTAATTCTATTATTATAGTTTGCCCGTTGTATCTCAAAACCAGTAATAGGAGCCTTACCCGTAACAGTTATTTCGACAGTTTCAGTATCTTTGGCTACAGAAGGTTTTTCATAATAGAACTTCCATGAATCGTATGTCTCAACTCCAGAACTACACGCCACATCCACTGTAACCTCTCCAGTAGTAGAGTTGTAAGCAGTAATAGTTGCCTTCATATATTTAGTAGTTACTAAAGTTGAAGTTCCAGTATTGTAGTAATAAATTGTTCCATATCCTCCCACCTCCAATAGTGAACCTGGAGCAACATAAAACGTCTTTTCTCCTGTTCCAATCGTATTAGAAGTTGTTGAATCAACTATTACTGTTAAAACAGTTGGTCGATCACTTACTGTCCATTCTAATAACTTAGCATTTAAAGTTACTGTGTAAGTACCCGGCTCCATAAAATAATGAGTCAGTTGTATTCCTTGACAACCGACATTATAATTAGGTGTGCCAATACAACCTGAATTAAACTTACAGGAATAACCATCCCCAAAGTCCCATTCATAGCGACCTTTATATATTAAATCCTGGGTGTCATAGGTTGTTCCTTCAGCAGTAAAATGGACTTCTTCCCCAACCTCAACGGTTGTACTTGGGAGAACAGCAATGTCGGCGACTAAAGCACCCCACGCAAAACTTGGAATCAGAAGTAATAATAGTATTAAGTATTTTTTCATTTTATAGTCACTCCTTGAAATAAGAATCCACACGCTGCGCTTCCTGAAGAACCTGCTGAACCGTATTCATACGCCCCTATGTCATACGCTGATCCTAAAGGTCTGGTAATCGGCGTTGTTAATCCTGCCCCGTTGATACAACCTGTATAGCCTTCTATGGTATAGCCTGTATCTTTGGCGGGGGAATCAGCGGTGAGTTGGAAATAATCTGTATTAGGAACCATGTTCGTGCCGTATGTTCCTGAAAATCCTGTGGGAAGAGTGCCGCCAACAAAGGCGGGGTCTGTTCCTATTGCTGTATTGTCCCAATCGGTAATTTGGGCAGATGTATAATTAGTACTATTATCAGTTACAGCAGTTCCCGAAGATCGGTAAATAAGGTTGTCTGAATGTGTGGCAATATTTGAGTTGTCATAATACCCTGGAGCTTCTGTTGCATAAATAGCATTATTCTTAACCTCTACGGTTCCACCAGTCCCTACGTGAATAGCACCGCCAGAGGAACCAGCAGACACACTCCGATGGATACTGTTGTTATAAACATAAAACGTGCCGACATTCGGAAGATGAATATCACCATCTACGCTTACAATGACATCATTGGCATGATAGCCATTATTATAAAATAAATTACCATAAACATAGTGTGTACCATCACCACCCTGCCAGAATATCCCACAGACATTAGAATGTATAATGTTGTATCGCATCGTTATATTAGTAGGAGTTCCATAAGAATCGTGATGTATGTGGATTCCAGCATAATTATTATCATAGATGGTATTGTATTCTATGATAAGCCCGTCAACATCGTTCTTAATTTCAATTCCAGCACCCCATCCAGTATGCCCATTGGAAAGGCCAGTGGTGTGAATAGTGTTCCCTCTAAAAATTGTACTCCTAACAGAACCGTTTTCAGTAACGTAGGCACAAAGGGCTTCTTGTGCGATATTATACATTGTGCAATTCTGGACTATTACTTCACTAACATCACCAGACCCATATCCGCAAGTGAGAGCATAATACCAGTTTGTCGCCTGTGAATAATCTGTATCGTGTATAAGGCAATCATCAATAGTAACATAAGACGCTGACTGATTAGTTCCTATTCCGATTCCGGTTGACCTTCCTCCATGAATATCAACATTGAACCCTCTAAATGTGCTTCGGTTGGCAGTATTGGATGGAGTGCCGTTAATCATCACAACAGAGTAAGCGGTTGACCCACTGTATTGCAGTGTGGCTCTCGTTCCATCCCCGTATGTCTTGCCATCGTAAATAACGCCTACGACGCAATTAAAAGGGTAATCACCGCTGACTTCCCATGTATCGCCACTGTTAAAATATACCGTGTCGCCTTCGTGAACTGCCGCACTTGTGGCCTTGGCAACCGTCGCCCAAGCCGTTCCGTCCGATGTCCCCGCTGCCTCATCATTACCACCGTTTTTGACATAGTAAGTCGCTGACCATGCCGGACAAGATAGAAACAGAAAAACAATAATCAGAAATATTTTAAATTTCATAAATCACCTAGTAAGAAATTGTAATAAACGCCTTGCCTCTCATCCTTCCGTCATCCGAGAAATCAGGTGTGATAGAATCCCAGTTAGAAGGAAAATTATCGTGAGCATTGGCTTCTGTGACAGAGCATTGGCCTGTCCCTGAACAAGTCCCTGAACCATCAGTAACTAACCCTCGTGAATTAACTGTCGTCCCATCGTTGTTAATACATACCCAGTAGGTAGCCCCTGACGTTACTGTTGGTTTTGTGCCTGTATAGGTATGAGTTATATCGTAAGGCGTATTAGTATTATACACAGTCTCGATAGGGCCAACATTTGAATTTGCAACGAGGTCGTCCGGTTTCCCTGAACCGTTTGTGTAAAGTGATAAGTATATTGCCCCTGTCGCCCCCTCACCAGCGCAACCGGAAGTAACTGTTATTGACTCGACCGTACCATTTGATGAAGGAGTGTCGGTAAGCCTCGTGCAATACATATAATCGTCTGCAAAGGTATGACCAGTGCCACCGGCAGTTTCAAATCCGACATTTTCTGAACTACCAGACACTACATTCTTCTTTGCAATAACCTGTCTATGCTTTTCTTGCAATGCCCCTGCAAAGCAGATCATCGGTATGAGCAGTAAAATTAATACAATCGTTTTCTTCATGTTAGTCACCTATCATCAAGGAGGAGTCGCTTCGGTAAAGCCGTTACAAGTAGCCATCCATGTGTCTGCCGCACGATACTGGAAGACACACATAGCACCACGAGTTGATGATGTAATATTTTCGTCAGAAGCAGCCGCTAGTCCGTTCATGTAAATAGTGTCTGCCGTGCCAGTACCGTCAGGGTCAATAGGGGTAGCTACTGCTCCTTCAAGAACTATTGTAAAGTTCATCCCTGCCGCTACCGCCGGTAATACTACTGTCCCTGCCGCATTAACAATGTAAGTCCCGCCGTACAAGTTCGCTCCGGTAAAGTTATTATCAAAGTCATCAGCATCACCAATGACAGGGGTGAGGGAGCCACCGGAGATAACACCCGTTGTTGCTGAACCTATTGAGCCATAATCTATTTTGGTAACTCCCGTTGAACTGGAAACAACCGCTGTATTCGCTGTATCATCAAGGTTAATGGTTAAGTCTTCATCAGACCCATCACCCAATCCTAAGATAGTTAAAGCACCGTCACCATCTCCTGTTAGTTTAACACCAGCAGCACCAAGGCTAATATCAGAACCAGTAACAGTTAAATCACCTGTGATAGTTGTATTTGGAGTAATAGTTACGCCACTTGCGCCACTTGCACCAATCTGGACTACTTCACCTGAGTCAACACCTATTACCGATATGTCCGTCCCCGTAGCATCTGCTTCGGAGTATATATACCCTGCGTTGGGAAGTCGGATAGAACCTGCATCAGCTGGGTCTGTACCTAAAGCAATGTATCCAGAAGATGTAAGATTAAGTGCGCCTATTGCTACACTCGTTCCATCTTCTGTAATCCCTGAAGCCTGTAAAGTTGCCGTTCCAGTACCGTTGGCTTTAGGAATTACGTTGGTTGTTGATCCAAGTGTACCGCCGATAGGATTTGCAGGGATCGTGACAGCCGCATCAGGCAGGGTCACGGTTCTTGCCTGTGTCGGGCCGCTGAATGTAATTTGTCCTGCTGTGGGGCCGATGGGTAATGAGGATTCAGTTCCATTCTGATTCACTTTCCAGATGTTTCCTTCTGGATATATCTCATTGACAGATGCAGTCGCCGCCCTTGATGTATTGTTGGTTACCTTGATGTAGTTGTCATTAGAGGCATCGGCTATGGTAATAGGTTTGGCAAACGACCATCCAGTAGCACTTGATGTAATGGTATTCGATTGGTCATTCTGACCATAAATTATTGCTCCATCACCTAAGTAAATGTCAGCCCATTCAGCAGAGGTAGAACCAATGGCTCTTGTATTTGCCGCTTCTGGGAGAATGTCACCCGTAATAGTCTGACTTGCGGTAAAGGTGTTAGCACCTAAGATTGCCAGTGTGCTTGTCACGGTAGGCAGGGTAACAGTCACCGCACCGCTATTATCACCCACTGCTAACGTGGTTGCTCCCTGTGCATCGTACAATAAAATCTGAGTTCCACCGTCTGACGTTCCATCAAGGCAGTTACCAGATGAGCAGTTTCCTACGTCAGTTACATCACCAGTTCCCGTAGGTTCATCCGATGTGCAGTTAATCACTGTTCCGTCACTTGTACACCATTTTGTGTTCGTCAGCGTACCTTGTGAAGCTAAAGTAGCAGTCGCCGTCGGAAAGGTATAAACCACGTTCGGAGCCATATCTAACCCAATGGACGTAGCTCCATCACCTAGAGTTAATATCTCTGTATCTGATTCAAAATAGAGTCTGCCAGCTTCGGTAATCCCCGATGCTGTCCCTGTTCCTACGACCATCGGTATTGAACTGGTTGCCGATGTAAGATTGAGTGAAGAAATACTCAAACTTGTTTTGTATTCAAGAGCCGTACCCGCTGAATTGACACCTACCAAGGAATCAGCAGCACCTAAAGCCGTTCCTAAAAATGTCACAACTCCGGCATTAGAGGAAATGACTCCAGCAGTCCCTGAGCCAGTAAAGTAGGGAATAGCATTGGCGGCAGAAGTCAGTCCGGCAAGGGCTAATAGGTCGGCATCGGCAGCCTGGAAAGAAGGAGTCGTATTACAGTCAATGGTATTCGTCGAGGCGTTCTTGGTGCAATACTGGCCTGTGCTACCCATTGTTCCGGCAAGAACATCACCTGAACCGCTACCAGCAGGCCCCTCTGGCCCAATAGGCCCCTGTGGCCCAGTTGCACCAGTTGGGCCTTGCTCTCCCGTAGCACCTTTATCTCCTTTAGCCCCAGTTGCACCAGTAGCCCCAGTTGCGCCTGTTTCACCTGTCGCTCCCGCATCTCCTTTTGCAGCCACGACCTGCCAGTAAGTCGTGTTAGTTGGCAACGTCCCTGCTCCGGCATCATTAAACATGACATAGGAAGAACCATTATAATCTACTGAGTCTCCTACGGCATAATTAGTTCCGGCATTATAAGCACCTTTAGGAACAAGTCCTCCTGTGATAGTAACAGGGGTAGCCGTTTTGGGAGGTGAAGGAGGAACAGCATACACTGGATAAGCCAGTGCTAAAATTAATATAATGAAAAATAAGCGTTTCATGTTGCCTCCTAGTTATCTGTGAATTTAAGGGTCAGAACAATGACAGACGGGTTTGCTGAGTTATTGGCAAAGGTAATCGCCATCGCTTCATCAAGAATATGATACCCTAGAGTCGTGGGAGCAATAGCCACGGTTTCAGTCGCCGTTGCGCTTCTGTCACCCAATAGACCCCCTGCTATGTCCTCACCGTTGACCAATAAAGTAATGTCATAATCGGCAGTCGGGGCTGTGCCTGGGTCTGTCGTGACTGAATAGAGATACCATCCCCTGACCCCGAAAGTTCCTGGGTCAAACGAATACGCCGTCGTAGAACCGTCACCAGTACAGGTCAGTTTGACGATTTTCTTTTGGATGGAATTTGTGCCGTACACCAGTTCGGAGGATGTCAGAACACAAGACCCTGCCGCCATTACACTTGATGCCATGAGAACCACAAACGCTAATGCCAATAATATTTTCTTCATTCTATCCCCCTTAAAAATCTACTTTAATACCAATACTGGTGTTATGAACAATCATACCTGTTTCAATTCCTATCCAAATTAACTGCCATACCCTGCGGTAGTCTTTAGGCAAGGCCACCGCAACCACCGTATGCAGTCCAATCGCAATAGGGAAATATAGATTAACCTTATCCCTTGACGGATGGCTTCCTAGAATCCGATTGTTTTCTTTATACTCATCTGGATTACCTGCGATATAAAGTGTCTGCCCCCAATCAGCCACGGCAGAAGCGATAAAGGCGGCCTGATAGCGTGTGTCGTCAGCAGTCCAATTTGCGTTAGCTAAAGAAGGCAATAACAGGATGATAAGGATTGCCTTACGCACTCAATATGCCCCTTGCAATTAATGCGTCTATGACACCCTTAACCGCTTTTGCCACTAATCTAAGGTTAGCGTCTGACATGGTGATGGAGTCGGCATTGACAGCGGAGTTATCTTTTTCCGCCGTTCCTGCCATTGTCACCCATCCTGTCTGGTCAGTCGTGCCGCCGATTAGGATGTTATTCGTACCGTCATCAATATAGAGTTGCCCTGTGTCCGTGGTGAATCTCGGTTCGCCCTCTATCGTGCCGCCAGCGGGTAAATCTGCGGTTGTGCCACGGCGTAACTGGATGTGTTGAGTGGTCATGTTATCTCCTATTGTGTCCTGCGTTCCCTCGATAATTCCTTTTTGACTCTGCGCTTATCTTTTTCAAGAATCCGTTGCTCTTTGAGTAACTCCAAGTCACGGTCAGCCAGTTCCTTATATTCTGTTTCTTTGGATACCTTGACAGGCGAAATCATGTTTAATAAGCCGCCATGATTCTCAACGGGGATGCCGTATGCACCTTCTCTGTAAGGAAGTGTTTTAGACATCATAGGTATTCTTGCCTTCATGGAATCCAACGGGCTTTCGACTTCTCTCATGTTTGGGTCAGTGGAACGGGCAATAGCGGCAACACCGGACGGTATTAATGACCCTGCAAGTTGCTCAACGTAAGTTGCCCCGTAATGTTCGGGGTCTGAAATAGCATCCATGAATTTTGAAAGACCAGATAAGAACGTCTTAGAAGATAGGTTCTTCGTAACAGCCAATACTAATTCTGCTGATGTCTCGTTGATTGTTTTCTCATCGGCGTGTTTGACGGTATTCACAAAGTCGGCAGTCAGACCTAATATACTTCCAATTGGTTCAAGCCTGCTGTAACTGTAATAGGCATCACCGATCTTAATGCTATATGGTTGCCACCCTGACGCATACTTTAATTCACGTTCTTTCTTGTTCTTTGGTGCGCCACCTGTAATCGTTCCATCCAGGACATACAAAACTGCTGCCGCTGATATGAGAGAGCCAAGAACAGGCTTGGATAACTCACTTGATAATTGTTCTGCCGTTATCTTTCCCTTTCTAAAATCCCACATAATTTTAGCGAAATTCGCCGGAGTTCTTTCCAGTGTGAACTTCATAATGTTTGTGGGTGTCTTGATAAACGGTATGATATATTTCATGGGATAGACACTATCCCTAAGAGACATCACCTTGGTTCCGAATGTCCCTAGTTGCTTTTGGAACGTCCTGTATTGCGCTTCTTCCCTTGCCTTATTAAAGATGTCGGCGTTCAGTTTAGGGTCGTTAAGAATGTCTGCCATGCGTCTTGATAAATTCGCACCGCCTTTTGTTTCTTTGGCGGCTTTCAGGTAGGCAAGACGGTTTGTTTCTGAACGATAGACGACGGCCTTGAAGAACTCATCGGCGGCGGTCAATGCTCTTGTGGGTATCCGTATAATCTTTCCTTTTGTTCCTGATATGGCGTTATAGCGTGTGTGTTCTAGCTTCGTTACCATATCGGCAGGCATCCCAGTTTGAAACGCCTTTAGCCCTGCCATAGCCCCTTCTTTAATACCTTGAACCATTCCCAACGATTCGGCTTTGATTTCACCTAGAGGCAGTTTGCCCCTTAATACTCCGGCAATCGCTGTTTCGGGAACCTTCGTGAGCATGGTTAATGAGTTGCCGATCAAGTTTGCCATGTGCGTTGTGGGGTTAGACA
>JAEAMG010000496.1_pt1 | contig 43961 bp, 46 predicted proteins | sample 8958741 | NCBI WGS metagenome assembly JAEAMG01 (sample SAMN16933256, study PRJNA681125) | bioreactor sludge metagenome | isolation source: anaerobic bioreactor treating anionic surfactant - SDBS | place: India: Bengaluru | collected 2019-02-28 | reverse complement strand
AATCTTGCAGCTCTTTCACGTCCATTAAGTTAAGCTGCGTACGGAGTGTTTCGTCTGGCACGGGCGCCAATTGAAAATCAAAAATGACTGCGTCTATGTAGAGCCCGGTGCCACCAACCAAAAAAGGTACACGGCCTCGTTCCCGAATTTCTCGAATTTTCCGCTCAGCATATGCCTTGAAGTCCGCGACCGTAAACCGTTCGCCAGGCTCAACGATATCAAGCCCCCAATGCGGCACCCGCGCTTGCTCTTCGGCCGACGGTTTTGCCGTACCAATATCCATACCTTTATAGATAGTGCGACTATCCGCGCAAATAATTTCCCCGTCATATCGCTCAGCCAGTCGAATTGCGAGCGCCGTTTTACCACTCGCTGTCGGGCCAGCTATCACGACGAGCGGTGTAGTGTCTAGGTTCGTGGCCGCCATCGCCGCTCCTCAAAATCAACTATCCGCCAATCCTTGTCACACCGGATGCCATCCTGTTCGAGGAGCTGGCGCTGCACATCTTGCCCACCCGGGAACCCGACTGCCAACCCACCCCTGGCGTTCACCAACCGATGCCATGGTAGTTCATCTGGTCCGCTATGAGCAATCTCGCCCACTCGACGTGCGGCATATGGATGCCCCGCAAAGGCCGCAAGGTCGCCGTAGGTGGTTACTTTGTCAGCCGGCAACTGCGACATCAACTCATAAACCCGATCGCGCAGGCTAACGACTGGCAATTCGCTCAATTTCCCGCTCCACCTCACGCCAATCACAACATCGCCTGACAGGAATATCCTTAGAGTCTTCTGTCTGCCAGGGATAGTTTCCAAACCATATCAGGTCACTAATGCCACAGTCGTATGCCGATGCTAAATGGTGAAAACCATCGTCAATGAGCACGTCTGCCTGTAATACCTGGCAGAGATTACCTTTTGAACCCTCACCAACGTGTTCTATCTTCGTAAAGCAGTTTGGGAAATGCTCATTAATCATCCGTACAGTCACTGGTTCCAAGATGGGGTCGCGAGCCGTCACTATATGCAGTTCATGCCGCCCGCCAACCCCCCTTACGGCCTCCATTACTTCAGTGTACGGCTTTAGTTGCCGAAAACTCTCTGATCTGTAAATGTCATTAAACCGCTCAAGGACCTGCGTGCGCGTAGCGCCAAAATCACGATCATTAATGCTAAATGCGCCCTCAAGTTTTACTGCCGTATTATAGTACTGATTATACTGGCTTATCACATATTTCGTTGAGTCAATCAACACATCATCACAGTCAATCGCAATCACCAACCGTTTCACTACAAGCTCCTTAGATAGTCGGCAAGCCTTTCGAGGGCGACTTTCTCCTCGCCGCTTTGCGTACGAACGCTTACCTCGCGGGCCTCTTTGTCCTTCGGTCCGATAATCAGCTGGACGGGAATTTTCATGGCTGTCGCCTCGCGGATTTTCTTGCCCAAGCTCTCGTTTCGATCATCCGTTGTAAATCTTACTTCATTGTATTTTATTGGCTTCATCGACACCACCTCTGACAAAGTTGTTGTAATTTCGTCAACGTAGTCCAAAACGGTGTCATTGATAGTCAAAATGCGTACTTGCTCCGGCGCCGCCCAAAACGGAAACCAGCCAGCCGTGTGCTCAATGAAGACGCTCAAAAATCGCTCAATTGAACCGAGTAACGCACAGTGAATCATCACCGGACGAGCGAACGAACCATCCGCAGTTGCATATTCCAGCTCAAACCGTTCCGGCTGGACGAAATCAAGCTGCACGGTTGCGACCTGGTGCTCCCGACCAATCGCATCCGTCGCCATAAAGTCAATCTTCGGACCGTAAAATGCCGCTTCGCCTTCTTGTTCGAAATAGTCCAGCTTATTCTTCTGCACCGCGGCCTTAAGTTGCGCCTGGGCTGATTGCCACAATGCTTCGTCACCTAGATACGCGTCACTTTCATCGCGATAACTCAAGCGAACTCTCAGCTTCATGCCAATCGTCTCGTAAAGTTCTCGTGCGCTCGTCAGGAGGCTATCAATCTCTTGCTCAATTTGGTCAGGGCGCGCAAACACGTGACTGTCATCCTGCGTCAAAGAACGTACTCGATTCAGACCCCCGAGCTCACCTGTTTTCTCGTCACGATAATCAGTCGTCGTTTCCAGGAACCTGACGGGCATATCACGATAGCTTCGTGGCTGGGATATATAAATCTGCGTGTGGTGCGGGCAATTCATAGGCTTTAATGCCATCTTGTCGTCAGTTTCCTGGCTAGTCACCAAGAATAACTCATCGCCAAACTTCGCCCAATGACCGCTTTTTTCATAGAGCGCCGTCTTGGTAATATTTGGCGTCCACACTTTCGTAAAACCTTTAGCCTCGCGAAGCTGATTGGACAGCTGCGCAACTTTTTCACGAAGTATCGTTCCTCGCGGCGTGAACAGAGGTAGACCAACTCCAACCAATGGCGACATGGTATATAAATCCAATTCCCTACCAAGTTTTCGATGGTCACGTAGTTTTGCCTGTTCCAGTCGCTCCAGGTATTCATCCAATTCTTGCTGGGTAGCAAACGCCACGCCGTACAGTCGTTGCATTTGCGGATTTTTCTCATTGCCCCGCCAATACGCACCGGCCACGCGCATGAGTTTAAATGCCCCAATCTCACTCGTATTCTCGACGTGCGGACCACGACACAAGTCAGTAAAAGTGCCGTTGGTATAAAACGATACTTCATCAAGCGCCCCGTCACCCTCAGCGATTGTGCCCATTTCGGCCGCGTCAAGGTCTTTGGCGACAGTTGTTCCAGCCCGCTTCAGATCGTTAAGCAATTCGACTTTGTATGGCTGGTGCGAGTCCTTCGCCCAGGTAATCGCCTCGTCAATTGGCTTGAGAGAACGTATAAATTCCTGATTTTCAGCGATAATTTTGCGCATCGTCTTCTCAATCTTGCCGAAATCCTGCTCGGAGATTTTCGTCTCACCTAAATCGATATCATAATAAAACCCGTTTTCGACCACTGGCCCAACGCCAAATTTTGCCTCCGGCCACAGCCGCTGAATCGCTGCCGCCATAATGTGCGCCAAACTGTGACGCATTGCGTGTAATTTTTCTTCGTTCATAACCGTTTTTTCTCCGTAATTTATACATTCTATTATACAAGACTATACACATATTCATAAGTACGATATAATTATACTATGAGATCTAGATGGTTCGAATACTACGAAGAGGTCCGCGCATTACGCAAAGACGGCGCCTCTATGACGGCCATCGAGCGTCAGTATGGCATACCTCGCTCTACCCTGTCCGGATGGTTCAAGGATATTCAATTGTCCGAAAGCCAGCGAACCGCTCTCATGAAGGGAAAACAGGATGGATGGAAAAAAGCTAGAGAGAAAGCAGTATTAGCGCACAACTCCATGAAGGCACAGCGCATCAATGACGCGGCGGAAGAAGCCTCCATAACACTCTCTAAACTTGAGATTAGTTCAGAGGTGCTCGATATCGCCTTTGCTATGCTCTATTTTGGCGAAGGCGCCAAAAAGAATCTTACTTCTATTGGCAACTCTAACCCCTTGGTACTGCGATTTGTCCTAGCGGTATTATACAAAAACTACAAGCTAACTCCAGCGGACATCAGGTGTGACCTTCACCTTAGGGCGGACCAAGATGGAGAAAGTATGAAGCGATACTGGTCAGAGCAACTCAACCTTCCTGTCGAGCAGTTTAGATATATCGCGTACGATAAGCGTACCGCAGGAAAAGCTACCTACGAGCACTATAAAGGCGTTTGCGTCATAGCTTGTGGACAAATTGCTATTCAAAGAAAACTAATTTCGTTGTATAATCAATTCTGTACCAAGGTTTCCGAGGAAATGGGGATTTTGGGCGCGTAGCTCAGTTTGGCTAGTAGCGCCTCATTGACGTTGAGGAGGTCGGGGGTTCGAGCCCCTCCGCGCCCACCAAAGTAAAAAGACTACCGCACGAGTAGTCTTTTTACTTTGGTATCTTCCTATGAGACTTCGCTGAAAGCGACAGTGACTACTTAAAGATAGCCGCCAGTTCCATGATTTATTTTCTTGTAGATATCACTGTAGATTTTGTTTGCCTCTTTGTTTTCAAGGGTTCGTTCAAGGTGTCGCAAGGTTATGCGAACTAAAACATTTTTTTGATTGCTGGATATGCCCAGACGCTCTTGTATTTTTTGTGGTAAGTCCTCATAGGCGGTTTCGCTCAAAATCTCAACACTTTCTAATATGTTCTGTTTATCACCCAAAGCTTCTCGGATATCCTCGTTTACATCCTCCTCAACATAACTAGTAGGTACGCTGTAAGACATATCCCGTTGTATAGCCGGTTGACTAGATACTTCGTGGTATTTCTCTAAGTCTTTCATTTGTGCGGCAATTTTGGGGTTGGTCGAACGCAGGTAGCGAACATCAGAGATATCTTTTAAGGTCATGACGAGCCTATCTAGTCCCATACCTAACGCCCAGCCGGAGTATTCGCTCGAGTCAAACCCGGCATTCTCCAAAATCTGGTCATTGATTAAGCCGCACTCCAAAATCTCAATATCTCTATCACCAAGCACTGCATTTACCTCAATACCTTGCTTTGTGTAGGGGTGCGGCGAGTCAATAATGCGTAATTTCCAACCAGGCGCAGCAGTGTTCGCCACGCCTTTCACGACTTTGAGCAAATCATCTTTAATGATCGGTTTGTCCTTACCAGTCTTAACGATACGCCACATTTCTAGCATATGAACTTGCCCGACGTGTTTCTTATCAGTTACATCCCGCCGATACGCTAGACCAGGCAATAGAATGACGACGTCATTCCAATCTTTACGGGTGGCAGCAAGCTCACGTAAAATACCCGGTATTTGCGCAGTGGTATGCGTTCGCAAGACATGTTTATTATCCACATAGTGAGTGTACGTTGATGAACGGCTAATATTATCTGCGGCAATCAAAAGATTGTCGTAATTATCAGCAACAGTCACAATAGGGTCTTTGCGGTACACACGGACATCGGACCCTTCATGTGCCTCGCGCATATTGTCGGCAACCCTTTTGTAGAGTAGAGATATTGCGTGCGGTTGCCGGCTCTCCGTAAGGTCGGGAATTGCCAGATATTCGTTTAGTTTTTCTTTTGTTAGCGGTTGAATGTACATTCTCATATTTTTTCTCCTTATTTACGTAAATAAAAGGCCCTCTTTCGGGGGCTTTGGTCTTTAGCTGATGATTTTTATTTAGTAAAGCCAGCCAGACCCCCGAGAGAGGAGGTCATAAAAAAGTTTTTAGCCGACGCTGAAATCGCTTTCATAACCGCCATTGTAGCATAGACTAACATCTTAAGCAAATAACTTATTGCGTCACCCATCAAGCGCACCCGACAGACTTGCGCATTTCTTAAACCAAAGAAGAAGTCCGACAGGGAAATCTCAAAGAACGCAGAGGTGATGCCTAGCCGGATGTCCTTTCGCTTTAACAGCCTCTATATTTCAACAGCCACGAATACGCCAGCGTGGTCAGAGTTAGCACTTCGTGCTAAAATAAGTTCGAGCGGTTTCGTAAAATCGCATCAGAATACGGATTTTATATGATGAGTAATGTATGGAAAGACTTACACAAAAACTATGCACAGCAAGACTGGATAGATAAACCATCTATCTTCGCCGAGCAGGTCTTACCGTATTTTCCAAAAGATGGCAAAATACTTGAGCTCGGCGCGGGACAAGCGCAGGATAGCTGTTATTTCGCAGAGCAAGGGTTTTCAGTCACCGCTACTGATTTTGAAGGTGATGCATTAGAGTTAGCTACACAAAAGATAGCCCGCAGGAATGTTGATGTCGAGATACGAAACGTTGACTTACGCGAAGAACTCCCATTTGATAGCAGGAGTTTTGACGCTGTATATGCCCATCTGTCGCTTCACTACTTCGACCAAGAAACGACGAGGCGACTCTTTCGTGAAATACAGAGGATTCTAAAACCGGGCGGCGTATTAGCATTTCTCGTTAATTCCACGAATGACCCCGAGTACCGACAGGGTGAAGAAATTGAGGCTGATTACTTTAAGATAGGAAATGTGACAAAGCGCTATTTTAGCGAGAGTACGATACGAAACTATGTTCAGTTTTTTGACATTAACCTCTTGGACGAGCTAGGAGAAACCTATAAAGATGCAGCAAAAGGCGTTCATAATCTTGTTCGGTTTATTGGTACAAACCCAAAAGAGCCAAGGCCTTATAGACTTGCAATCCCCTACGTTGGGGCGATTATTGAGCGGGATAACAATGGCAACAAAGAGGTTTTGTTGCAGACACGCTGGCAAACCCTGCATGATCCACTATACTCCGGTACATTGGAGTTCCCCGCCGGTACTCTCGATAAGCCATACGAGAGTGTGTATGAGGCCGTCGCACGTGAAATACGCGAGGAGACTGGCATGACCTTAAAGACAATTAAGGGTAAGGACGGGACTAAAATATATAGCCCTCAAGGAACTGATGAAATCATGGCCTTTAGACCATTTTGTTGCACGCAACAGTTGAAAAACGGCAAACCTTGGGTCGGTTTTGTGTTCATCTGTGAAGTCGAAGACGGCGAACCGAAAGCGCAGCCTAGTGAGACAAGAGACCCGCAGTGGGTTGCCGTTAGCGAAGTGAAGGAGCTATTCGAGCGTTCACCGGAACGATTCTTTGGTCTCGAGTTGCCTGCGTGGGAATATTACTTTAAACAATAGTAACAAGGGTGTACCGAAACTTCATAACCCCCTTGCTTCCATCACCTTTGCTATCACTTGATTATTTCACCGCTTTGATAGAGATTTGCACTGGAATGCGCAGTCGGTAGCCGAGTTCATCGGGATACTTGGCCACATCTTCGGCGGTTGGTTTTGGTTCAACAATTTCGCTGATTTTCAACCCTGCACTGGTAACTGCGCCCGCCAGGTCGGCGAGTGTCCAATGAATATCTTTATAATATGTAGTTTTACCGTCTACCCGCCTTGATTGTATCTCAAACGAAGCACCACTATCGAAGTAGTAAAAGTCGTCCCCAATTCTCATATTATCAGGGCGGCTTGATGGTGCGAACGGATGAATATCACTAATAAACAGCAGACCACCATCTTTTAGAGTACGTGCGGCGTTTTGAAGGGCGTTATATAATTCATCTTTATTAGGTATCTCCAGTAAAACATGCTCGAAAAATGCAATGTCAAACTTGCCTTGTAAGTCTAGCTCCTTACTAACATCACCAACACGATAATCAATTTCTTTCGTTATCGGATCATCCCACGATTTCGCAGCAGCGATTTGATTTTCCGCCAAATCAATACCCGTAGCCTTAGCGCCAGCGCGAGCAAGAAGGCGCAACCAGTAGCCGTTACCGCAACCAAGCTCAAGTATATCTTTGCCCTCCACATCACCCAACGCGCGAAGCAAATTTGGCGCAGTAACAAATACCTTTCCGAAATTAGGCGTACTTGCGCTTTGTACCTGCTCTACGGTCCACTCGTGGATTAGTTTTTCATGCTTTTCTAATAGTCTTTCGGAGTTTATCATGATAGCTCTATTATAACACCGGAACCAGAAAAGCAGGGCCTGCCGACTTTCCCGCCGCACGAGGCGCACGTCCTGTTTCCCACATTTCCCCATAACTTTTCCACATTGGTTTTTGTTCATTTTACCCCTGTTTATTCACTCCATGATATATATTCACTAGACTTGTTCCCTTGACTTTTTTGCGCAAGTGTGCTAACATAAGAAGTATGGACATCAACTCCATACAGCAGCCGCAACAAGAAAAGGCGGCGAAAGAGTCACCTTCGCTATTAAGCCAAGTTTCTCTTCATTTCGAATATAACAAGACAATTCCCCAGGTGCGCGCAAGCCTTAATTCGCATAAACGTTAAGCCCGTACCTCTGTTGTAATATAGCTATGAACAAAAAGCCCCGGTTAGATTTTACCGGGGCTTTTTCTTGTTATCGGACTCTAATGCTTCTTTGCTTTACCTGTTGCGAGCGTCTTTTCGGTTACATCAAATTTATCGAGGTACTTACCGAAGAATAACCGAGTTTGCGAATAAAATGCGGCCGCTGAGCTATAGACAATGGCAGTTACGGGCATCAACACCCATTGGAGAACCATTATAACGCTACGAGAGCGCTTATAGCGTGCTGGACGCGGCGGAAGGAGCTTAAACGAGGTGAATACCATTGCGACAAGCCCGATCATCGCCACGCGCTGGAGAATGCTAATTGTGTCGGGTAGCTCATGGACTGCCATGCTCCGGGCTGCTTCCCCATTAAGAAGGAGAGGTATCCACCCGCCGAATGCCACGAGAATAGAGACGCAGGCCAGGGTGATATGCCCGTCAAGCAATCGCACGAACCGCGTAAATCCGGCCCAAAACGGCACATTCCGCTGAAAAGAAAACACCCGTACGCCCACATAGGGCACGTCTGACGCCCCATATGCCCAGCGCCGAAGCTGTATGAACTGCGCTTTGAGTGTTTTGACGTACGTGCCTGAAAGGACCGCATCCTGATAAATCGGTACGTGGAGCGGTACCACCTCATAGTTTCCGCCAAAGTAAAAATAGCTTCGCCAATATTGGTGACCGTCCTCGACAATCGTCCGAACACTCCAGAAATCCATTTCGACAAGGGCGTCCATCGGCTGGGCGTGAGAGGCAAAGTTACGTAAGGTATGAGGACGCATGGACGAAATGATATTCCAAAACGAGTTACCGGTCGCAACGACACGCATCGGTGCCGGTACATCCCAAATATTATTCGTAAACAAACACACTGGCTGATACGACAGGTGTTTGCGGTCCTCGCGAGCAATGTACTCGTAGGTTAAATAATCGAAATAGGTCTTGTGCGGCTTATTATCACAGTCCATAGTCGTGACAATAACATCGCTAAAGGCGATATTCTGCTCCTCGAGATACCCCTTTAGCCATCGCCCTGCATGAGTGATATTTCCACCTTTACCAATTACCTCATTTGGCAAATCCTTAGGATGCTCAACGATGTGAAATGAATGGAATTTTGATTGATATCGTTTTTTTAGGGTTTCCGCGGTCTTTTTAATACCCGCCCCGCCCCGCTCTTCGTATGCAAATATGACTATGAGATGCTTTTTGTCGTACGTGGTGTCTAACACCGCTTGAACTGCGGGTTGAATTACCTCAAGCGGCTCGTTATACGCCGGCATGATAACGACATTATAAATCTGCGAGGGCTTTGGAAAAAATCCCGGTTCGCTAGCCGACATGAGGCGAAGATTTTCTAAATGCTGCTCATGGCCAATGTGCGTGGACGTCGATCCATACAGCCTGGAATATGCCGCATGGGGGTCCTCGAGATCCTCAAGGCGCGATCGCCAATCTACTCGCGAAGCCTGGTCCATGCGTAAACGCCCTACGACCATGTGCGTCGTAGTGCCCACCACCTTAACTAACATTGTTAGGATGATAAGCAATAAATATATCGCCGCGAGAAGCGGGTTGACTAATGACAGAACAACGAGAGTGATAATTGCCCCATAGCTGATGATTGCCGGCAACATTTCGAGAAAGCGATACAATCGGGTTCGTTTACCTAGGGGAATTTCAAGGTCGACCATGGTTTACCCTAATGCCGCAATACTTATAATCTCACGGGCAAAAATGAGCAAAAGCACCGTAACGCCTAGCGTTCCCCAAAGAAGAGCAAGAGATAGGTCGCGTCGATCCATTTGGCGCAGCTTGACGCTCATAATACCGTGCGCGATTAGAATGACGACTGCGAGGATGGCGTAATTCCATAAGGAGTACCAATACCCTTTATAGAGCCCAGTGATGCCAAAAGCGCTGTAATGCGTAAATACTTGCGTTTCCTTTGGTTGGATACTTACCGCAATTATGAGCACTGCAATTACCGTCATGACGATATTTGCTATCGCTAAAGAAACCCACCAGGTGTCTTTTAACGTTTTTCGAACATAAGCTTTAGTAATCTGTTTCATATAATAAACCTGGAGCCGCTGACCGGATTTGAACCGGTGACCTACGCTTTACGAAAGCGCCGCTCTACCAGCTGAGCTACAGCGGCAGGCTCCTCATGAGATTATACCTCAGATACGTAGCGTTTTTCAACCTCTGGCCAATTTACGACGTTCCACCAGGCCTTCACATAGTCGGCCCGAACATTTTTATAGTCCAAATAATAGGCATGCTCCCAGACATCAAGCCCTAAAATAGGGCTCGGCTCGCCGTCCATAATGGGATTTATTTGGTTTTGCGTCGTAACGATGTCCATATTTGGCATAAGCCACGCCCATCCGCTCCCAAATACCCCTAGAGCCTTATTGCTAAAGGCATCGACAAACTGTTGAAAGCTACCGTACTTTTGAACGATATCCGCCAGTAGCCGCCCATTTGGCTCGCCACCGCCATTTGGCGACATAATCTGCCAGAACAGACTGTGATTGTAATGACCACCACCATTGTTGATGACGGCCGTGCGAATATCTTCGGGGAGCGACTTCGCCTGGCGCAATAGCTGTTCAAGCGATAGAGACGCCTCTGGTCGCTGCGAAAGCGCTGCGTTAAGTTTATTGACGTATCCTTGGTGATGCTTCTGATGATGCAGATGCATAATTTCCTCGCTAATCGCCGGTTCTAACGCCGCATAATCATACGGTAGAGCTGGGAGTGTATACATAACTATCCTCCTTATTTTATGTTGATAAACAACTTCGTCTTGTCGCTATCTTGAGCGGCCGTGAAATCCTTTTTAAAGACCGTTAACGGTACTTTGAGGTATGAGTAAGCAATCTCGCTATCACTACTGGTCTGACGCGTAATGAAGTAATATCCATCGCCAGTAAGCGCTTTGATAGCCGAGGATGTTTTACCAACCTCAAGGTTGTCCGCCGCGATACTTAAACCGCCATCGGAGTTATCCTTTGGCACTACAATTCCGTCCTGGTATTCTACGGACGACCCGAATTCTTGCGCGAGTGCCTGGAGATTCTCGCCCTTAGCGATTCTCTCCCCTATTGTCTCCGATAACTTAAGAGCAGGCTCATCGACGGCGAATGCCACGTCCTGCCGCAATATCGTGTTACGCATCGCAACTCTTAGCTCGTCCATCGTCCATCGAAGATGGTCGTTAATCGCAGTGCTGTAAGAACTTTCCGATAGTCCACTTTCTTCACGCTGTTGTTCAATCCGATCGTTAACCTGCTTGTCGTCAGCAAGCGCTACATTATGCTCGCGGGCCACCTTTCGCGCATAGGCATCCTCGAGGGCTCGATCCATGGCCTGCTCTTGTTGGAACTTCATACGGTCCTTTGATAAATCATCACCCGAGCGACCCTGGTTTTCCAGTACCGCGACCGTGCTGCGATAATACAGCAGGTAATCGCTGTAGCGCACATATTCCCCATCAATCTGAGCCACCGGGACGGGAACGACGCGCGTAACACGATAAGCCCACTCGCTCGTATCTCTCCAAACGTAGAGCTGAACCCAAACGAGCACGACAAACGCCACGAGCGCGCCAAGGGATATAAGGATTGTGTTGCGCACGAGTTTACGCTTCGTATATTGTAGGGGATATTTTAGCTTTCGTCCGCCCGCGAGCACCTTTTCACGATGCTCCGCCACGGTATCGTTGGTAATTCGCGTTGGCAAGTTGTTCGTTTCCTTTTTCTTACCAGGCAATACCTTTTTAATTTTCTGGATCATGTTCGTCCTCCTTCGATGACAATGCCACCGCATCCTGCAATTTATTGTAAATCTCATCTGGATTCTCGACATTACGAATCACCAAATCACCAACAAATGTCTGAATGACGATTGTGCCGAATTTAAACACCTCGCCAAAGAACCCTGGTATATTATAGCTAATGTTTTGAATTTTTGATAGCCTCAACTCGACAACGTCCTTACCGAAAAAGCCGTGCTGGGTAATTTGACGGATGCGCTGATCACTCACGATATAATATGTGTAAAACCACATCAGAAAATGGTAAAAGAAAAGAACGAGACCAAGGCCAAAACCACCGACAAATACCCATAATAGGTCCAGATTGTCCTGCCAAATAAGGAACGGCAACGCGCTGAGTGCCATGGGAATGAGAAGCAAATAAAAGCCCTTTCGCATAGCAATAATATGCCGACGGAACACAAACAGGAGTTCCTCTCCCTCTCGTTGTCCATCAAATTGTTGGGTCGTGTTTTTTGTCATATGTGTGGTACCCCGGGCAGGAGTTGAACCTACAACCTTATCCTTAGGACGGATCTGCTCTATCCAATTGAGCTACCGAGGCATATGCCCTTTATTATATCACAAAAGAGGAGCACCTGAATGCTCCCCTTCCTTGAGTAATACGCCCCTGCTTATCGGGTGAACTTCTCGCTGAGCATGCCGTAGGCCATCAGCTCCTCGTCGTCAAACCACAGTTTGATCTCTTTGGCAGCTTCGCTTGAATCGCCTGAAGCATGAATAAGATTTGGGATGCCCTTCTTGCATTCATCGGCATAGCCAAAGCTAATGTGCGAGTAGTCGCCGCGAATCGTACCCATGTCGGCTGATTTTGGCTCGGTTGGACCAACGATTTTGCGCACCACCGGCACCGCTTCGACGCCCTCGAGCACCATCGCGATAACAGGACCTTCCATCATCATATCAAGCGTAATATTGAGGGTCGACTCGCCGCGACGGGTCGCCAATTGACCAATTGTCTCGTAGTGGCCATAGTAATGGTCTTTATCTGGTTTGACCATCTTCATGCCAACAATCTTCAATCCCACGCGCTCAAATCGTTGTAATAATTCCCCAACGATACCGCGCTGCACTGCGTCTGGTTTAAATACCACGAGTGTCCGCTCCACGCCACAAAAATTCTTTGCCTCTGAATCTGCCATTTCTTAGCCTCCTTTTTGGTTATTAACCTTATCATAGCAAAAAATCGGCATTTGATAAACTGCCGAGGAGTCGGTACACTAGAGATATGTATCTATCGGAGCTCATCGGAGATTTTATTGAACACCTAGAGGTCGAGGGTGGACGAGCTGTTAGAACAACCGAGAATTATCAACGATACCTCGAACGTTTTATGGAATTTACGGGTGATATAACTGTTGATAAAATTACAACAGAGGTTGTTCGGAAATATCGACTATGGCTAAATCGATACGAAAACGAAAGCGGACAAAACCTCGCTCTCATTACGCAAAATTATCACCTCATTGCCCTGCGCGGCTTTCTCATCTATTTGTCTCGGCGCGATATTCCTTCGCTCAACGCCGATAAAATTGTCTTGCCAAAAACGGTTCGCCAACAGGTTACTTTTCTCCATTTTGACGAAGTGACCCGTCTCATTGAACAAATAAATACTTCAGATGAGCAGGGCCTACGAGACCGAGCAATTATCGAGCTATTGTTCTCGAGCGGACTTCGTGTATCCGAACTTGTTAACTTGAACCGCGACCATATAAACCTGAAACGACGCGAGTTCATGGTACGCGGTAAAGGACAAAAGGATCGGCCCGTTTTTGTCTCGACGGGCGCCGCCGAGCATGTGGGTAATTATTTGGAGGCTCGCCAAGATTCTCTCATTCCCCTCTTTTTGAGTTATAGCCGCAACCACGGGCAGGCGAGCACCTCTGGCGACTACCGACGGCTAAGTGCTCGAAGCATTCAACGCATGATTTCCCAATATGCCAGACTCGCGGGTATTACGAAACACGTCAGTCCTCATACGATGCGCCATAGCTTCGCAACGGATCTATTGATGAATGGCGCCGATTTGCGTTCAGTTCAGGCCATGCTCGGTCATAGCAATATCTCTACTACACAAATCTACACCCATGTCACCGATCAACATCTCAAGGATGTATTTGAGCAGTTTCACAGCGACACCCATTAATATTTACGGCTGGCAGGTTGAACCAGTAACTGAAGTTGAGTCAACCGAAAAGTCTTTACATAAGCTATTGGCTATATCGAGCGCGTAACTCGGATAAGGGAAATCGTTGCCAATTTGCAGCCGCGCCTCAACCCGTCGAAATAGGTTGCTTGCTCGTCCCGTGGAGTCGACCGAAGGCTGGATGCCAATAAACTTTACTGCCGTACCTTCATAGGCGAGCTGAACCCGCACATTAGCGTTACGATATATTGTTGTTAAACGAAGAAACGCATTTTGACTTGCTGACCCGGTAACAGAGGCAGGAAGAATGAGGACTGCTTTGCAAGAATAGCCATTGTTCTCTTCAAGATTCTTTGAACACGTGACCGGCTTGAGATCATTACTATGCACCCCGTCATCGGTCGCACGAAAAATTCCACCAAGAGAAACATTCGTAGACTGCGACCCATCATCAGCCATCTGAAATGGCCGCAAAAAGACGGTTTGCGATGCGTTTGATTCATTAAGGCTCTCTAAAGTGAATGACTCTCCCGGAGTAATAACTTGAGCGCGCATCACTGGCGGCGCATTTACCCCCCAATTGTCTTTAGTTGGCAATTCAGTTATGTTGTCTCCCCCTGGTTTCACGGGAGTATTTCCATCTCCGACATCCTGCTGCGTAAACCATTCAATGGTGATCTGATTGAAGTCGCCACCCGCCTTGAGCGGTATAAGTTGAGAAGCACCTTCGCTCGCCGCAAAGAGAAAATCGGGCGTATCCATATCGATGTTGACGCACGTATAGGCTTGATTAAAATCACTTCCATTTCCCGATGTACTCGTCTGTATAACCGTCTCTTCACTATCCTCGCTACCTGCTATGCCGGCTCGCGCGACAACCTTACAATCTGATGGTGCGACCAATGCATTACAAGCTTGCATATCAGACCCGGTAGCGCATGCCCGCACGACCCGTTTGGCGTCTTCAATACCTGCTAACGCTGCATCGTATGCGCTTTGGGACAGGTCGCTATTGGTCGCCCGCTGCTGTTCGCTAATCATCAAGCGAATAAACCCAACAGTTAATATCGTCAATAGAAGCGCGGCGAAAATCACCGCAAAAATAGAGACCGCCCCTGATTGTGTGTGTTGTGGTTGTATGTGTTGTTTACCCATTTGTCCTCACTATCGTATCAAATTGATTTATGGCGCAGAATTCAAAATTGGATTCTCCATCTTCAGGCGGCTTGCATGACTGATCAGCGGTATTGATTTCGCTCATTTTACTTGTCCCAATAGTCAGATTAATGCGATACAGCCCCTCCGACTGATTCTCACCTGTCGCAACCGGAGAAAATTCAAGCGAATGAATAGCGAGCACCACTTCGCCATCCGAATCTGGCATTTTTAATAAGTGGGTAATTCCATCGCTAAACGTATCAAGCATGCTCGGATATGCACCGTCGGCATTTTTCTCGCATAGTTGCGCGGTTGGATCAACAACCCGTACAAAATTGATTGGCGCACCGTCCAGAGTTACCATAGCATCATTATAGGCCCCGCCCTCATTATCAATCATTTTTGGCATATTCCATACATATGAGTAACCACCAAGGCACAAACGACCATTGATTGGCTCCGACACTCCTTCTACTACGTTACTGACCGTGATGACCGACTCGCCACTATCGTCCTTATAAATCTGCCTGCTGTCGGTCTGAAGAAAGTCCTGACGCATGACCGTATCGATATCACGCCCTGCCTGGTTAACGCCCCGCAAGATAATACCCCGATTGTACATTTTTCCGGCCTGAATAGAAACCAATACGATTGAGATAAGCAGCACGGAAATGAACGCCATGGCGAGCGTCAGTTCGATTATCGTAAAACCGTATTTCATACGCCTGCTCATTAGAGGACCTCCGCATCATATATTCGTACGATAGTTCCAATGGTCATGGGATGCGACGTTCCGAGACTGTACCAACATGCCTGAATATAGGCATCATAAGCTCTGCCGCCACTTACGCGGGCAATTTGAATGGAGATTCCCTGCGATTCTGCCGCTCCCGCCATATCACCGACAACACGTGCGTACGTAGCCGGCCGATCAAAGGTATTCGTCTCGACTATTCCTGAGCTCGACGGCACGAGTGCAAACGCCCCGACGGGGAGCAAACTCGAATCCAAACATTCATCACTATTTATAATTTGCGTTGGTTCGCCTGTTGTTTTTGGAAGGCTATCCCAGAGATCAGTGTACGTTGCGTCTTTGTCTGCCTTGGCCTTATCATGGATAAAACGTAGCATTTCCGCTTGCGAATCAATTTGTTGGCGCACCAGCGTAGTCTCGAGAGATCGTTGTGCCATTGCAAGCCCGTTATTCATTACGGTCATGGCGCCAACCGCCACTAAACTAAATACCATAACCGCCATGACGACCTCAATGATAGTGTCACCCCGCCTATACATCAGCGCATCCATCCGTCGCATTATTGACCGTTACCGCATCACTTGAGCTTGCCCGCGCACCAATAAACACCGAACGGCGTTCACCTGGCAACCAACCACTATCGTACACGCAAATTTCTTGCGATACCGGCGCACCACTTGGCAAGCCGATGAGTTCGCTAATGTCTGTATACCGCGCTTCGCTTGAACGAATTGTGATAGTACCATTTTCTGGGTTACGGTACATAAGAAGCGAGATGGTTTCGCTGACCTGATTTGCAAGCCGCGTACGCGTACCCCAGTTCACCTCGTACGTCGTATCGACATCACCAAGTCCGTACGACCAAACATCCGTACTGTTGAGCGCGTAAACGGGATATACCTCATATGTTCTCCCTGCATTTCCAGAGGAGTCGTCGGTCGTCACGATATAGCGCCCGACAATGACGCAGCTTGACTGTCCGCGCTTAGTGGTCTCTGTAGATAGTAAGGGGCACGTAGCGTCGTTGTTGCGGTCATTTTCGATACTAATAACACGGCTGTATTGTGTGCTCAAAAAGTTAGCAAACGACTCCACCGAGTCGCGATACTGCTGCCGTTGAATTGCGGCACTTGTACCAGCGAGAAGCATCACAGCCAAACCACCAGAAATCGCCAAGAACAATACGACCTCGATGATGGTAAAACCGTGTTTGTGTTGCATACGCTTTATTATAGCATAAGGGCTATCAAAAAAATACTATTTGCGTGTACCACGACACAATCGCCCGCCCAAAAAACCAAGCGGTTAAAAAACCGATAATAAGAAGTGGGCCGAAGGGCACGTGGGAACCGCGTTCAAGCTTTTTAGTCAGAAGCTGCGGTAGAATTGCGAGCGTGCCAACCAAATTCGCAACGAAGAGTGCTACGAACGCAAGCTGCCAATCCGCCAAGAAAAGCGCTAGTCCCGTGCCGAGGTATATATCGCCTTCGCCTACCCACTTTCCACGTGAATAGAGCCACAACACGCCATATAGTCCGCCCAAAATCGCTACCGCGCCAAGAAGCGACCAAAGGCTCGCTACAGTATTGTCTGCCTGGAAAAGCGTTATACCCGCAAACACTGCCCCGCACCCAATAAGGGTCCAGTTAAGACCCGAAACAAGCAGAAACCAGCGGGCATCATACATAAAATTAATTACCAGCGTCACAAGCGCTACTAACCAAAGGCCAAGTTTTATCCATTCCAGGGGGTTAGCCAATGACCCTGGCCATGCAAGCACGGTTGCTACGAATAGCCCCGCCATAACAAGCTCGACTACCAATTCCGTCCAGCCGATTGGCGTTCTACAATACCGGCATTTGCCCCTCAACATCAGCCAACTCACAATTGGTAACAAATCATACCAATGAAGCGTATGCCCGCAGGCAAGACAAGTTGAGCGATCACCCCGGACCGTTCGACTCATGAGGGGCTTGAGACGTTTGTATTCCGCCGAGTCGACCGGCTCACCTTGCGCCTTATCTGCCTTAAGCTGCGACGCTCGAAGACGCCAAACTTGCGCACCCGCGAAACTCCCCATTGCCGCGCCGATAATTCCTGCGCTAATACCAATAATTGTCATATCCATAAGCCCTATAGTACCACAAAATGAATTAATCCCGTACTTATACGGGATTAATTCTAGCTAGATAGAGCGTTTGTTACTGGTTGTCTTGGCAATACGTACCGCTACCCTCTAGGGCAATGCGCACAGCAACTGCACGAGTACCCGCCCCTGTTGTAAACTCCTCACCATTACACTTTGCGCCTGTTTGATATATAAGTTTACTCGTTGTCGGATCTCCAGTAAATGCTACTGTGTAATTTTCACCCGTCTGTGGATCTTTAAACTCACCGTCCTGCTGTTTCATATAATCTCGAAGGAATATTTGCATTCTGGAGTTATCCGCAGACGGTACATCCCCTCGGTTGTTTGTTGAGTAACTATTTATCTGACTCATAAATCGGCTAACATCTTGTCGACGTTGGCCATCTCGCTGTCCGCGCTGCAATGCCGGCAAGGCAATAAATACCATCAGGAAGATAAGGCCGGCAATCGCCAGAACCAGCATCACCTCAATGATCGTAAATCCTTTTTGTTGTTTTTTCATACCAATGTATTACCTTTCTGTTAATGCCCTTGTTACATTGTTATCATGCAAGCAAAGATGCTTATGTTTACCATGGTACTACAGACCGCAATAATTGTCTAGAGATTTATGCCGTTTACGAGACTATAGATTGGGAACAAGATCGCTCCGACCATACCACCAGCAACAATAGCTAGAACCACCATAAGCACCGGTTCAATTGCGGTTGAGATGGCTTTGATTTCCTCATCAAGCTCATCTTCATAAATCTGGGCGCATTTACCCATCATATCATCGATTTTTCCCGACTGTTCTCCAATGTTAATCATCTGGGGTACCATTTCAAGTATGTATTCCTCGTCCTTAAGGGACGTCGAAAGCGCCTTACCTCCTTTTACTCGGTCGGCAGCTCGCTCAATTGTCTCCCCAATAACCGTGTTGTTAACCGCCTCGGAGCTGATATGTAGCATATCCAGCATGGCTACACCGGTAGAAAGAAGCGTCTGTCCCGTGCGAGAAAACCGTGCCATATACAATTTGCGAAACATGCCGCTAAACATCGGTACGTTCAGCTTGAATAAATCTTTATTGCGAATGCCAGAGTCGGTTTTTAGATATTGCATGAAGAAATAACCGCCAACACACAGAACAATAAGGACGAGCCACCAGAATGACATAAAGAAATTGGCAACGTTCACCATAATTTGAGTAATAAGCGGCAGCTCCTTATGAAGGTCCTTGTAGAGGTTCTCCACTTGCGGCACGACTGTAATCAACATAAATGCCACAACGAGCAAGATAACTACCAGCACAATAATCGGATATGTCAGTGCGCCACGAATTTTGCTCATCATCGCAGCGTCTTTTTCCTGCTGAGCCGCAACCCTGCGCAGAGCATCGTCAAGCGTACCGGATGCCTCGCCTGCCGTCACTAAGGCAATAAATACCTTATCAAACACTTCCGGATGTTTTGAGAAAGCGTCCGACAACGTTTTTCCGCTCTCAATATCGACAATGACGTCCTGTACGACCTCCTGCATGCGTTTATTGGTCGTCTGGTCAAGCACCGTACGCATACTTTGAGCTAAAGGTAAACCCGCACCGATAAGGGTTGCCAGCTGACGCGTAAAGACAATCTTATCCTTCGTTGTGATACGACCAGATAATCGTCTGAAAAATCCCGACTTCTCATCGTCCAACTCAATTTTTAGTGGTATAAATCCCTGAGCTGTCAGCAATTTTGCCGCGGAACTTTCGCTTTCAGCTTGCACCGTTGAGCGAACGATTTTATTGTCGGCGCTATCTCTCGCTTCATATGCGTATTTTTTCATTAGCTACCCCCGCATTAACCTTTCAAATTCAGTCAAGTCAACCGCAAACTCGCGAGCATTATCATAGGTTATCACGCCCGATTGTACTAAGTTAACTAGCGTGCGATCCATAGTTTGCATGCCTTGATCGGCCCCGGTCTGAATAACAGCATCAAGTTGGTGGCTTTTACCCTCGCGAATGATATTGCGTACCGCCGGATTCGCAATAAGCACTTCAGCGGCTACAACGCGTCCGCCACCAATAGACGGCACGAGACGCTGTGAACAGATTGCCATGAGGATATTAGAGAGCTGAGCGCGGATCTGCGGCTGTTGATGCGGAGGAAACACGTCAATCATACGATCGATAGACTGGGCGGCAGAGTTTGTGTGCAAAGTTGCAAAGACCAAGTGACCCGTCTCGGCAATCGTAATCGCCGCCGAAATAGTCTCGAGGTCACGCATCTCGCCAATCAGCACGACGTCAGGGTCTTGACGGAGCGAGCTACGCAGCGCCGCCGAGAAAGAGTAAGTATCATAATGTACCTCTCGTTGCACTACCACTGACTTTTTCGACTTATGCGTAAACTCAATCGGGTCTTCAATTGTAATAATATGTTGAGATTTTTCTGTATTAATTTTATCAACCAATGAGGCGAGTGTCGTAGATTTCCCCGAACCAGTCGGGCCCGTAACAAGCACAAGGCCGCGTGGAAAATCGGCAAATGTATTGACAATTGGCGGCATACCAAGCTCGGCTGCCGACTTAATCTCATTTGGAATCAATCGGAGCGCAGCAGCCAAATTACCACGTTCATGAAAAGCGTTTACGCGAAATCGCCCTAAGTTACCGAACGCAAAGCTAAAATCAAATTCTTTGTCTTTTAGAAGAATCTGACGTTGATCTTCGTCGAGGATTTGATAGACAAGCTGCTCCACCGCCGCTTCGTCGAGAGGTTGCGTTCCTACTGTTGGCACGAGCGAGCCATCAATACGCAGCATAGGCGGCAGACCTACTTGGATATGAAGGTCGGATGCCCGCTTCTTGACTACCTCCTCTAGTAAAATTTCTATTCTCAGACCCTGTTCCATATTGCCCTCCTTATGCCGTATCCGCTGCGACACGATTTACTTCTTCTAGTGTAGTGACTCCGCCGAGAGCCTTGAGGTAACCATCCTGACGCATTGTCACCATTCCCTGCTGAATCGCCATTTTTTGAATTTCTGAGCTCGTCGCTCGTTTAACGATAAGCCCTTGAATTTCCTCCGTAATGTCCATGACCTCATAGAGTCCTGCTCGGCCACTATACCCCCGGGGTGCCTGTGGCGTATCTCGACCCTTAACTAGAGTATAAGCGTTTTGTCCGGCAAGTGGCAAGTCCTTATAGCCAAGATCTTGCGAAACCGTTGCTATGTCATTTTGCGTTTTTGGCAGCAAATGACCCACTGTTGCCTGAATTGCCTGGGTTTCAAGAGCCGAGGATTGATATACATCTCGCTTCTTTGCCACTCGACGAACGAGACGCTGTCCGATGATCGTATTGACCGTCGAGGCAATCAAGAATGGCTCAATACCCATGTCGAGAAGACGCGGTAGCACGCCCGCGGCTGAGTTGGTATGGAGAGTCGAGAACACTAAATGTCCAGTCAGCGCTGCCTGTACGGCCAAATTGGCCGTTTCTGAATCGCGAATTTCCCCTACCATGACAATATCGGGATCTTGACGTAGGATTGATCGAAGGCCGGACGCAAACGTCAGCCCTACTTCGGCGTTCACTTGGATTTGGTTTACCCCATCCATCTTGTATTCAACCGGATCCTCAAGGGTCACGATATTGACCGTATCATCTTTTATCTCTTTAATAAGTGCGTATAGGCTTGTCGACTTACCAGAGCCGGTTGGACCGGATGTCAAAATCATACCATTCGGTCGCTTGATACCTTTACGAATCATTCTAAGAGCTCGCCCCGCATACCCCATCTCCTCGAGCGCAAATGAATTACCGGATTTATCAAGCAAACGAATCACCACCTGCTCGCCCCAAACTACCGGACTAATTGCGATACGTAAGTCGACTTCCTTGCCCGCCACTTCAACCGCGAACTGTCCATCTTGCGGGATACGGTGTTCGTCAATTTTTAAGTTCGATAAAATTTTAATACGACTCACCAGGGCCGGCTCAATACTTTTTGGAAGCTGCATAATTTCCCGAAGAACGCCGTCTACGCGGCAACGGATTTTTAGCGCATTTTCTAGCGGTTCAATGTGTACGTCGCTGGCATGGCTCTTCACGGCGTATTCAAGAATGGTGCTCAGCGCTCGTGAAATTGGCGAGTCCTGCACGATTGTCTTGATGTCCCGGGCGGACTCTGCCTGAGCCTCCTGTTGCGATGCCTCCGCCGCCACAGCCACCGATGAAAGGTCTGTTTTGTACTGCCCAAGAACATGACGTACGCTCTCGTCTGAGGCCATAAAGACTTTAATCGGACGCTGGATGCGGTTTGCCAAATAATCAACTGCTTGGACGTTGTTTGCATCAATCATTGCCACCGCCAAACGATTCTGCACCTCCGCGAGCGGCACAGCCATGAAACGCTCAGCGATGTCAGACGGCAGTAAGTTGAGCACATTTTGGTCAATAAAACTATTCGTTAAATTGACGTAGGGCACCCCGGAAACTTGAGCGATTGAGTGTGTTAACAGCTCGGGATCGAGCACATTCTCCTCGGAAAGGAGAGAAAACAAGGGTTTATCCTGAGCCTTTGCTCGCTCAATAGCGTCATCGAGAACAGATTTCTCAATTAAACCCTCTTCAACTAGGAGTCGCTCTAATTTGTCGATAATATCTTCGGTTAATAGTGCCATGCCAGCATCTCTCTATCGGCTAAGAGCACCGTCATTCCCCACTATCACTTCGACCGTTGGATTAATGGCATTTTCGTTAAATACATCTGTGCTCGGTTCGACAACGTCAGCACTAAGCTTCGGAATAGTTTGCACTTTGACGCCGTTTTCTGGCACGTGTAGGAATGTTATGTTTGTTGCAATAAAATAAGCAATTAACATACCAACGCTCGCAATCAATACAATCATTGCAATATCTGATTTTTTCATGGCTTTACCACCTTTGTTCCGAGTTCAATATTGCGCCCTGGTTCATAATATGCCCGGCCAATCAAGTTCATTGTCAATCCATCGCTACCTGTGCGTATATCCACGGATGTGATTTCTATAACCCTAATTGAACGTTCAAGACGCGTCAGGAACTCTTTCAGCATGTCCGCCGAACCAGACACGCTCATTGTAAAGCCAATGCTTGATGCGCCGCCATCACTGTCGGAATCCGTGCTGCCGCCTGAGACGTCCTCGATATCGGTCGGTGTCACGACAAGGCTATCAACTTTTAGGCCGCTCACTTCGCCAGCAAAACGAATTTGCAGAGAGGCGCCCAGAGCATCCGCGTTGGACTCTGCTGGTAGCGCGTCTAGAATAACCTGAAGAGCACTACTCTCTTCACTTGTACGCACCGAATTCAGCGCAGTATTCGTATCAAGCACGCGCACGTTGTTCTTCAAATCATCTACTACAGCGATATTTGATTTGATAGTGTCAAGCGTTGACTGTTTTGCCGAAATAACTTTTCCATGAAATAGGATTTGTTGGACGAGAAAGAACGACACTACGAGCGCTATCCCCGAGACAAGTGCGACGACGGCGACGACGATAAACATTGTCCGCTTCGATGAATCAATTTGCTGACGTTTTCTAAGAGCAACTTCCTTATTTGGCATCATCATCCTCCCCTGCCGACTGTTCAAACAAGCTTTGCGGGACACCCAATCGCGAATCCGTTACATCGGTTTTACCTGTCGGCGTAATAATCGTCACTGGATCCTTTGATACGGCGAACAGCTCCTCCGGATAGGTAAAGGTAAAATTAAACCTCAACACGCGCTGCCCTTCCGCATTCTCGCCAAACCCAGTATCGCCCGAGGTGATATCCGTAGCAAGGTCGATGCGTGTATCTTCGCTACCAATTTGCACGGCAGTTTTTAATATCGTCTTTTTAAAGGTTTCCAGAGCAATAAATCCGTTGACCGCCGACCCCTCAATGGTTATACGCTTCTCCGATGGATCAAGTTTGATACCTGAGATTTTAATATCGTTTGGCGCCGGTGGATTGACCGCCGAAATCACATCAAATAACCGAGAGGTGATTAATTTATCATTCTGTTGCTGATTGATTATGTCAAGCTGTTGCTGAATTGTCACGACCTTGTTGAGATCCTTAATCTCGACAAGTTTCTTGCTCTCTTTATCGATACTTCCATCTTGAAGCTTCTCCGCAACGACTTGCCCGCCAAGAATAATGCCGAGCGCAATAGCCAGACCTACGACACTCACACCTACAACGACAGAAATGGATATGACGAAGTTTCGCAACAGCCGCGCACGGATATATTCCTGCTTAACATCAGGGACGAGATTGATCTCAATCATAATTTATTGCTCCTTTGCGCTAAACCTACGACGGTTGCAAACTCCGCTGCGACGGGCGCCAGCTGCTGTTGATCGGATTGCGAAACCGACACATGCTGCCAAGGATTGCCCGCAACTGTTTGCACTCCCGTTTTTGCGGCAATGTATTTATCGATTTGCGGAATTGTTGCTCCAAACCCGGACAAGATAATCCCGCTGACCGGTAAACTTGGATAACGCGTCTGAAAGAACTTGATTGACTTGACAAGCTCCGACGCAAAATTATCAAGCACGCCATCGATAGCCCGAAGAACTTGCCCGTCCAGGCGATCGGCCGCCAAACCAAACTTCAGAATGAACTGTCGTGCTTGCGTATCTTGTACATTCAAGTTTTGCACTGCCGCACGTACCATTGCTTGCAATCCTGTTGGCACTGTTCGTACTAATCGAGGCGAATCGCCATAAATAACCGCGAGATCCGCTGAGTTTTCCCCAATATCGATAATCATACGCGCATCTTGACTTCCGGGAGGTGTTAATGACCGGACAATCGCAATTGGGTCCGGCTCCTCAGCAATCACGTTAAAACCTAGCCCCTCAACAAACTCAAGACGTTCTTCTGCATATGATTTTGCAACACTCGTGAGTAAAATTTCATACTGACCCGGCACGCGCAAACTGTCCCCCAAGAGCGCCCAGTCGGTTTTAGCATCATCAACCGCCATAGGGATATATTGATCTACCTGGTATTTCATAGAGGCCTTAAGTTCCTGTTCGGGAACTTTTGGCATATCAATAATGGTCGTAAACGTCTTATTTGACGGCAACCCCACGGCAACATTCTGTGTCCGGATGCCTGACTGACCAATGGTCGTCATAATTACTTCGCCAAGTCGGCGTTTTGCCTCTGGCGAGTCGCTCCCTGAAACGCCAGGATCAACCGGGGAGTACCCGTAATGGACCAAGCTCCAGCCATTACCTGAGCGGGACAGCTGCACGGCACGCACCGCGTTTGTACCTATATCTAACCCGAAGAAGTCGCCCAACCCTTTATATAGTTTCATATCTCATATTATACATAAGCTTGATCATTTTGAATAGCCCTTTCCCCTAAAATCGTGGCGGTAGCTCCCGAACATACATTGTCTTAATTGGACTTATTTCCATACTTTTACTATATGCCCACAGGTAAACATCAGGACGAATGTTGATAATCTCAGCTGGTGTGCCAGGGTCATCTCGACCGGAACCGGCTGTGCGCCTTAAGAATAGATGCTCAGCGATAACCGGACCGTTTATCTGGAGTTGTTGATCGCATACCGAAGCACTGAGCCCAGCAAACGGTTGGTCTGTATCGATCACTACGTCACAGGTGCTAATATACCCATCCTCACTTTGCGAAATAAGCCATGCGTCCACCCGTGTAACCTCTGGTTTAATGATAATATTCTTCGCAATAATGATATGCTGAGGCAACCCTGCTACTGTCGTATGTTCGGTCGTATCATCAGAGATGATATTCTGCGTAATCGTTACTGTGCCCGTTGTTTTTACTACGGCGGGTATGTCACCTTCCCCAAGGACAACATCCTGGTTGTCACCACCCATGTTGCTATACTCGGGCGCTAATGTTGTCCGAGGCATCACTCCGAAGTAACCAAACTGTGGCGTATTGGCGAATGTCAGAGCATTGTAACTGGCATCTAGCGTCCTACCCTCCGAGCCAGACAATCCCGCGCCCGATGCCGAAACAATACTGCCGGGAGCAAGCAGACTATACTCCGCCCATGAACCATATAACTTACCGTTACGCCGCGTATTACTGGTTATTATATTGCCCTCGGTGCTCGTTTCACCAACGCGGACATCGGAACCCCATACCTGTACTTTTGGCTTCTTGGCAATCCGGACGCATACCGACTGGCTGTAGCGGAACGTATCTATGTCAGTATTCTGGTTGTAGGCGCTCACCATAGTCACGTAGCAAATCCGATCGCCTATCGCCAAGCTATCGAGATCCGAGATGTCATCATCTCCTAGTGAAATACTGTTACTTCCCAGGAAAAACACGCTGTCTGATGAATCTGCCAGAACTTTACACGTCCCCGCGTCTACCGAAACCGCATTACGACTCCCAATCTCTTGAGTCACGTCGCATGCCCAGTTAGACCCGCCCTTTGTTATACCTTCACCGGCGGGCAAAGTCGTCGTGTCATTGCCGCGAACCACATAACGCACTACCGCATCCTTAGCATTTTTTGATTTCGTCGGACCACCATTGTTGACCGTTGTTGCTCCAACTTCCACTGTATTCTCACCCTCAGGTATAGACTCAAGGAGATTGTCGGTAATCGTTGGCGTCAGGCTATAATTGTACGGCACATTTACACAAGCATACTCACTGTCATACCAGTTACTATCATCCCAGGCGCCATCCCTCCATGAGACTAACTGACAGAGTTTCTTCCCCACATCACCCTGACCCACTGTATGGTTTATGTTTTTATTTACATAAAACAACTGGCCAACCCGACCGCGACCTCTGTCCCCAGCCGGATTTGAATTAAAACTAAGCTGCTCTCCTGTTTCGATTGATCGATCCTGCCTATCTATGTTAATGGTGACGTCTCGCTCCATGTCATCAGGGCCAGTGTTGCGAAGATCGTGGTCCCAATATACCGTGTCGCCAGGCTTCGCCGTTACCGCATTCACACCCTGTGAACGATTACTAGTGCTCTTGGTGTTCAATTTTGCGTACGACTGACCATTTATATACCACTCTGGCACTTCAGGCAGACCTGGCATATCACCAACAGGGTTAGCACATGCGAGCCTTAGATAATACATATCGCGTCCGTCATATTTGAATACAAGAGCTGGCCCACTAACGTTAAACCAAAAGAACATTGCGTCTAGTCCGTTATCATTAAATACCATCGAGTTAATGCCTGACTCTATGTTGCCGCTATAGTCAATCGTAATGCGAGGACTCCTTATGCGCCTCTCCCACTCTGCTATCTCATCCGACGACGGACCATTCTTATTATTACCAGGTTCGTACCCAAGCATTGTGTACACGATAAACGCTGCACCAATATGATCGTGACTATTAGCCCCTCCATTCCGGAGTTTACCCTTAATAAAGGATATAAAACCTTCCTTATTCCCCGCGTAATTTGGAACTCCACCAGCTAAAACATCATCCCCATCCGGAGCCGTCTCATAATAATCATCGGAGAAAAAAGATGTGTTTAAGCTGATTGCCTTCGCAGGTGGCGCAACTATCAACACGCCAGCTAGAGCCATAAAAATCATGGACATACTCAATAAAACCGTACGTGTCATCTGTTGTGGTGATCTCATAGGTGCCCTCCATTAATGTAGTAGTTCATATCACTGATATAACGCCTCAGTCCGCCCTGTTCGTCACCGTTGCTCTCTATCTCTTTTTCCGTGCGCTCAATCGCAACTTGATACTGCTGAATTGCCGCATCCCTCTGCCCCGCAGCATCTAGCGCAGCTCCAATCGCATAAGCGGTTTGCCTGGTCGGCTCAATCTCCTCAGCCTTAGATGCATACTCGTGCGCCTTGTCATATTGCCCGTTGTTTATAGACAAGCCAAATAACTGCAGATAGACCTCTGCTCGCCTAGCATCCGTCGTACTACTGTCAAGTCTCTCTGTCAGTGATGCCTCCCCTTTGTCGAAATCCGTCTCCGTATTTGCAATATCCCAATCAACCGCCACCTCGTCCACTATCTCTGGTGCACTTTGGCTTGTTTCGGAGGTACTATCGCCTGAGTCGCGAAACCACGTATACCATGCGCCCATACCGCTAGCAACCACGAAAAGGCTGGCTACTACAGTAATAATTATCCTTTTCTTATTCACTGGTTTTTTGTGTGGGTTTTTTATAATACTATTCGACATAATTAATATCTCTCTTATGCTTATTGTACCGAACTGTATTAAAAAAGCAACTACTCGTAGAAACATTATACGGAAGAAAATGATACACTTATAGTATGAGTGTATCTATTGGAATCGTCGGCCTGCCAAATGTCGGCAAATCAACCCTGTTCAACGCCCTGACGAACAATAATATTTTAGCGGCAAATTATCCATTCGCGACCATAGACCCAAACACCGGTGTCGTGCCTGTGCCAGATGAACGCCTACAGCAATTGGCCAATTTGTACGGCAGTCAAAAAATCATACCCGCTACGGTTGAGTTTGTTGATATTGCAGGTCTTGTGGCGGGAGCTTCAAAAGGCGAGGGTCTGGGTAACAAGTTTCTGGCGAATATCCGCCAGTGTAATGCTATTGCTCATATTGTCAGGGCTTTTCATGATAACAATATACTCCGCCATGATGATACGGAGGTAAATCCAAAAAAAGATATTGACATTATTAATACCGAGCTCATATTGGCAGACCTCCAGACAATCGAAAATCGCTTGCCGAAACTCCAGAAAGAAGCCAAGGCTAATCCCGCTGCTCGCGAGCGCGCTAGCTACCTCGAAAGCCTGCTCCGCCATCTCGAATCAGGAACACCCCTTTCGGCTCTACCCTCTATAGACGACACGGCTATCAGCGACCTGCACCTCCTCACGGCAAAACCTGTCATCTACGTATTCAACGTTGATGAGGCAGGACTAACGGACGGCGATTACCAAGAGCAGCTAAGTAGCATGGTCGCTCCCGCTAAAGCTCTGTTTGTGAGCGCCGCATTAGAAGAAGAACTGAAAGGTCTTTCGGACGATGAAGCCCGCGAGTTGCTGGAAAGCTACGGCGTTTCTGAAACAGGACTAATGAAATTGATTCACGCCGCCTATGACACGCTTGGTCTGCAGAGCTATCTGACCGCAGGCGAGAAGGAGGTTCGCGCCTGGACGATCCATAGAGGCTGGACTGCCCCGCAAGCCGCGGGAGTCATCCATACCGACTTCGAACGCGGATTCATTGCCGCGCAAATCGTGGATTACAACGACTTAATTACCGCTGGTTCCGAGGCGGCCGCCCGCGCCGCCGGCAAAATTCGCACCGAGGGTAAAACGTACGTTATGCAACCTGGCGATGTTGTCGAGTTCCGCTTCAATGTGTAAGACACGCTCTACTTTACTTTCAGTAAGTAAAATCTCTCAACGTTCCCTTTTTGCCCCGCAATTTCACTGTCTCGTTTACTCTGTATAATAAAATATTGTTCAGCCCACGACTCAAAATCAGCGATAATTTTCCGCCGAACGGTATTGTTCTTTATCACTCCTTTATTTGTCTGGCCACGCCCTGCTTCAAACTGCGGCTTAAGCATTGCCACAATTTCAGCTCCTCGTGGAGCAATCTTCGCAATATGTGGCAATATCTCCCGTAAACTAATAAAACTTACGTCAATAACGACAATATCTACCGAATCAGAAGGAAAGAAGTCTCGAATATCCGTTTTTTCATGAAGCTCGATTCGCTTATCGCTTCGAAGGCTTGGATGCAGCTGGTCTGTACCCACATCCACCGCAAGCACCTTTTTCGCACCATGCTGCAGTGCGTAGTCCGTAAACCCGCCCGTGCTAGAACCAACGTCGAGTACCGTCTTGTTCTGAAAATTAACATGCAGTTTTTCGGCGACACTGGCGAGTTTCAAACCTGCACGGGACACATATTGTCCTGCCGTTTGCACGTCAATCTCATCCGTTTTCGCTACTGGAGTACCCGCTTTTTGAATAACTTTTTTATTCACATAAACGACGCCCAGTTTGACATAGTTCTCCGCCTGAGACCGACTCTGCACGAGTCCCCTTTGTACTAGCTCGACATCCAGACGTTGCTTACTTTGCATCATTTCACCTATTTTCTATTTCTTACGCTCGCGATACTCACCTGTCGCAGTATCGACCGAGATGATATCTCCTACTTTGATGAACGCCGGCACTTTGACCGTGATACCCGTTTCAAGCGTTGCGTCCTTAAGTACGTTTGATGTTGTATCTCCCTTTACGACATCCTCGGCGTACGTCACCTCTAAATAAAGATTCTTCGGTAGTTCAACATTTATAACCCGTCCATCAAATAGCTGAAGGTTCAGTTCATTCCCCTCTTTTAAATAGCCCGCCGCCGTATCGACGGTATCAGCCCCAAGCTCAAACTGCTCAAAACTTTCAGGGTCCATAAAGCAAAACATGTCGCCGTCCCGGTAGAGATACTGAACAACTTTATTGTTCACCTCTGCTGGCTCTATCTTGTCTTGTCCCTTGAATGTCTTCGGAATCACGCTACCATCGAGTAGGTTTTTCAGCTTGACATTAACAATTGATCCGCCCCGGCCCATTACTTTTTGGCCATACTCAATGACACGATATGGCTTGCCATCTATCTGACAGACGACGCCTTTTTTCAAATCTGTTGGTTGATACATGATTTCTCCTTTACCGAAAACTCCGCTCGTGCCACCCCCCAAGGAGGAGTAACATCCGAAACGGAGTCTTTTTATTTATTTAACCCTGCGATACGAACGGCAATAGCCCGAGATGGCGTGCACGCTTGATTGCAACAGCAAGACTTCGTTGTTGTTTGTCGCTCAAACCTGTTTTACCGATTGGCTCAATCTGCCCATAGCTATTGATGAATCGCTGCAATGTTTTCACGTCTTTATAGTCAAACACGAGCGTCGTGTCTTTCTTTGATTTCTTCATTCCTATTATTCTCCTAGATTATTAAAATGGGATTTCGCTTAGATCGATTGGCTTGTCATCAACCTCGTTAACCGTGGCGTCTTGTGACTTACCGCTTCCCTGTGAAGATCCGGAAGCAGCTGGCGCACTGCCATCCCCTCGGCTACCAACGAAATTGAAGTCCTCTACGACAACCTCAACTGCTTGACGCTTATTGCCTTCCTTGTCTTCGTAACTGCGCTGATCAAGACGACCGCTCACGAGAAGCGGAGAGCCCTTAGAGGTGTACTGTGCGATAATCTCGCCAACCTTGCCCCACGCAACACAATTAATAAAACTCGTTTGATCTTGTTGCTGGCCATCCTGACCACGCCAACTACGAGTCACCGCAAGGCTAAAGCTCGCAACACTTTGACCGCTTGGCGTTGTGCGCTGTTCGACGTCACGCGTCAAATTTCCCATTAAGATTACTTTATTAAACCCTTTTGCCATACTCCCTACTCCCCTCCTCGCCCCAAGGGCGATTATTTATTCGTCGTCCGAACGTGCTTCACTCTCAGTGTGTACTTCGCGATTACGCTGCGCCTCTAGCGCCTGTCGTGCTTTGTCGTCAACTTTAACGAGCAAGTAACGCAAGATTTCATCTGTAATATTGAGCACATTCGAAATCTTTAGTGGTGCTGCGGCAGGTAATTTTACCTCAAAGTACACATATACGGCAAAATCCTCGCGCTTAATGCTATATGCCAAGCGTTTTTTGCCCCAATTATCCTCTTTTGTTATTTCGCCACCATTGTCGGTGATGAGCGCGCGGACTTTCCCAAGCGCCTTATCGAGATCTGCTTCCAGATCCGGATGAACTAAAACGGTTAGTTCGTATTCTTTCACGTTTCCTCCTTTGGAATCCATGACGGATGCTTATGCTATTTCACACAAGCTTAGGTTTATATCACTTATAATTATACACCATCCCCGGTGAGTTGTCCATAGACGCATAGCTCAAGTGAGAATTATGCCCCAGCCGGCGGCGTTTCGTCGCAATTAGTGACATTAGAAAAGGTGTAGGAATATTTATAGAAATCCCTACTAGCTAAGTACACACCCCCGATTATACCGCTAATAGCCCCAGAATGGTTACAATAATACTGCTGTGGTGTCCGGTCAGACTCTCGAAACCCCACCCGTCGATATAATGTGCTGGTTTGTGGTGATTCCAACAGATTCCATGCGGTGAGGATATACTTCTCACCGTCGCTTACATACATATAGCAACCAGGTTTGTCCGTCGCCCCTCGAGTCGATTGATCACTTTGGGGAATCACCCCGATGCCTGGCACCCAATCGCTCCGTGCATTACCGACAGCACAATTGCTATCAGTCCAAGGTGATGTGCCACTCGGGCCACTCACTAACGCACTCGCGGTCGTCTTCGGATATTCTCCATGCTCAGCATAATACAGCTCAATAAGCTTATGTATCTGAGTGATATTTGACTGTAGACTAACGGCACGAGCACGCTGCTGAATGCCGTTATACGCTGCAATAGAAATTGCAGCCAGGATTGCTATAACGACAATGACGATGAGTAATTCTACGATAGTGAAACCATGAGCTTTTCTGTTCATGCTTTTAAGTGTACCCCCGAGGTTGATGTCAAGAGAAATCAGTCGCCAATACCATACTCATCGGACGAATCACCACCATCCAAATCTGCCATGCTTGTAATCAGCACTTCGCGGGGGCGCGAACCATCCGCTGGCCCAACGATGCCTTGATCTTCCATTTCCTCGATAATACGGGCCGCTCGCGCATAGCCGATACGCAGCCGTCGCTGCAAAAGTGAAGTCGACGCCTTACGCCCCTCAATGACAACCCGCACAGCGTCCCGGAACATATCGTCGTCGCCATTTCCCCCCGAACTATCAAAGTCCATCACCACCCCGCCCTTGCCATTAAGCTGGACCGGCTGCGAAATAATTTCGTCGTTATATTGCGGAGCCGACTGCATGCGCAGATGATCGGCAATCTTCATCACTTCGTCATCAGTGACCCATGCGCCCTGAATACGCTTCGGTTTTGGCATGCTCACCGTCTTGAACAACATATCACCCTGCCCAAGCAATTTTTCTGCCCCAGCCTGGTCCAAAATCGTCATACTATCAATCTGACTCGCCACCGTAAACGCAATACGCGACGGCACATTGGCTTTAATAAGCCCCGTAATAACATCCACGCTCGGGCGCTGCGTCGCGAGCACCAAATGAATCCCGACCGCGCGCGCTTTTTGCGCCAAACGAACAATCAGCGCCTCAACATCCCGCTTCGCAACCATCATTAGGTCCGCCATCTCGTCAATCACAATCACGATATATGGCATCGCGCCCTCTTCATGCTGTTGGACATTCCCCTCTTCGTCGGCCACCGCAATTTTATGCCCCGCTTGCTGCATCTTTTTGTTATAATCTTTGATGTTACGGATTTTTTCGCCCGCGAGCAACTTGTAGCGCCGCTCCATCTCGTTCACGGCCCATTTAAGCGCCGAAATCGTCTTTTCTGGCTCATTAATAATCGGCGTGAGAAGGTGCGGAATATCTTCGTATGGCGCCATTTCCACTTGCTTTGGGTCGACCAAAATAAGCTTCATCTCGCTCGGGCTGTTGCGGTACAACAGGCTCGTTAAAAGGGTGTTAATCATTACCGATTTACCCGAACCCGTCTGTCCGGCAATCAACAGGTGCGGCATTTTGTTCAATTCGCTCACCACGGCATTACCGGAAATATCCTTGCCAATAGCGAACGCGAGCGGCTCGTGCGTGCTCTTCCATTGTTTCGAGTTCAAAATACCAAACAGGCGCACATCCGCCGCCTTGCGGTTTGGCACTTCAATACCCACTGCCCGCTTGCCTGGAATTGGCGCTTCGATACGCAAACTCTGCGCTGCCAAATTCAGGGCAATATTTGTCTCGAGCGCCGTAATACGCGTCAACTTCACCCCGCTTGGCGGTTTAAGGGTATATTGAGTCACTTTCGGCCCGATATTCGCGTCTTCCATTTCAACCTCAATATTAAACTCGGATAACGTATCATGAATAATCTGCGCGTTTTGCTGAATATCGCCGACATCGGCCGCGCTCTCCTTCTTCTCCAAAAGATCAAGACTTGGCGCCCGCCAATTCGGGTCGTGCACCATCACGAGCGCTTGTTCCTCGGCCTTTTCCGGCTTCGCGGTCTTCAAACCGGCTCGTGCGGCTGGCTTCTTCTCGCTTGTATCCATAATCGACACGCCCGCATTTAACTTGACGTCACTAGCTTTCTTTGAGGTATCGGCTGCGGCTGCCTTTTTCATGAGCGCGCGATTTGACTCTTCCTCTGAAGAATCGCGTTTCATCATATTACCAAGCCGCTGGATAACCACGAATGGCGATGTTCGGGTAATAAATAATATTGTGATGGCTATCAGAACGACATATATGACGACAGCCACCGCGCCATCGACCATATTGAGCACACCCTTATTGATGAGATCTCCGACAAACCCACCGGCGTACGGACGAGCGTCAGATTTGAGTAGCCCAAATAAGCCCGATAGCCAAATTATCTCAAGGACAACGGCAAATTTCATGACAAGAGGCAGTTTGTTTTCATCTGAACGAAATATTTCAACCGCCACGTAGACGAGAAGGAATGGCAACACGTAGCCCGCGTAGCCCATTACCTGAAGCGTTGCGGTGTGTATCCATTCTAGCACTGGACCGCCCGCGCCAAACCAACTGACAATCAAAAGGAGCGAAAACAACACCAGCATAACCGCCCCTACCTGCGCCCAAAAACCTGGCGGCAAACTATGCTGCGGCGCCGTTGGCGCTTGCTGCTTTTTCCTAGATGATTTCTTCTTTTTCTTTGCCATATCAATTTATATTATACACCTTTTATTATAGCAAAGCGTAGGCGTTTTGTCAATGGCAACGATGTGCGTACTCTTAGTACGCTCGCGTATCGCGATTTTCGCGAGCTTTTGTGTCGTTTGCTTCGGTATCGGGAATTTGGCGTTCTGGGAATTTTCGACGAGGCGTCATTGGCATGGTTGGCCTCATGGGCGCGCCCTGCGCCTGCGTCGAATGATTTACTTGAGGCTTCTTCCCTGTTGGTGAGCCCGCGCTCCTGAGACCAATTTCATTAATCACTGGAATAACAATTGGCGTTCGATGTGTCTGGTCATACAGAATATGCGTGACTTCGTCCTTAATTTCTTTCTTCAAAGCCTCAACATCGTACTTTCCGTTCAGGCCGCGCGCCATTTTTTGCTTTAGATATTGGCGAATGAGACTCATGAGCTCTTCGGAGTCACGGAGGTAAATAAATCCACGCGAAATGATATCAGGGCTCGTTAATAATCTGCCTGTCCCCTTTTGCAGCGTCAATACAACCACGAACATGCCTTCGGTCGCCATGTGAATACGATCTTTGAGCACCACCTCGGAAACAACTGCGCCAGTATCGTCGTACATCACGCCGCCAACATGCACGCGTCCGGCTTTTTTGGCCTGGCGTTCTTGGTCGATCTCAATAATATCGCCCGCGTCGCACACAAAGATACGATTGCGCGCTATGCCGCATTCTTTCTCCGCCAACCTGGCGTTGTGTACAAGCATGTGAAATTCGCCGTGAATTGGCATGTAGAATGTTGGGTTAAGCGCATTGATCAATCTGACGTGGTCGTCATAGTAACCATGTCCCGAAAGGTGAAGCGGACCAATACCCGTCAGGTGGGTTTTACCATTTTGAATGACGTCCGAGCCCTCGCGCATTAACCCGTCAACTGTGCGAACGACATTTTTCTCGTTGCCTGGAATCGGGTTCGAGCTAAAGACCACGACGTCCGAGCCCTTAATTTTGATGAATCGGTGGGCGCCTGACGCCATACGACTCAGCACCGCGTTAAATTCACCTTGCGAGCCGGTACAGACAATTGTTACCTTATTGTCCGGAAGCTTCACTACGTCTTCCATTTTTATGATAGTGTCTTTTGGTATCTTAATTGTACCGGAACGAAGAGCAACTTCAAGGTTTTGAATCATTGAGTAACCGGCAAAGGCGACTTTTCGATCGTGATTTTTCGCTTCATTAAGAATTAGCTGCATGCGGTGGATTTGCGATGAAAAACAGCTGAGGATAATACGCGAATTCGAGAACTTATCCATCACCTGGCCAATTGAATATTGAATGTCGAACTCGCCGTGCGTGTGCGTTCCCGCAGATTCACAGTTGGTCGAGTCGCTCATCAACATCAAAATACCTTCTTTTGAGGCAATCTCCGTGAGCCGTTCCAAGTCAAATTTCTGTCCGTCGACAGGGTTTTCCTCAAAACGCCAGTCGCCCGTATCGACGACGACTCCAAGCGGGGTTCGAATGACCACCGCAGTCGAGTCCGGAATTGAGTGGTTCACGCGCACCAATTCAACGGAAAAATGTTTGCCAATCTGCACCCGTTCGTGCGTGAGCGGATTGAGCTCGTGATAATCCGGTTGGAAATCGGTATCAGAATCCTCCATGGTACGATTTAGCATGCCAATGGTAAATTTCGATCCATACACTGGCGCGGGAATACGGTGAATAAAGTGGCGGAAAGACCCGATATGATCAAGGTGGCCGTGAGTAAAGACGTGCGCCTTAATCTTATGCTTGTTTTCCTCAAGGTACGTAATATCCGGAGTAATATAGTTAATGCCCGGGTAATCGCTCCCAGGGAACAAGAAACCCATGTCGACAATGATAATTTCATCGTCGTACTCAATGGCATTCATATTTTTGCCGATACCCATTTCGCCTACGCCGCCAATCGGGATGATACGAAGCTTCGGCGCGCCACCGCGTTTTGGCTTTGGCTGCATCTTTAGACTGAATTGTTCACCGTTGTAGCCGTTGTAAACCGATTTATTAACCGGAATGTCAATCAGATGCTGCGATGCTCGCAAATTAACATTTTCCGAGGTTCGGCGTTGCGCTCGAAACACCTCGCCCTTTCGAGTACTTGTGTTGTTCAGTACGGTATTGTTGCTTTTTTTGGCTGTTTGCGGCCGCTTCTGGGGATTATCCCCTTGCGGCGTCGCGAGTCGTCGTTGACCCATAAATTGTTTTTCTCCTTTTTATGATAATAAAAAACTTATATTGCAAATGAAATACGAGAGAGGAATTGACTTGAAAATAATACCAGCTTCCCCTTGTAAGTAGTCTCATTATAGCAAATCAAAGAGAGCAAGTCAATACGGGCCAAGAGAAGTTGTTACTTATCATTGCGTTTACGAGAGTACCTGCCCGGCAAAAGAGCCGCACCAGCCACAACTCCGGCGCCATATATAGCGTTAACTCCTTGGTCTGAGAAATGCCACTCTCCATCTTCACCCCTCATAAGCGTACGCTCAATAATTTGGTCATCGTGTCTTTGGCCATTGGTGACGGGCGAGTGCTTATATCTGCTAAGCGGCATGTCCTTAAGAAAATCATCGGCTGAATAAGATGAATCACCTCTTTCCTCGGCCAGCTCTGCGCCCGCCTGGTATGCACTATGCGTCAGCGGAATCAAACTTAATCCAAGAAGAGCAAACCCGCCAAGAGTACGCCACCTTAGTTTTCTTTCTCTCTCTTCGTCGACGGGTTGTTTTGGTTTATCTATGTTATTTTTATGCATTACTATCTCTAGTATAGCACACTCGGTTAGTTTTGTCAACTTTCTGTCCGCCAAGTTCATACCACCTGTGATATTTTGCAGCGTCCGATCATCTCTCTTTTCTTACCAGGTTCTAGTACCGCTGCATAAGCCAAGCCATTATTCGAGTGCGGGCGGTTTCGGCTGCGGTGGCAGAGCTTGCGGCCGCGGTTGCTGAGTCGGCAGCCTGCTCCACCAAAGGCGTCACTTACTCTGTGATCTCGTTAGTGATAGCTGTTTCAGTGAGTCTGTCCGGTACTTGGGATTCGTTTAGTTTACTGTTTGTGTCTAGGGTAGCTATACCGTTGGGTTGTCCTACGCCTGCAAGCTTTGCGGTGGTGACGGAGTTATCTGCAAGCTTGGTTGTTGCTACTGAGTTATCTGCGAGTTTTGGGGTAGTAATGGAGCTATCTTGAAGCTGTGATGTTCCAACGCTATTGTTTTGGAGCTGGCCAGCCCCTACCGTATTGTCTTTAAGAGTTCCAGTGTCTGTATGAGCTTGAGAAAGATAGTCATTGAGTATTTCACCCCATTTGCCTTAATCGGAGCCGGGTTTGGGTAGGCGTGCCATAGACTAGTTGCTCCTTTCTCCGCGGTTGTTTCTCTGGTGTTTTACTGGGTTTATTTTAGCATAAGCAAAGTACTATGTGCAAGAGAAAAACCCTAACCCTCGCTCAAGGACCCAGGCCGTACGTACTTTTCGATCAGCTCGGGCACTCGGCAAAAATCATCGATAAGCGTTTGGCGAAGTCCGCCATTATATAACGCTGCCGCTGGGTGATAGAGCGGGATAACCAAAAACGTAGCTTCGTGGTATTTCACCCACATCGCCCGTCCATGGTCGCGAGAAATATGCAGGTCTGGAATGAACGCGGCCCCGCTATGTCGCCCAAGGGTAACGACGGCCTTTGGCTCAATAATTTCCAATTGACGAAGGAGATATGGCCAAAACTGGCGCTTCTCTTCCGGCTCGGGATCGCGGTTGTTCGGGGGCCGGTATTTAACAATGTTCGTAATATATACATCACTGCGCGTCATTCCTGCCTGCGCGAGCATTTCGTTTAGGAACTTGCCGGCCGTACCAACAAACGGCAAACCCTGCTCATCTTCTTGCTTGCCTGGCGCTTCGCCGATAAACACGATATCCGCATCTGGATTGCCATCGCCCATTACGAGCTGAGTTGCTTGATCCGCCAGTTCCGGACAAACCTCACGTTCAACAATCTCCGCCGCTAATTGTCGTAGCTCATCTTGCTTGCTCATGTCACTCATTGTACCACCAAATAGCGCCACCGGACAGGAGACGCTATTGATGCAAAACTGATAGCTAAACTATTTACTCTTGCTCTGTAAAAAGTCGACGAGGTCTTCCCTGGCCTCTGTCACATCAACTTCCTTGAGGTGCTTTTCATAATTTGACGTGAAATCCGATGGGATGTCAGCAAGCGTGTCTTGAATGTCATACATTTGGTCTCGTAGCGACGTATATTGGCTATACTGCGCTCCGTAAGGGTCGGTAATCGTGGCTGCTTGAGTGACCACCGAGGAGAGTTTCTCATACTCAGCTTGTAACCTAGTCACGTACTCTTTGACATCCGCATTAGGCGTATCATTTACTTCTTTAAGCGCTGCCACACATTTATTAATAGCTGTTTTCAATGCGTCAGCATCACTGCTACTATACGTTGTATCGTCACAGATAACCGCAGCGCCGCGCATATCGCTAAAGGATGTGAGTGAGTCGTCAATAAACGTCAGAAAGGCTTGAAGCTTGGCATCAAATACTTGATATTTCTCCTTACCTTCGCCAATTTTAACAGCTTTTAGCTCCGAAAACTCCTGATTCTCTTCGCGCACCTTGGAAATTGCCTCCTTGGCAGCTGCCAAATCATTCTTAAAGACCGTGTCGGTGCCAGAACCTACACTATATTGGATCGATGAGAGCTTAGTGCCGAGCGTGTTCGCCTCCGTTGTAAGGCTTTCATATTGCGCAGAAGCCTCTATATAATCGTCCTTGGAGACGTAGAATAACAACGCATACGCTACGAAGAGCGCACCCAAAATCAGCAACACGCCTGCGATAATCGCGACGATGATCAGCGGCTTCTTTTTCCCAGACGACGGCGGCATTGAGTAGGACGGTTGCGACATCACTGGTGGTTGCGCCCCGAATTGTGGCGGTTGCGGCGGCACCGGTGGAGTTGGTTGGACCGGTTGGGCCGGTGGTACAACCGGCTGCGGCTGGTCGCCAGGCTGTGGCATTAGTGGCGGCTGTGGCGTCGGTGGTTGATTGTCCATAAAATCTCCTTGTAATTATGGTTATGTTTGCCTTAGTATAACAACTTTTGAACAAATTTTACAATTTATTTGTCGAGGTCCTTCATCGTCAAGCTTAAACGGCCCCGTTCGTCGATACCCGTCAACTTCACCCGCACCGTCTGACCCTCCTTGAGGACGTCCGTCACCTTCTCGACTCGTTTGTCACTCAATTGAGAAATATGCAACATACCGTCAATCCCCGGCAAGACGTTCACAAATGCGCCAAAATCTTTAATGCTAACAACTTTACCCTCGTAAATACGACCAACTTCAGGCTCTTCCGTCAGGCTTCTGATCCAGTTGATTGCCTTCTCAATAGATTCCCCATCTGGACTTGCAACCGTAATCAAACCATCTTCCTTGATGTCAATCTCGGCGCCCGTTTCAGCGGTAATCTTATTAATGACCTCCCCGCCCTTGCCAATAACCGCGCCAATCTTCTCAGGGTTGATCTTGATTTTTTCAATCCGCGGAGCGTAAGGACTCAGAGCCGTCCGTGGAGCTGCAAGAGTCGTCAACATATGATTAAGAATGAATGCGCGACCACTTTTTGCACCGCTAATAGCTTGCTTTAAAATTGAAACTGGCAAACCATGTAGCTTCATGTCCATCTGGATTGCGGTAATACCTTCGGAAGTACCAGTCACCTTAAAGTCCATATCACCTGCGAAATCTTCCGCATCGGCAATATCGGTCAATATATATGGCGTGTCGCCGTCTAGCATAAGACCCATTGCCACGCCACTCACTGGGCGTTTAATCGGCACGCCCGCATCCATCAAAGCCAGACAGCTTGAACAGGTGGCGGCCATTGAAGTTGAACCATTTTGGCTCATGATTTCCGTCACGCTTCGAATAGCATACGGAAACTCCTCTTCGCTTGGTAAGACAGGCGTTAATGCGCGCTCCGCCAGGTAACCGTGCCCAATTTCACGTCGGCCGGGCGAGCCGAGCCGGCGAACTTCGCCCACTGTATAGCCCGGAGCATTGTAATGGTGCATGTATCGGCGTTCACCGTCATTCACTTCCATCGTATCGACAAGCTGAGCATAACTCAGGGGCGCAAGCGTCACAATATTCAAGCCTTGAGTCACACCGCGAGTAAAGATGCTCGAACCGTGAGTTCGCGGCAAAACACCAACTTCCGAACTCAGCACGCGTACTTCATCGAGTCTACGCCCATCCGGACGCAAATGCTCCTCAATGATACCGCGGCGGACGTCCTTGTGAACCGCCATCGTAAAGGCTTCGTCATATTCGTCATGCAAAGCATCATATTCCTCTTCCCCAAATTTTTCACGAAACGCCTCGTGAAACGCCCAGCGAAGTTCGTTAACCATCTCATTGCGCTCCGGATATGGCGCGCGAAGTTTTTCGCCTAGTTTTCCGGAAATCCAGCCATCAACCTCGGCTTGTACGGCCTCATTCGGAAGTACCAGTTCGTATTCGCGGGCAGCGGGCTGAACCTTCTCAACCAATTCGCGCTGCAAAGCAATCGCCGGTTGATACGCATTAAACGCCCACTCAAGAGCCTCGCCAATAACCTCTTCCGAAACCTCGTTCGCTCCAGCTTCAACCATAGTGACACCGCTCTCAATGCCGGCTACAACAATGTCAAGATCGCTTTGATCGCGCTCTTCGTGTGTCAAAAAGGCCTTGAACTCGCCATTCACCCGACCGACGCGGATACCCGAAACCGGGCCGTCAAACGGCGTGCCGGTAAGCATCAATGCCGCGCTCGCCGCAATCATCGCCACGCTATCAGGACGGAAGTTCGGATCCATTGATAGCACGCTTGCCACCACCTGCACCTCTTGACGATAGCCTTTAGGAAATAGCGGACGAATTGGGCGGTCTATCAGACGACCAATCAGCACCGCCTCATCACTCGGCCGACCCTCGCGCTTAATAAAACGGCTGCCTGAGATTTTTCCCGCTGCATAAAATTTTTCTTCATAGTCAATGCTCAAAGGAAAATAATCGAGCTGAACTGGGCGCGAGCCAACCTGCGCCGTGCCAAGCACCACCGTGTCGCCATAGCGCGCCAGTACGCTCGCCGTTGAGCGAAAACCAACTCGATTTACTTCTAGACTTAGCGGTTTACCGCAAAATTCCGTGGTAACAGAAAAAATCTCTTTACCATTAGGGTTTATTATTGACATGTATTGTCCTCTCTTTCTCGCAGAGAGTAACAGGTGTCGAAGCTAGAAAGCCACCAACATCTATCACCATCCGCGGGTTAATTCGTATCTTTATTATACAGCATGTCGAGGAATTAATCTTCAATACACTAGGAATGCGCCGGCCCGGGGATATTAATACGGCATATTGTTTTATTTTGCGTTCCGTCGTTTTCACTATATCCAGTGGTTGAACTTTTCTGGGCATTAGCGCTAACCACCACCATCACACCAGACACCCCGCATTGTTGGCTTCTACCAAAGAGGTAGTAAACAAGGCGCGCTGGCTGCGACTCGCCATTAAATGTAGTACTGCTCGAGTATACATACGACATCCCATATAAACTATCGCCTTCAGCCGGCACATTTTTTGGCAAGGTCCCAACGCTTGCCATATTGGTGTTAAAGGTAGTATTTTCTGCAATTGTACTGCAACCCGTACCCACGGTAATACAAGCACTGCTCTTTGCCGGATACTCCCCATACTCCGCCACATACGCCTCTATCATCTTCAAGCTCTGACTAGCTGCATTAATGATAGCGGTGTTCTTAGCTCTTTGTTGTATGTTAGTGTAGGCTGCTATTGATATTGCAACTAGGATTGCTATGACTACAATGACTATGAGTAATTCTACTATGGTGAAGGCTTGGAGTTTGGAGGAATATTTCATGGAGGGTTTTGTGTATGGATAAAGGCTAGTGAAACCTTGGAGTGTATTGGGTTTATTAGCGTAAGTGTTTTTCATACCTTTAAGTGTACCCCCCCGAGGTTGGTATCAAGCGGTCACAGGGTGTAGTTCGCCGGCCGACAATAGTCTCTCTTGAACCTTGTGCATAAACTCATCAATGGCGGGAGAATGAGCGAACTCTTCTTCCGTCATCCACACATATGCTTCGTGCTCCCAGCTTACCTCTACCACCACGCCCGTTGGCACCGTTGTTTCATAAAGCATATGAGTAGCACCGAAAAAAGATCGCCATGAGTGAACCTTATCTTCCGAAGCGAGTGTTATGGCTATGCCCGTTTCTTCCATGATTTCACGCTCAAGACCGATTTCCGGCGTTTCGTCGCTCTCAATTTCGCCGCCAGGCAAATCGATATCATGCGCTAAATACGGATGCGTTTCGCTCCGGTACAGCACCAGTATGTTCCCTTGACCATCACGGATCAAGGCTTTTGCAGCTTGTTTCATATTACTATTATAACACCCTGGTCGGCTTGAGGCTGTTATACTGAGATTATGACAATTGATAAACATAGTAGCTGGCGAAATTACACCATATATGGCATAGCGATTGTGATGGTATTGGCTGGGCTTTATATGCTATTTACTGCCATGTACCCGCTAGTGCATTTTGGTCTCATCAATCAAGCTAATAGCTCGACAACCCGGCTTATTGAGCAAACGGCTGGCGAGATTACCGACAACCGCCTCTACATCCCAAAAATTGACATCAATCTCCCCTACTCGACTGGCGATGCTCGTACCATGGAGAACGGAGCCTGGTGGCGCGTGCCAGAAAACGGCAACCCAGAGGACGGCGGTAACTTTGTACTATCAGCACATCGGTTTATCATGGGAATGACCCCCGAACAGACACTGCGAAAATCTCCGTTCTATAATATCGACAAGTTAGCCGTCGACGACCAAATTATCATTGATTATAGCGGTAGACGGTATACGTATAAAATTAGCCAGATATTCTCCGTGAAACCTGAGGCTATTGAAATCGAGAATCGCACTGACGAGCCGCAATTAACCCTTTACTCCTGCACTCTTGGCGGAGCAAGCGACGGCCGCGAGGTTATCATCGCTAAGCCGGTGACGAAGTAAGACTAGGG
>JAEAMG010000487.1_pt1 | contig 44203 bp, 34 predicted proteins | sample 8958741 | NCBI WGS metagenome assembly JAEAMG01 (sample SAMN16933256, study PRJNA681125) | bioreactor sludge metagenome | isolation source: anaerobic bioreactor treating anionic surfactant - SDBS | place: India: Bengaluru | collected 2019-02-28 | reverse complement strand
AACCTCGGCAAGGGCAGCAAGAACACCTACCAGATGGACCCGGCCAACGGCGACGAGGCGTTGCACGAAGTGGGCGCGGATCTGGCCGAAGGCGCCGACATGGTGATGGTCAAACCGGGGCAGCCGTATCTGGATATCGTCTGGCGGGTCAAGGAGGCGTTCAAGGCGCCGACCTTCGTCTATCAGGTCAGTGGCGAGTACGCGATGCACATGGCAGCGATCCAGAACGGTTGGCTGAGCGAGGCGGTCATTCTTGAGTCTTTGGTCGGCTTCAAGCGTGCCGGGGCCGATGGCATTCTCACCTACTTCGCCAAACAGGCCGCACAACAATTGAAACGGGGCCAGTAGGCCCGCGAGGCATTGCATGACCAATCAAGGACTCAGCGAAACGGAATTGCACACCGCCACCGAAGAGGTTCAGCCGCTGGCCGAGGCGGTGGCTGAGGTCCCCGTGGTCGAGGCGCCGCTGCCATTGCCGGTGCCGGTCACGGTGCCGGTGCCGAACCTCGACGACAGCAGTCTGTATATCCATCGCGAGCTGTCGCAGCTGCAGTTCAACATCCGCGTGCTGGAACAGGCGCTGGACGAGTCCAATCCGTTGCTGGAGCGGCTGAAGTTCCTGCTGATTTTCTCCAGCAATCTGGATGAATTCTTCGAGATCCGCGTCGCCGGCCTGAAGAAGCAGGTTGCCTTCGCCCGCGAGCAGGCCGGTGCTGACGGCCTGCAGCCCCATCAGGCGCTGGCGCGCATCTCCGAGCTGGTGCACGTTCAGGTGGATCGGCAGTACGCGATTCTCAACGAGGTGCTGCTGCCGGCGCTGGCCGAGCATGGCATCCGCTTCATTCGCCGCCGTCACTGGACCACCAAGATCAAGACCTGGGTGCGTCGCTACTTCCGCGACGAAATCGCGCCGATCGTCACGCCGATCGGCCTCGATCCGACGCACCCGTTCCCGCTGCTGGTGAACAAGAGCCTGAACTTCATCGTCGAGCTCGAAGGCATCGATGCGTTCGGCCGCGATTCGGGCCTGGCGATCATCCCGGCGCCGCGTCTGCTGCCGCGGGTGATTCGTGTGCCGGAAGACGTCGGCGGCGCGGGCGACAACTTCGTGTTCCTCTCCTCGATGATTCACGCGCATGCCGACGACCTGTTCCACGGCATGCGCGTCAAGGGTTGCTACCAGTTCCGCCTGACCCGCAACGCCGATCTGTCGGTGGATACCGAGGACGTCGAGGATCTCGCTCGGGCGCTACGCGGCGAGCTGATGTCGCGCCGCTACGGCGATGCGGTGCGGTTGGAGGTGGCCGACACCTGCCCGCAGCACCTGGCCGATTTCCTGCTCAAGCAGTTCAGTCTCGGCGAGAGCGAGTTGTACCGGGTCAACGGCCCGGTGAACCTGACCCGGCTGTTCAGCATCACCGGTCTGGACAGCCACCCGGAGCTGCAATACTCGCCGTTCACCCCGACGATTCCCAAGTTGCTGCAGAACAGCGGCAACATCTTCAACGTGGTGCGCAAGCAGGACATTCTGCTGATGCACCCGTTCGAGTCGTTCACGCCGGTGATCGATCTGCTGCGCGAAGCGGCCAAGGACCCGTCGGTGCTGGCCGTGAAGCAGACGCTGTATCGCTCGGGCGCCAACTCCGAGATCGTCGACGCCCTGGTCGAAGCGGCGCGCAATGGCAAGGAAGTCACCGCGGTGATCGAGCTGCGCGCGCGCTTTGATGAGGAGTCCAACCTGCAGCTCGCCAGTCGTCTGCAGCAGGCTGGAGCGGTAGTGATCTACGGTGTGGTGGGCTACAAGACCCACGCCAAGATGATGCTGATCCTGCGCCGCGAAAACGGTGAGCTGTGCCGCTACGCGCACCTGGGAACCGGCAACTACCACGCCGGCAACGCCCGTCTGTATACCGATTACAGTCTGCTGACCTCGGACGATGCGCTTTGTGAGGACGTCTCCAAGCTGTTCAGTCAGCTGATCGGCATGGGCAAGACCATGCGTATGAAGAAGCTGCTGCACGCACCGTTCACCCTGAAGAAGGCACTGCTCGACCTCATCGCGCAGGAAACCCAGCACGCCAGCGAAGGCAAGCCGGCGCACATCATCCTCAAGGTCAACTCGCTGACCGATCCGCGGATGATCAAGGCGCTGTACAAGGCCAGCCAGACCGGCGTGCGCATCGACCTGGTGGTGCGCGGCATGTGCTGCCTGCGGCCGGGGATCGCCGGGGTTTCGCACAATATTCAGGTGCGCTCGATCATCGGCCGCTTCCTCGAGCACAGCCGGGTGTTCTACTTCCATAACGACGGCGACGAGAAGCTCTATCTCTCCAGTGCCGACTGGATGGAGCGCAACCTGGATCGGCGGGTGGAAACCTGCTTCCCGGTCGAAGGCAAGAAGCTGGTCACGCGGGTGAAGAAGGAGCTTGAGGCGTTCCTCACCGACAACACCCAGAGCTGGATTCTGCAGCCCGATGGCAGCTACGTGCGCAACAGTCCGAGCGGCAACCAGAACCCGCGCAACGCGCAGTACGCGATGCTCGAGCGGCTGAGCAACCCTAACTCACGCTAGTGCGAGGGATGCGCGGCGCCAGCCGGCTTGCGCTGGCGCCGTGACCGCTCAGCGGACGCTGAGGGTGAAGCCGATGCGCTTGAGCCATTCGGCTTCGAGGGCGAAATCGGCTTCGGTGAGCGGGTTGTCCTGCAGCCAGCCATCGGCGAATACCACGTCCAGGCTGTCGCCATCGACGCTCAATCGATAGGCCGGCGCCTGCTGCGCGCCGCGGATGTGGTGGAAGAGGATGGCGAAGCGCAGCAGCACGCACAGGCGCGTCAGCTTGACGCCTTCCTCGGACAGCTCCTCGAACTTCTGCTTGGGAATGTTGCGACGATGGCCGCGCACCAGCAGCGCGAGCATCTGCTGGTCCTGGCGCGAGAACCCGGGCAGGTCGGAGTGCTCGATCAGATAGGCGCCGTGCTTGTGGTAGTGATAGTGCGCGATGTCCAGTCCGACCTCATGGATGCGCGCCGCCCAGCCCAGCAGTTCGCGCAGCCATTCGTCGTCCAGCCCCCAGCTCTCGGCCACCTGGTCGAAGGCCTCCAGTGCCTTGGCTTCCACGCGCGCGGCGTGTTCGGTGTCGACGTGATAGCGCTCCATGAGGAAGCTCAGGGTCCGGTCGCGCACGTCCTCGCGATGATGACGACCGAGCAGGTCGTACAGCACGCCCTCGCGCAACGCGCCTTCGGAGTGGGTCATGCTGTCCAGTTCGAGCGCATCGAAGATCGCTTCGAGGATCGCCAGCCCGGCCGGGAATACGCCACGGCGATCCGGCTTGATGCCGTCCATGTCGATGCGCTCGACGTCGCCGAGCTTGAACAGGCGGCGCTTCAGCCAGCCGATGCCTTCGGTCGTGACCTCGCCATTGCTGTAACCGCCACCCTTGATTGCCTGTCCGACCGCGCGAATCGTGCCCGACGCGCCGATCGATTCCTGCCAGCCCAGCCGGCGCAGCGCATGTTCGATTCCCATCAGCTCCACGCGGGCGGCGGTATAGGCCTGCGCATAGCGCGCCGGGGTGATCTTGCCGTCGCGGAAGAAACGCTGGGTATAGCTGACACAGCCCATCTGCAGGCTTTCACGCAGCTGCGATTCGAAATGCTCGCCGATGATGAATTCCGTGCTGCCACCGCCGATATCGGCCACCAGACGGCGGCCGGCGCGACCGGGGAAGGTATGTGAGACGCCGAGGTAGATCAGGCGCGCCTCCTCCCGGCCGGAGACAACCTCGACCTGGTGGTTGACGATTTCCTCGGCGCGGCGAATGAACTCGGCGCGATTGCGTGCCTCGCGCAGCGCGTTGGTACCGACCACACGCACGGCGCCTTGCGGCAGGTGGTTGACCAGTTGCGCAAAGCGCCGCAGGCAGTCGAGGCCGCGTTGCATAGCGGCTTCGTCGAGCAGACGGCTTTTCTCATCGATGCCCGCAGCCAGCTGCACCTTCTCGCCTAGGCGTTCGAGGATGCGCATCTCACCATTGTTGGTACGTGCCAGCACCATGTGGAAACTGTTCGAGCCCAGATCGAGGGCGGCGATCAGGGGATAGGATTCGGGAGCGGTCTTGCGCATGGGCTGGTCTCGATGCAGAACTCCGACATCGTGACACGATCGACATTCATCCGCCAACGTGAGGCGCTGACGCAGCCGCAGGCGCCGGGCGTGCCCGCCGGCCGCCTGCGGCTTTCGGTCAGCCGGAAGGCGGGCTATCATGTCGGCCACTTTACGTTCAGACCCTGGAGACTATCCATGAGCGAATACATCAACAATGTCAGCGACAGCAGCTTCGAGCAGGACGTTCTCCAGGCGGATGGTCCCGTGCTGGTCGATTACTGGGCCGAGTGGTGCGGGCCGTGCAAGATGATTGCCCCGGTGCTCGACGAGATCGCCAAGGATTACGAAGGCCGCCTCAAGGTCTGCAAGCTGAACATCGATGAAAACCAGGAAACCCCGCCCAAGTACGGCGTGCGCGGTATCCCGACTCTGATGCTGTTCAAGAACGGCAACGTCGAGGCCACCAAGGTCGGCGCCCTGTCGAAATCGCAGCTGGCGGCGTTCCTCGATAGCAATATCTGAGCCTTCGCGCCACACGCAAAGCCCTCGCATCCGCGGGGGCTTTTTGCATTCCAGGGTGGACGCTACGTTGATGCGGTGCTAAATTCGGCCACGCGATCATTCCTTCGGTCGCCCTCTGCATGCCGTCGCCGACGCACATCAGCCTCTCAAAGCACCACGAACCTGTTCGTCTCCTGCTGCGCGGCTTCTCAAGCTAATCGCTGTCTACATCCTTCCTGATCTCTTTCTATGAATCTGACTGAACTCAAGCAAAAGCCCATCACCGAACTGCTGGAAATGGCCGAACAGATGGGCATCGAAAACATGGCCCGTTCGCGCAAGCAGGACGTGATTTTCTCCCTGCTCAAGAAGCACGCCAAAGGCGGCGAGGAAATCTCCGGTGACGGCGTGCTGGAGATTCTCCAGGACGGCTTCGGCTTCCTGCGCTCCGCGGATTCTTCGTACCTGGCCGGCCCGGACGACATCTACGTCTCGCCCAGCCAGATCCGCCGGTTCAATCTGCGTACCGGCGACACCATCGTCGGCAAGATTCGTCCGCCGAAAGAAGGCGAGCGCTATTTCGCCCTGCTCAAGGTCGACTCGATCAACTACGACCGGCCGGAAAACGCGAAGAACAAGATCCTCTTCGAGAACCTCACACCGCTGTTCCCCAACGAGCGGCTGAAGATGGAGGCTGGCAACGGCTCCACCGAAGACCTCACCGGTCGCGTCATTGATCTGACCGCACCTATCGGCAAGGGCCAGCGCGGCCTGATCGTCGCCCCGCCGAAAGCGGGCAAGACCATCATGCTGCAGAACATTGCCAGCAACATCACCCGCAACAACCCCGACTGCCATCTGATCGTCCTGCTGATCGACGAGCGTCCGGAAGAAGTCACCGAGATGCAGCGCACCGTGCGCGGCGAAGTGGTTGCTTCGACCTTCGACGAGCCGCCGACCCGCCACGTGCAGGTCGCCGAAATGGTGATCGAGAAGGCCAAGCGCCTGGTCGAGCACAAGAAGGACGTGGTCATCCTGCTCGACTCCATCACCCGTCTGGCACGCGCCTACAACACCGTGATCCCGAGCTCCGGCAAGGTACTGACTGGTGGTGTCGATGCCCACGCGCTGGAAAAGCCCAAGCGCTTCTTCGGCGCGGCGCGCAACATCGAGGAGGGCGGCAGCCTGACCATCCTCGCCACCGCGCTGGTGGAAACCGGCTCGAAGATGGACGAAGTTATTTACGAGGAATTCAAGGGCACCGGTAACCTGGAGCTGCAGCTGGATCGCCGCATCGCCGAGAAGCGCGTGTTCCCGGCGATCAACATCAACAAGTCCGGTACCCGTCGCGAAGAGCTGCTGACCAGCGAGGACGAGCTGCAGCGCATGTGGATCCTGCGCAAGCTGCTGCATCCGATGGACGAGATCGCCGCCATCGAGTTCCTGCTCGACAAGCTCAAGGACACCAAGACCAACGACGAATTCTTCATGTCCATGAAGCGCAAGTAAGCATCACGTCGTTGCCAACAAGGCCGGGGAAACCCGGCCTTCGTCTATCTGCAGGTTTTGGAAAATCCGACGCGAGCGCTAAACTTTGCGCCCCGACCTGCCGGCCCATGCGAGGCTCAAGCATGCAGTATCGCGATCTGCGCGACTTTATCAGCGGCCTGGAACAACGCGGTGAACTCAAGCGCGTCACGACGGCCGTGTCTCCCGTTCTGGAAATGACCGAGATCTGCGACCGTACCCTACGCAAACAGGGCCCGGCGCTGCTGTTCGAGAACCCGACCGGTTTCGACATGCCGGTACTCGGCAACCTGTTCGGCACCCCGCAGCGCGTTGCGCTGGGCATGGGCGCCGAGGCGGTGAGTGAGCTGCGCGAGATCGGCAAGCTGCTGGCCTACCTCAAGGAGCCGGAGCCGCCGAAGGGGCTGAAGGACGCCTGGAGCAAGCTGCCGATCTTCAAGAAGGTCATCAGCATGGCGCCCAAGGTGCTGAAGGATGCGCCCTGCCAGGAAGTGGTGCTCGAAGGCGACGACGTCGATCTGGCGAAGATTCCGGTGCAGCACTGCTGGCCGGGCGATGCCGCGCCGCTGATCACCTGGGGGCTGACCATCACCAAAGGCCCGAACAAGGAGCGGCAGAACCTCGGTATCTACCGCCAGCAGGTCATCGGCCGCAACAAGGTGATCATGCGCTGGCTCAGCCACCGTGGCGGCGCGCTGGATTTCCGCGAGTGGTGCGAGAAGTACCCGGACCGCCCGTATCCGGTGGCGGTGGCGCTGGGCGCGGACCCGGCGACCATCCTCGGCGCGGTGACCCCGGTGCCCGATACCCTCTCCGAATACGCCTTCGCCGGCCTGCTGCGCGGCTCGCGCACCGAACTGGTCAAGGCGATCGGCTCGGACCTGCAGGTGCCGGCCTATGCAGAGATCGTCCTCGAGGGGCACATCTATCCCGGCGAAATGGCCGACGAAGGGCCGTACGGCGACCACACCGGCTATTACAACGAGGTCGATCGCTTCCCGGTGTTCACCGTCGAGCGCATCACCCATCGCCGTGATCCGATCTATCACAGCACCTACACCGGCCGTCCGCCGGATGAGCCAGCCGTCCTCGGCGTGGCGCTGAATGAAGTGTTCGTGCCGATCCTGCAGAAGCAGTTCCCGGAAATTGTCGACTTCTACCTGCCGCCGGAAGGTTGCTCCTACCGCATGGCGGTGGTGACCATGAAAAAGCAGTATCCCGGTCATGCCAAGCGGGTGATGCTCGGCGTGTGGAGCTTCCTGCGCCAGTTCATGTACACCAAGTTCGTCATCGTCACCGACGACGACATCAATGCGCGCGACTGGAACGACGTGATCTGGGCGATCACCACGCGTATGGACCCCAAGCGCGACACGGTGCTGATCGACAACACGCCAATCGACTACCTGGACTTCGCCTCGCCGGTTTCCGGTCTGGGCTCGAAGATGGGCCTGGATGCCACTCACAAGTGGCCAGGCGAAACCAGTCGCGAATGGGGTCGCGCCATCGTGCAGGACGAGGCGGTGAAACGCCGGGTCGACGAACTCTGGTCGCAGCTGGGCATCGATTGAAATAACACAGAGGCGGGCTCGAGCCCGCCCGCAGCCTTGGCGGGGCAACCCGCTCATTGAAGAAACGACGTGCACATGAAAGTGACCTTGCAGCCATCCGGGGCCGTTCTCGACGTAGTCCCCGGCGAACGCATTCTCGACGCCGCGCGGCGTCTGGGCTACGAGTGCCCGCAGAGCTGTCGCAACGGCAACTGCCATATCTGCGCTTCGCTGCTGGTCGAGGGGCGCGTGCGCCAGAGTGGCGAAGAACGCGACCACGGCGAGCTGCTCGCCTGCCTGGCCGAACCATTGGAAGACTGCGTGCTGCACTGGGACGGCGTACTGGCGCCCGGCGAGCTGCCGGTGCGCGAGCTGAGTTGCCAGCTGAGCGGTTACGAGGAAGTCGGTGGCGATGTGGTGCGTCTGCTGCTACGTCTGCCGGCTGGCAAGCAACCGCGTTACTACGCCGGGCAGTACCTGCTGCTGCAGCGCGCCGATGGCGAGTGGTCGGCGTTTTCCCTGGCCTCGGCGCCGGGGCGCGGACGGGAGCTGGAGCTGCACGTGCTGGCGCGCGAGGATTCGGCGATCGAGCTGCTGGCGCATGTACGCCGTCAGGGTTTCGCCCGCATACAGCTGCCGTTCGGCGATACGCATCTGGCCGAGTTGCCGGACGGCCCGCTGGTGCTGGTCGCCGCCGGTACCGGCATGGCGCAGATGCACAGCCTGATCGAATACTGCCGCGCCGCTGGCTTCGCGCATCCGGTGCATCTGTACTGGGGCGTGCGGCGACCGGAAGACTTCTATCGTCTGCCGCACTGGGAAGAGTGGCAGGGCATGGCCAACCTGCACCTGCACCGGGTGGTCAGCGATGTCTGTGGCTGGGAGGGGCGCTGCGGGCTGCTGCACGAGGCGATTCGCGAGGATTTCAGCGACCTTGGCAAGCTGCACGTCTACGCCAGCGGCTCGCCCTCGATGGTCTACGGCACGCTGGACGCGCTGGTAGCGGCTGGCATGGACCCGCATCAGATGCGCGCCGACGTTTTCGCCTACGCACCGCGCGAGACCTGAGCGGCCGCAAAGTAACGCAAGCAGAAAAACGCCGGGTCGAGCCCGGCGTTTTTCGTTTCAGCGAACCTGGCGCTGTTGCAGCAGCAGGTTCTTGTAGCCGCTGGCGGCCAGGGTCTTCTGCGCCGCGCCCAGCTGTTCACGGCTGCTGTACGGCCCGACCAGCACACGATACCAGGGCTCGTCACGCACCTTGACGTTCTCCACGCGCACATCCTGGCCGAGCAGGATGATCTGGGCGCGCACCTTCTCCGCCTCGGCCTGCTGACGGAACGAGCCGGCCTGGAGGAAATACTGCGTTACCGGCGCCTTGGCCACGGTCGGTGGCGGCGGCGGAACCTGGCCGCTGAGGGCGGCCAGGGCGCGCGCTTCGTCGAGCTTGGCCGCTTCGGCCGGCGTCACCGGCTTGCTCGGCGGCGGCTCCGGCTGCTTGGTTTCCGGCGGCAGGATCACTTCCGATTCCGGCAGCAGTGTGTAGAAGTCGTACTTGGGCTTGCTCGGCTGCTCGCTTGCCGCCGTGCTGCGCTTGGGCTGCTCCTTGATCGCGGCTCTGGGGGCTTCCTTGTTGCGTTTCACCTCGTCGCCACCCGGTTCCAGGCTGGCCAGGAAGACGATGAAACCGCCGATCACCAAGCCACAGGCGAGCCAGATCCAGCCGGGGACGGCTTTCTTCGTCGGCGCCTGGTAGCGACTGGCGCCGCGCTTGGGGGCGGCCTTCTTGCGCGCAGCCACTTACATCCGCTCCAGCGGTTCCAGGCCGAGCAGCTCCAGGCCCTGCTTGAGGGTTTTGCCGGTCAGAGCCGCCAGGCGCAGGCGGCTGTCTTTCTGCTCTGGTTGGTCGGCGCCGAGGATCGGGCAATGCTCGTAGAAACTGGAGAACAGCCCGGCCAGGTCATAGAGGTAGCTGCACAGCTGGTGCGGTTCGCCCTTGGCGGCAACGTTGTTCAGCACTTCGCCGAACTGCGCGAGGCGGGCGGCCAGCGCCAGCTCCTGCTCGGCTTCCAGCCGGATGTGGCCGGTGATTTCGTCGCTGCCCTTGCCCAGCTTGCGGAACACGCTGGCCACGCGGGTGTAGGCATACAGCAGGTACGGCGCGGTGTTGCCTTCGAAGCTGAGCATCAGCTCGAAGTTGAAGCGGTAGTCGCTGGTGCGGTGCTTGGACAGGTCGGCGTATTTCACCGCGCTGATGCCCACGGCGCGGGCGATCTGGCGCAGCTCACTTTCGTCGAGCTCCGGGTTCTTCTCCTTCACCAGGCTATAGGCGCGTTGCTCGGCTTCATCCAGCAGGTCGATCAGCTTCACCGTGCCGCCGTCGCGGGTCTTGAACGGCCGGCCATCGGCGCCGTTCATGGTGCCGAAGCCCATGTGTTCGAGCTGCATGCCGTCATGCACGAAGCCGGCGCGGCGCGCCACTTCGAAGGCCATCTGGAAATGCAGCGCCTGGCGCTGGTCGACGAAGTACAGCACGCGATCGGCGTGTAGCACCTGGCTGCGATAACGCATGGCGGCGAGGTCGGTGGTGGCGTAGAGGTAGCCACCACCGGCCTTCTGCACGATCACCGGCAGCGGATTGCCCTCGGCGTTCTTGAACTCGTCGAGGAACACGCACTGGGCGCCGTCGTCCTCGGTCAGCAGGCCTTTTGCGCGCAGGGCCTCGACGATGCCCGGCAGCTCGGCGTTATAGGCGCTCTCACCCTTGACGTCGGCCGGACTCAGGCTGACGCCGAGGCGGTCGTAGACAGCCTGGCAGTGGCTCAGTGAGACGTCGTTGAAACGCTGCCACAGGCGCAGGCACTCGGCATCGCCGGCTTGCAGGCGAACCACCAGCTCGCGGGCGCGGTCGGCGAACTCGGCGGATTCGTCGAAGCGTTTCTTTGCCGCACGGTAGAACTGCTCGAGATCGGCCAGCTCGCTTTCGGCGGCCGCCGGCTGCTCCTCCAGGTAGGCCAGCAGCATGCCGAACTGGGTGCCCCAGTCGCCGACATGGTTCTGCCGGATCACGTCGTCGCCGAGGAAGGCCAGTACGCGCGCGACGGCGTCGCCGATGATGGTCGAGCGCAGGTGGCCGACGTGCATTTCCTTGGCCAGGTTCGGCGATGACAGATCGATCACCACGCGCTGCGCGGCGCCAACTTTGCGCACCGCCAGCTGCGGATCGGCCAGGGCTGCCTCGAGGCGTTCGGCAAGGGCAGCGGTGTTCTGGAAGAAGTTGAGAAAGCCCGGGCCGGCGATCTCCACCTTGCTGACCTGGGCATCCTGCGGCAGTGCGGCGATCAGCTTCTCGGCCAGTTCACGCGGCTTCAGGCCGGCGGGCTTGGCCAGCATCATCGCGATGTTGCTGGCGAAGTCGCCGTGGCTCTTGTCCTTGGTGTTTTCCACCTGGATCGTCGGGCTCAGGCCAGCAGGCAGCACGCCGTCGGCGGTCAGGCGGTCGAGGGCTTGCTGGATCAGGTGGCGAATGCTGTCTTTCATGATCGGCTCGGTCGGGCGGGCTTGCGCGAAAACCCGGCATTATAGAAGCAGCGACAAGCTTCAAGCCACCGGTGGCAAGCCACCGCCGGCGTTCATCTGCCGCTAGAAAAGATCGATCGGATCGACATCCAGCGACCAGCGTACCGCCCGCCCGCCCGGCAATTGCTCGAGCTGCACCAGCCAGGCGCTCATCAGTCGGTGCAGTGGCGCGCGGCTATTACCTTGCAGCAACAGCTGGGCGCGGTAGCGTCCGGCGCGGCGTTCCATCGGTGCAGGCACCGGGCCGAGCAGCTCGATGCCGCTGAGCTGCAGTTCGTCCAGCAGGCGTTCGGCCAGACCGCAGGCTTGATCGAGAAATTCTTCCGCCTGGCCCGGACGGTGCGCCTCGGCGCGCAGCAGTGCGAGATGGCTGAACGGCGGCAGGCCGGCCGCGCGCCGCTCGGAGAGCGCCTGCTCGGCGAAAGCGAAATAGCCTTGTTCGGTGAGCTGCACCAGCAGCGGATGATCGGCCAGATGAGTCTGGATGATCACGCGCCCGGGCTCCTCGGCGCGTCCGGCGCGTCCGGCGACCTGGACGATCAGCTGCGCCATGCGTTCGCTGGCGCGGAAGTCGGCGGAGAACAGCCCGCCATCGGCGTCCAGGATCGCCACCAGCGTCACGCGCGGAAAATGGTGACCCTTGGCGAGCATCTGCGTGCCGACCAGCAGGCACGGCTCGCCGCGGTTGATGGTGCCGAACAGCTGCTCCATCGCGCCCTTGCGGGCGGTGCTGTCGCGATCGATGCGCAGCACCGGGTAATCGGGGAAGAGGATGCCGAGCCGCTCCTCGGCGCGTTCGGTGCCGGCGCCCACCGGGCGCAGATCGACCTTGGCGCACTGTGGGCAGTTGCTCGGCGGACGTTCGACGTGCCCGCAGTGGTGGCAGCGCAATTCGTGGTGGCGCTGGTGCAGGGTCATGCGCGCATCGCAGCGCGGGCACTGGCTGAGCCAGCCGCAGTCGTGGCACAGCAGCGTCGGGGCGAAGCCGCGGCGGTTGAGGAACACCAGCACCTGCTGTCCGGCCGCCAGGGTCTGCGCAATGGCCTGCTGCAGCGGGCCGGAGATGCCCGAATCGAGCGGGCGGCTCTTGACGTCCAGGCGCAGGAAGCGCGGTGGCTGGGCGCCACCGGCGCGATGGGTCAGCTTGAGCAGCGCGTAGCGGCCGGCGTGGGCGTTGTGCAGGCTCTCCAGCGACGGCGTGGCCGAGCCGAGCACGATCGGCAGGTTCTCCTGGCGGGCGCGCAGCAGGGCGAGGTCGCGGGCGTGGTAGCGCAGGCCTTCCTGCTGTTTATAGGAGGCGTCGTGTTCTTCATCGATGATGATCAGGCCGGGATTCTTCAGTGGCGTGAACAGCGCCGAGCGTGTGCCGATGACGATATCCGCTTCGCCGTCGCGGGCCGCGAGCCAGGCGTCCAGGCGCTCGCGGTCGTTCACGCTGGAATGCAGCAGGGCGATGCGGGCGTTGAAGCGCTGCTCGAAGCGCGCCAGCGTCTGTGGTCCGAGGTTGATTTCCGGAATCAGCACCAGCGCCTGTTTGCCGGCGGCAAGCACCTGATGGATCAGCTGCAGGTAGACCTCGGTCTTGCCGCTGCCGGTCACGCCGGCGAGTAGAAATGCCTGGAAGCCGCCAAGTCCGGCGCGTATGGCCTCGAAGGCCGCGCGTTGTTCACTGTTGAGCGCCAGCTCCGATTGCAGCAGCCAGCTGCCGCTGTGGCTGCGTGGCTGGCTGAGGCGCCGGTTCTCGATGCGCAGCAGGCGTTTTTCCAGCAGCAGTTCGAGGCTATCGCGGTTCAGCTGCAGCTTGCCGAGCAGGCTGTGCGGTACGCCGTGCGGGTGCTGGGCGATGGTCTTGAGTGCTTCGCGCTGGCGTGGCGCGCGTGCCAGGCGTGGATCGTCGGCGCGTGCGCCTTCGGCCAACAGCCAGAAGCGCTCCTGCCGCGCTTCCGCCGGTTCGCCCTGGCGTAGCAGCACCGGCAGTGCCCAGCTGAAGGTGTCGCCGAGGCTGTGCTGGTAATACTGGGCGGCCCACAGGCAGAGCCGGAACAGTGCGGCCGGCAGCAGCGGCTGGCGGTCGAGCAGTTCGAGTGCGGGCTTGAGCTTCGCTTCCGGTACTTCGCTGTGGTCGGCCAGTTCGACCAGCACGCCCACCACCTCGCGCCGGCCGAAGGGCACGCGCAGACGCACGCCCGGTTGCAGCGCGGCGGTCGCGCAGCCTGCCGGCGGCAGATAATCGAACAGGCGGCGCAGCGGCGAGGGCAGGGCCAGGCGAAGGATGGTCGTGGGCACGCGGCAATCCCTGGAGGGCGGGCGCCGATGGTAAACGATCGCCGCGCGCGCCGCTGCTCTGGTGGCGATGGCTCGCGCTTGCATCACCCGGACGCTCTGGTATCATTCGCGCCCTAATTCGTGCGGTACTCGGCATAGGGTCGGGTGGCGGCACATAATTCCAGAGGATTCATCATGAAAGCCGATATCCATCCGAATTACGTCGAAATCGACGCCACCTGCAGCTGCGGCAACGTCATCAAGACTCGCTCCACGCTGGGCAAGAACCTGAACATCGACGTGTGCTCCGAATGCCACCCGTTCTACACCGGCAAGCAGAAGGTACTGGATACCGGCGGCCGTATCGATCGCTTCAAGCAGCGTTTCGGTGTGTTCGGCGCCAAGTAAGCTGGCGTATCGAGAACTTATGCAGTTCTCCGAGTGCATGAAAAAGGCGTCCCTGGTGGGCGCCTTTTTCGTTTCCGTCGTTTGCAGCTTGTCGGTGCAGGCATTCTGCCCTGCGCCGGAACGCCTGCCACAGGTCGCGGTGGCGCAGGTCATCGATGGCGATACCCTGCGCCTGACCGATGGCCGCAGCGTCCGCCTGATTGGCCTTAACACGCCGGAGCTGGGACGCAAGGGCCGTGTCGCCGAGCCGCTGGCAGATGCGGCGCGCAACCATCTGCAGCAATTGGTGAAGGTCAGTGACGGTCGGCTCGGCCTGCGCATGGGGCGCGAGGCGCGCGATCGCTACGGTCGCGTGCTGGCGCATGCCTACGATGTCCAGGGAAACAACCTGGAGGCAGCATTGCTGGCGCAGGGGCTCGGCTTCTTCGTCGCGGTGGCGCCCAATACCGAACTGGTCGACTGCCATCGTGCCGCCGAGGCGCAGGCGCGCCAACAGCATCGCGGGCTCTGGAAGCGGCCGCCGCTGCAGCAGGCGCGGGAGATTCGCGTCGGCGGCTTCGCCCTGGTCGAGGGGCGCGTCGAGCGCGTCGAGCGCAACCGGGGTGGTCTGTGGATCGAGCTTGACGGACCGCTGGTGCTGCACGTGCCGCTACGAGATGTCGCAGCCTTCGCTGCGCTGCAGGCGTCGCTGCGAGGTGCCCGAATCGAGGCGCGCGGCTGGGTGGTTGATCGTGGTTCGCGGACGCGACGCGATCAGGCGCGCTGGCTGATGCGGCTGTCGCATCCGGCGGCGCTCGATGTTCGTCGGTAACTAGCTTGGGCAAAACGCCGTTTTGCGTGGCATTTATTCCCTAAAAGTCGCAGGCGTCAGCGCTTGACACTCTCCTCTTGGCTCGCTTGTGACGGCGCGCGCTCTTGGCGTATGCTCGACCGCCTGTCTGTCCCAGTAAAAACAAGCGGAAATGCCAATGACTGACCTGAAAACCGCCGCTCTCGACTACCATTCCCAGCCGCGTCCGGGAAAGCTGAGTGTCGAGCTGACCAAGCCTACCGCCACCGCCCGCGATCTCTCGCTGGCCTACAGTCCAGGTGTTGCCGCTCCCGTTCGAGAAATCGCCCGTGACCCGGAGCTGGCCTACCGTTATACCGGCAAGGGCAATCTGGTCGCTGTGATCTCCGACGGCACCGCGATTCTCGGTCTGGGCAACCTCGGCCCGCTGGCCTCCAAGCCGGTGATGGAGGGCAAGGGTGTGCTGTTCAAGCGCTTCGCCGGCGTCGATGTGTTCGACATCGAGGTGGACGCCGAAAGCCCGCAGGCCTTCATCGACACCGTCAAGCGCATCTCGATCACCTTCGGTGGCATCAACCTGGAAGACATCAAGGCGCCCGAGTGCTTCGAGATCGAGCGTGCGCTCATCGAGCAGTGCGATATTCCGGTCTTCCATGACGATCAGCACGGCACGGCCATCGTGACCGCCGCCGGCATGCTCAACGCGCTGGAAATCGCTGGCAAGACCATCGAAGAGGCAAAGATTGTCTGCCTCGGCGCCGGCGCTGCCGCGACTTCCTGCATGAAGCTGCTGGTCAGCATCGGCGCGAAGATCGAGAACATCTTCATGGTCGACCGCAAGGGCGTGATTCACGCCGGCCGCGACGATCTCAACCAGTACAAGGCGATCTTCGCCCACGAAACCGACAAGCGCACGCTGGACGACGCGCTGGATGGCGCCGATGTGTTCGTCGGTCTGTCCGGGGCCAATCTGCTGAGTGCCGAGGGCCTCAAGCGCATGGCGGCCGATCCGATCGTTTTCGCCTGCTCCAATCCGGATCCGGAGATCAGTCCGGAGCTGGCGCACGCCACCCGTTCCGACGTGATCATGGCTACCGGTCGTTCGGACTATCCGAACCAGGTCAACAACGTGCTTGGCTTCCCGTTCATCTTCCGCGGCGCGCTGGACGTACGGGCGACCCGCATCAACGAGGAAATGAAGATCGCGGCGGCGCTCGCGCTGCGTGATCTGGCGAAGCTGCCGGTGCCGGCGGAAGTGGCCGCTGCCTATGGCGTGTCCGACCTGCAGTTCGGTCGCGAGTACATCATTCCCAAGCCGATGGACCCGCGCCTGATCACGCTGGTATCGGATGCGGTTGCCAAGGCGGCAATCGACAGCGGCGTGGCGACGCTGCCTTATCCGTCGAACTACCCGCTCAAGTCGGTCAACGACGTATTCAACGGCTGATCCCGGTCTGAATGAAAAAGCCCCGCAGATTCTGCGGGGCTTTTTTGTTTGGGGTCGAAGAGATTCTAGAACAGGTCGATCGGCGCCGCTTCGCTGGCTGGCAGTGGGCTGCCAGGCACTGGAGCGCCGGGTTCGAGTTCGCTCATCGAGGGAGGCGAGTCTTCGCTCTTGAATAGCTCGAAATAGGCATTCGGCGTCGACGGTGTCGCTGCGCGGCCGCTCTGCGGATCGACCCGTAGAGTCAGCAGCCCGGCTGGTTCGGCTGGCAGATGTTCTGGAAGGTCCTTGAGCACGCTTCCCATGTACTTCATCCAGATGGGCAGTGCCACGGTGCCGCCGTACTCATGCCGGCCGAGGCTCTGTGGCTGATCGAAGCCGGCCCAGACTGTTGTCACCAGATCCGCGTTGTAGCCGGAGAACCAGCTGTCGATCGAGTCGTTGGTGGTGCCGGTCTTGCCGGCGAGGTCGTGGCGGCCGAGCGCCAGCGCACGCCGGCCGGTACCGCGGGTGATCACGTCCTGCAGCATGCTGGTCATGATGTAGGCGGTGCGTTCGTCGATGATCTGCTCGGCAATGCGCGGGGCCGTGTCTGCCTCCGCGGGTTCGACTTCGCTGGTGCTGACGGTAGCTGCGTTCGGCGCATCAGGAACGCGGGTGGGGTTGGCGGCGAAAATCTGCTGGCCTTCGCGATCCTCGACGCGCTCGATGAGATAGGGCTCGATCTTGTAGCCGCCATTGGCGAACACGGTCCAGCCGGTAGCGATCTCCATCGGCGTGAGTGTCGCGGTGCCCAGCGCCAGCGAAAGGTTGCGTGGCAGATCCTGCGGCTGGAAGCCGAAACGGCTGATGTAGTCGATGGTGTAATCGATGCCAATGCTCTGCAGCAAGCGGATCGAAACGAGGTTGCGCGACTTGTATAGCGCCTCGCGCATGCGGATAGGGCCGAGGAAGGTGTTGTTGTCGTTCTTCGGTCGCCAGATGCGATCCATTCCTTCTTCGACGAAGACGATTGGCGAGTCGTTAACGAGCGTGGCGGCGGTGTAGCCGGCATCGAGCGCGGCGCTGTAGACGAAGGGTTTGAAGCTTGAGCCCGGTTGGCGTTTGGCCTGGATCGCACGGTTATATTTGCTTTGACCGAACGAAAAACCACCGGCCAGTGCTTCGATGGAGCCGTCGACGGGATCCAGCGATACCAGCGCTGCCTGTGCGACTGGGACCTGGCTAAAGGTGGCGCTCTCGCCATCGAGACGGATGCGAATCAGGTCGCCACGCGCCACGACTTCAGCAGGTCGCTGCGGGCGAGGACCAAGGCTGTTGGTGGCGAGGAACGGGCGGGCCCATTTCATGCTTTCCCAGCTCACCGCGTGTTCGCTGCCGTCACGCAGCAGTACCTTGATCCCGTCAGCGTCGACCTGGCTGACGATGGCCGGGAGCAGACCGGAAAGTGCGCGATGCTGTGTCAGTTCTTCGAGCCAGGCATCACGCGACTTTTCACCCAGGCGAGCCTCGGGCCCGCGGTAGCCGTGGCGTTGGTCGTATTCGATCAGACCTTCGAACAGTGCCAGATTGGCGGCCTGCTGCCGTTCGCTGCTGACGGTGGTGTAGACACGAAAGCCATCGGTATAGGCTGCGCTGCCGAAGCGGCCGACCATCTCTGCGCGTGCCATTTCGGCGATGTAGGCTGCATCCAGCTCCGGCGCAGCGCCGTGGTAGCGTGCGGTTTCGGGCTCGGCGATGGCTTGCTGGTAGCTGGCCTCATCGATCGAGCCCAATCGATACATGCGGCCCAGAATCCAGTCGCGACGCTCCTTGCTGCGTGCGGCGTTGACCAGTGGATTGAACGCCGAGGGCGCTTTGGGTAGGCCGGCAATCATCGCTTTCTGGGCCAGCGTCAGCTCGCCGATCGACTTGCCGTAATAGACCTGCGCCGCCGCCTCGATACCGTAGGCGCGATGGCCCAGGTAGATCTTGTTCACGTAGAGTTCGAGAATTTCGTTCTTGGTCAGCTCGCGCTCGATCTGCAGGGCCAGCAGGATTTCATTGATCTTGCGGGAAAAGCTGCGCTCGCTGGTCAGGAAAAAGTTCTTGGCGACCTGCATGGTGATGGTGCTGCCGCCGGTCTGAATGTGCCCGCTTTTCAATAATTGCGCGGCAGCGCGCAGCAGGCCGGTGACGTCGACGCCATAATGATTTGCGAAATTGTCGTCTTCGGCGGCCAGTAGGGCCTGGATGAAGTCGCCGGGAATCTCCTCGAAGCGGACAGGAGAACGACGCATTTCGCCGAACTCCGCGATGAGCTTGTTATCGGCGCTGTAGACCCGCAGCGGGATCTGCAGCTGAATGCTGCGTAGCGAATCCACGGACGGCAGGTTCGGACTCAGATAGAGAAAGGCACCGCTGAGGCTGAGCGCAAATGCGCAAAAAAGTGCAAAGCAAGACCAGAAGAGAAACTTCAGAAAGCGCATCGGGGTTCTTGAAATCCGGAATATAGGAGGGCGCCGCAGGCGATGCTGAAAGGGAAAAACCGGTCACATTATAAGCGGTTTTTTTGTCGGCTAGCCATTTGCGCTTCTGTCAAGGCTGTAATCTAATGTGGATAACCATAATTAATCCGTAAGTCGCGGATAAAATAGGAAATTGGTCGTGCTAGGGCTCTTCACGAAGAAAGCGAACACGCTACTTGGGATCGATATTAGTTCGACATCCGTCAAGCTCCTCGAATTGAGCCGCTCGGGTAATCGCTATCGGGTGGAGGCTTACGCCGTTGAGCCGTTACCGCCGAATGCCGTCGTCGAGAAGAATATCGTCGAGCTCGAAGGTGTCGGTCAGGCGCTGCAGCGTGTTGTCGCCAGGGCCAAGGTGAATGGCAAGCAGGCGGCGGTTGCCGTGTCTGGCTCGGCAGTCATCACCAAGAGCATCGAGATGGAGTCCGGCCTCTCGGACGATGAGTTGGAGAATCAGCTCAAGATCGAGGCGGATCAGTACATCCCTTACCCCCTTGAAGAGGTCGCCATCGACTTCGAAGTACAGGGGCCTGCCGCGCGTACGCCCGGACGTGTAGAGGTACTGCTGGCAGCCTGTCGCAAAGAAAACGTCGAAATTCGTGAGGCCGCCCTTGCACTGGCGGGCCTCACTGCCAAGGTCGTGGATGTCGAGGCCTATGCGCTGGAGCGCTCCTATGGCCTGCTTGCTCCGATGTTGGCTGGTGCGCAGGGCGAGCTGACGGTGGCTGTCGTTGATATCGGCGCCACCATGACGACGCTAAGCGTGTTGCACAACGGACGCACCATCTATACGCGCGAACAGCTATTCGGCGGCCGCCAGCTGACCGAAGAGATTCAGCGGCGTTATGGTTTGTCCGTAGAGGAAGCTGGTTTGGCCAAGAAACAGGGCGGTCTTCCAGATGACTATGACAGCGAGGTGTTGCAGCCGTTCAAAGAGGCGGTGGTGCAGCAGGTCTCGCGTTCGCTGCAATTCTTCTTTGCCGCCGGGCAATTCCATGATGTGGATTACATTTTGCTGGCCGGTGGTACGGCGTCGCTGCCGGGACTCGATCGTCTGATCCAGCAGAAGATCGGTACGCAGACTCTAGTCGCCAATCCCTTTGCCGATATGTCGCTGAGTAACAAGGTCAACGCTGGTGCGCTGGCCAGTGATGCACCGGCGCTGATGATTGCGTGTGGCTTGGCGATGAGGAGTTTCGACTGATGGCACGGATCAACCTGCTTCCTTGGCGCGAGCAGCTGCGCGAGGAGCGTAAGCAGCGCTTTCTGGCGACGCTGGCTGGTGTGCTTCTGCTCGCGGGCGGACTTGTCTTCCTTGGCGATCGTTACTTTCAAGGTGCTATCGAGTACCAGAACGCGCGTAACGACTTCGTGCGTAAGGAGATTGCTGTGCTCGATGCGCGTATCAAGGAGATCAGAGAGCTGAAGGAGCGGCGCCAGCAGCTTCTGGAGCGTATGAAGATCATTCAGGATCTACAAGGCAATCGACCGGTTATCGGCCGTGTGTTCGACCAGTTGGTGCGCACCTTGCCCGATGGCGTCTATTTCACCGGCTTGAAGATGACCGGTAAGAACATCGCCATCGTCGGCGCCGCAGAATCGAATAATCGGGTTTCCAACCTGATGCGCAACCTCGATGGTTCAGATTGGCTCGATGCGCCGAATCTCACTGAGGTCAAGGCAGTCACGGCGGGAGCGGTGGATCAGGAAAACGTGTTCCAGCTTACGGTGCAACAGACGCAACCTGGCGTCGCCATGGAAGGAGGCAAGCCATGAGTCTGGCCGATTCGCTGGAAAGTCTGCGCAAGGTCGATCTGGCAGAGCTGGATCTCAACAACCTCGGTTCCTGGCCCGGGCCAGTTAAGGTCATTGCTTCGGTACTCCTGCTGTCCGTCGTACTTGCGCTGGGTTACTACTTTCATTTGAAAGACCTGCAGACGAATCTTGAACAGCAGCAGGCTCAAGAGGAAACGCTGAAGCAGCAGTTCTCGACGAAGGCGTTCCAGGCGGCGAACCTAGAAGCCTACCGAGAACAAATGGCTGAAATGGAAACTTCCTTTGGTGCACTGTTGCGTCAACTGCCTAGCGATACGGAAGTTCCCGGTTTACTCGAAGATATCACTCGCACCGGATTGGGAAGTGGGCTGGAGTTCGAGGAGATAAAGCTTCAGCCGGAAGTCGTTCAGCAGTTCTATATAGAACTCCCCATACAGATAAAAGTAGTGGGCGGCTATCACGATTTGGCGACGTTTGTGAGCGGTGTTGCAAGTTTGCCACGTATCGTCACGCTGCATGACTTTGAGATCAAGACCGAAAAAGCGGATACCTCCAACAAGTTGCGCATGAGTATTTTGGCCAAGACTTATCGCTATAACGACAAGGGGCTGCAAAAATGAAAAAAGCCCGTTTCGCCGTATTGGGCTTGGGTCTGATGGCGCTGGCAGGTTGTGGCGGCGGATCCGATTTTTCCGATTTGCAGCAGTATCTCGACGAGGTGCGGGCCCGGCCGAAGGGCTCGATCGAGCCTCTTCCAGCCTTTGTTCCATACGAGGCCTTCACCTATAGCGCAGCCGCCTTGCGTCATCCATTCCAGCCGCCGGTGAAAATAGACCTGGCGCAGCGGGAAAAGGGATCCAAGGATATTCGTCCAGACGAAACCCGGATCAAGCAGTTCCTCGAAGGTTTCAATATCGAAAATTTCGTCATGGTTGGAACATTGGCTAACGGTGACGGCCGCTTCGCCTTGGTTAAGGGAGGGGACGGTGTTCATCGCGTCAAGGTCGGCGATTATTTGGGACGAAACCACGGTCGCATCGTCGATATCACCGATGCCGAGGTCGAGGTGCTGGAGATAGTTCCGGATGGTGAGGGTGGGTGGCTAGAGCGCCCGCGCAGTTTGAATTTGAAAGAGCGCACCTGAGCGCGGGGCAATAAGAATGGAAAACCTATACCGGTCTGCACAACGGAAGAACTCTATGAATAGCACCGTCTCGCGTCTTGGTGTCGCATTGCTGGCATTCCTGGCCGCCCCGGCTCTGCTGGCTGCCAACCTCAACGCCTTGGATGTTGCGGCGCTTCCCGGTGATCGTGTCGAGCTCAAGCTGGCGTTCGACGAGCCAGTGAATAAGCCGCATGGCTATACGCTTGAGCAGCCGGCGCGCATTGCGCTGGATTTGCCCGGCGTGTCCAACAAACTGGGTGTGAAGAATCGTGAGTTGGGGGTAGGTAACGCTCGCAGCGTCACGGTTGTCGAGGCGCAAGGACGTACCCGTCTGATCGTCAATCTGACCACCCTGGTGCCGTACTCGACGCGCATTGAGGGTAGCAACCTTTTCGTTGTGCTCGGCGACTCCTCGGCACCGGTTGCCGTATCCAATTCCACCGTCGCCGCTCCTGTAGCTACGCCGGCGCCTTCTAAGCCGCTGCTAACGAGCAAGGCGATCAACAACATCGATTTTCGGCGCGGTGAGGATGGCGCTGGGAATGTGATCATCACGCTTTCCGACCCTTCGATCAGTTCGAATATCGAAGAGCAGAGCGGGAAGATCCGCGTTTCGTTTGCCAAGACTCAGTTGCCCGAGTCTCTGCGGGTTCGTCTGGATGTGCAGGATTTCGCTACTCCAGTGAAGTTTGTTGATGCCACCGCACAGGGTGGTGGTGCAGCTATCGCCATTGAGCCTACAGGTCGCTACGACTATCTGGCCTATCAGACCGACGACAAGCTGACGATCAGTATCAAACCGCTGACCGAAGATGAGGCTCAGAAACGCAAGGCGGAGCGATTTGCTTATTCGGGCGAGAAGTTGTCCCTCAACTTCCAGGACATCGATGTTCGCTCCGTACTGCAGTTGATTGCAGACTTCACCGATCTCAATCTGGTCGCCAGCGATACGGTGCAGGGAAACATCACCCTGCGCCTGCAGAATGTGCCGTGGGACCAGGCTCTTGATCTTGTCCTCAAGACCAAAGGGTTGGACAAGCGTCAGGTTGGTAATGTGCTGTTGGTCGCGCCTGCTGACGAGATTGCTGCGCGCGAGCGCCAGGAACTCGAATCGCAGCGGCAGATCGCGGATCTTGCGCCGCTGCGCCGTGAAGTGGTCCAGGTTAATTACGCCAAGGCTGCCGATATCGCCCGACTGTTCCAGTCTGTAACTGACAAGGACGGCGCGAGCGAAGATCGCGGGTCCATCGCAGTCGATGATCGCACCAACAACATTATTGCCTACCAGACGCAGGAGCGACTCGACGAGCTGCGCCGCATCGTCGCGCAACTAGATATTCCGGTACGCCAGGTGATGATCGAGGCGCGTATCGTCGAAGCCAACGTCGACTATGACAAGAGCCTGGGTGTGCGTTGGGGGGGCAACCTCTGGGCGGGCGACAAGTGGAACGCCTGGGGCAAGAATGGGCAGCTGGGCGTAGCTGATGATCCGGATGCGAGCGGCAAGCCTGGCGATGATGGTTATGTGCCGTCCCGGCAGGTCGGACGTTTCCCGGGTATCCCGGAAGTGCCGATGAACAGCCCGTTTGTTGATATGGGGGCTATCGGCGCGACCTCGGGTATCGGTTTGGGGTTCATTACTGACAACGCAATTCTTGATCTCCAGTTGTCCGCTATGGAAAAGACTGGTAACGGCGAGGTCGTCTCGCAGCCGAAGGTTGTCACCGCAGACAAGGAAACGGCCAAGATCCTGAAAGGTTCCGAAGTTCCCTATCAGGAGGCCAGTTCCAGCGGTGCGACCAGTACGTCCTTCAAGGAAGCAGCTCTTTCTCTGGAGGTGACGCCGCAGATCACGCCGGATAATCGCATCATCATGGAAGTGAAGGTAACCAAGGATGAGCCAGACTTCTCGCAAGCGGCGAGTACCGGTGGTATCCCGGCTATTCGCAAGAATGAAGTGAACGCCAAGGTGCTGGTCAGCGATGGTGAAACCATCGTGATTGGTGGCGTTTTCTCCAACACGCAAAGCAAGTCGGTAGACAAGGTTCCATTCCTCGGTGATCTGCCGTTTATTGGTCGAGTGTTCCGCCGCGATCTGGTCCAAGATCGGAAGTCCGAACTGCTGGTGTTCATCACGCCGCGGATCATGAATAATCAGGCGATCCAAGCCAGCCGCTAACCAGTGAATGCAGAATCTGATCCTCGTAGGCCCGATGGGAGCTGGCAAGAGCACCATCGGGCGTTTGCTTGCCAAAGAGTTGCGCTTGCCGTTCAAAGACTCGGACAAGGAGATCGAGCAGCGCACGGGCGCTAGCATTCCCCTGATCTTCGATGTGGAAGGTGAGGGCGGCTTCCGTGAGCGCGAGCACGCTGCTATCGCCGATCTTTGCATGTTGAACGGGGTAGTGCTGGCGACGGGCGGGGGCGCTGTGTTGCGGGAGGACAATCGTCGCGCATTGCGCTCCGGTGGGCAGGTCGTTTATTTGTGCACCTCCGTGGAGCAGCAGCTGGAGCGAACTTCCAGGGATCGTAATCGTCCGCTCCTGCAGGCCGCAGATCCACGGGCCGTGTTGGAGACTCTCATGGCCGTTCGCGATCCGCTTTATCGAGAGATCGCTGACATCGTGGTGGAAACCGATGAGCGTCCGCCACGACTGGTGGTGATGGAAATTCTCGAGCGGCTCCACGCGCTCCGGCACCGTGAAAGCCGTGACGGAACTGCGCTATCCTAGCCTCCTTTTTTGGAGGCCTCATGCAGACACTTCAGGTCGATCTCGGCGAGCGCAGTTATCCGATACAAATTGGCGAGCACCTGCTGGATCATGCCGATTTGCTATCCGCTCGAATCCGCGGCAGGCAGGTGGCGATCGTCACCAACGAGACCGTTGCGCCGTTGTATCTGGATCAGCTGACGCGTTCGTTGAGCGCTTTCTCGGTCACGTCGATCATCCTTCCCGATGGCGAAGCTCATAAGAACTGGCAGACGCTGCAGCTGATCTTCGATGGTCTGCTCGGCGCGCGGCTTGATCGCGGCACCACGATCATCGCGCTGGGCGGCGGTGTGATAGGTGATATGGCCGGCTATGCCGCGGCCAGCTATCAGCGGGGCGTCGATTTTATCCAAGTGCCGACGACCTTGTTATCGCAGGTCGACTCTTCGGTCGGAGGCAAGACCGGGATCAATCATCCGCTGGGTAAGAACATGATCGGTGCGTTCTACCAACCACGCGCCGTGATCATCGATACGACTACGCTAGGTACTTTGCCGGCCCGTGAGCTTTCGGCCGGACTCGCGGAAGTGATCAAGTACGGCCTGATCTGCGATGAGCCTTTCCTCGGATGGTTGGAGGCTCATATCGAAAGCCTGCGTGCGCTGGAGCCGAAGGCATTGAGCGATGCCATCTACCGTTCCTGTGCTGCCAAGGCACGGGTGGTGGGAGCGGATGAGAGGGAGTCGGGGGTCCGCGCCACCTTGAATCTGGGACATACCTTCGGGCACGCCATCGAGACACATCAGGGCTATGGTGCCTGGCTGCATGGTGAGGCGGTTTCGGCGGGCACGGTAATGGCGCTGGAGATGTCGCGTCAGCTGGGCTGGATCGAAACCGCCGAGCGTGACCGGGCGATCCGCCTGCTGGTGCGCGCAGGTTTGCCGGTCGTGCCGCCGCAGGATATGGCGGCGTCGGATTTTCTACAGCACATGGCGGTCGACAAGAAGGTTCTCGACGGCAAGCTGCGGCTGGTGCTGCTCAAGAAGCTCGGTGAGGCCATCGTGACCGGCGATTTTCCCCGTGAGGCGCTGGAAGATACATTGCGCGTCGACTATGGGGCGCTGACGCAACATTTAGGAGCGTAAGAAATTTCCATGACCAGTTTGTCTGCGGACGACTCGTTTCTGAACCATTACGGGTTCAGTCATGATCCTTTTGCCGCCCGTGTCCCGGGTTTCAAATTCTTTCCCGCTCAGCGCAAGCCGGTGCTGGGGCAGCTACATCACCTGGCACGATACAGCCAGCTGCTATTGGTGGTAACCGGCCCGCAGGGGAGCGGCAAGACGCTGCTGCGTCAGGCGCTGGTCGCCAGCAGCAACAAGCAGTCCGTGCAAAGCGTGGTGATCACGCCGCAGGAAACCGCAGATGCTGCCGCCATACTGCAGCAGGTGGCTCAGGCGCTGAACGTGCAGCGGAGCGATTTCGACGCGGTGATGGCGCAGATCGTCCAGTTGGCGCTCACTGGTCAGGAGGTATACCTGCTGGTTGATGATGCCGAGCGCCTGACCGGTGCGGCAATCGAGACGCTGTTGCGCTTCGCCGCAGGCAGCCCGGAGGCACGGCCGCACGTGTTTCTGTTTGGCGAGTCGGCGCTGGTTGGGCGGCTGGAGGCGCTCAGCGACGGACCCGGTGAGCGCTATCACGTCATTGCTCTGCAGCCTTACGAAGAGGACGAAACGCGCGAATACCTTGCTCAGCGCCTGGAGGGTGCGGGCGCTGGTCTGGAGTGCCTGAGCGAGGAGCAGATCGCGCGCATTCATGAGCTGGCTGGTGGATGGCCTGGTGCAATCAACGAGGTTGCGCGAGAGGAACTGATCGAAGGTATGCAGGCGAAAAGGAAGCGCTCTCGCGCTGGCGGTTTTTCCCTACCTGTTCCGAGAAAGCACCTGCTGGCAGTGCTCGCCGTGCTGGTCGTCGTTGGGCTGGCGTTGCTGTTTCGTAGCGCGGGCGAGCAGGATGCGGCGACACCGAGCAGCACGGCGCTTCCGCTGGGTGGCGGCGCCTCGGCCGAATCGCCAGCGACCGGTGAGGCCGCAATCGAGTTCGATGGGGCTGATCGGCCGGCGGCGCTGCCGCTGACGGCGGATGCCCAGCCGGTAATTCGTGAGCCGTTGGCCGCGGCGGCCGGAGGCGAGCAAGAGGATGGGCCGAGCGGCATGCAGAGTGATGTCGATTCGCCCCGGCTCATGGAGCCAGCGGCACTGCCTCCGGCCGAGACGGCGCGCGAGCCTGTTTCGGCACCAGCACCAGCACCAGCACCAGCACCAGCACCAGGCGCGCGAGCCTGTTTCGGCACCAGCACCAGCACCAGCACCAGCACCAGCACCAGCACCAGCACCAGCACCAGCACCAGCACCAACGGTGACTTCTCCAGTTAGGGCGCCCGCGCCCGCGCCTACCCCTAAGCCGGCTACGAACGCGGCTGGGGGAAATTGGTACGCCAGCCAACCTGGCGGCAACTATCTGCTGCAGATTCTTGGAACGCGCAGCGAGAAGAGTGCGCAGGCGGTGATCTCCAAGCATGGCGCTGGCTATCGTTATTTCATCAAGCAGCACCAGGGCAAGCCGCTCTACGTAGTGACCTATGGCAGCTTCGCAAGCCGCACCGCGGCCACTGCGGCGATCAAGGCATTGCCGGCGGAACTGCAGGCGGGTAAGCCATGGGTGCGCAGTCTGGGAAGCGTTCAGCAGGAAATGCGTAAATAAGCAAAAAATGCCCCAAAAAAGTGCGCAATGCACCGAATTGGGGCTTGCAAAAAAAAATTGTGTCGTTCCACGGTTGCTTTGTAAACTGCTCCCCCTTTCGCCCGCGTGAATGACGGGGCTCTCCTGTGCTCCGTCAGTAAGGGGTTGATTTACAACGCATTTGGTTGGTGGAGTGCCTATGAGAGCAGGTCTGTTTCGTCCTGAAGAGTTCAAGGATAACTGCGGCTTCGGTCTGATTGCCCACATGCAGGGCGAGGCAAGCCATCACCTGCTCAAAACCGCAATTGCGTCGCTCACTTGCATGACTCACCGCGGCGGCATTAATGCCGATGGTAAGACCGGTGACGGCTGTGGCTTGCTGATGCAGAAGCCGGACGCTTTCCTGCGCGCCATGGCCCGCGAGCATTTTGCCACTGAGCTGCCGGATCAGTATGCGGTCGGCATGATCTTCCTCAGCCAGGACCCCAGCGAAGCCGACATCTCGCGTGCGCGCCTCAACGAAGAGGTTGCGGCACAAGGGCTGACGCTGGTCGGCTGGCGTGAAGTGCCGGTGGACACCAGCGTACTTGGCCGCCTCGCCCTCGAGCGCCTGCCGCGCATCGAGCAGATCTACGTGTCGGGCGCCGGCCTGTCCGAGCGTGACTTCGGCATCAAGCTGTTCTTCGCCCGCCGTCGGGCTGAGGTCGCGCTGGCCGACCGTGAGTTCTATGTCTGCAGTCTGTCGGACAAGGACATCATCTATAAAGGCCTGATGATGCCGGCCGATCTGGCGCAGTTCTATCCGGATCTCGGTGATGAGCGCCTGGCGACCGCGATCTGCGTGTTCCACCAGCGTTTCTCCACCAACACCCTGCCGCGCTGGCCGTTGGCCCAACCGTTCCGCTATCTCGCGCACAACGGTGAAATCAACACCATCACCGGCAACCGCAACTGGGCGCAGGCGCGGCGGCTCAAGTTCGCCAACGAACTGTTGCCGGATCTGGAAAGCCTGGCGCCGCTGATCAACCGCACCGGTTCCGACTCCTCAAGCATGGACAACATGCTCGAGTTGCTGGTCACTGGCGGCATGGACCTGTTCCGCAGCCTGCGCATGATCATTCCGCCGGCGTGGCAGAACGTCGAAACGATGGATGCCGATCTGCGCGCGTTCTACGAATACAACTCCATGCACATGGAGCCCTGGGACGGCCCGGCCGGCGTGGTGCTGACCGATGGTCGCCACGCGGTATGCCTGCTGGACCGTAACGGCCTGCGCCCGGCGCGCTGGGTGACGACGAAGAACGGCTATATCACCCTGGCGTCTGAGGTGGGTGTATGGGATTACCAGCCTGAGGATGTCATCGCCAAGGGCCGCGTCGGTCCGGGTCAGATTCTCGCCGTCGATACCCACACCGGCCAGATTCTGCATACCAGCGACATCGACAACCGCCTGAAAGCCCAGCATCCCTACAAGAAGTGGCTGCGTGGCACGGCGCTGCGTATCCAGTCGACCCTGGACGACAACGACCACGGCTCGGCGGTCTACGACGTCGACCAGCTCAAGCAGTACATGAAGATGTTCCAGGTCACCTTCGAGGAGCGTGATCAGGTGCTGCGCCCGCTGGCCGAGCAAGGTCAGGAGGCGGTCGGCTCGATGGGCGACGATACGCCGATGGCCGTACTGTCGCGTCGCGTGCGTTCACCCTACGATTACTTCCGCCAGCAGTTCGCGCAGGTCACCAACCCGCCGATCGACCCGCTGCGCGAAGCCATCGTCATGTCGCTGGAAACCTGCCTGGGGGCCGAGCGCAACGTCTTCGAGGAAACCGCCGATCACGCCAACCGCGCGATCCTGACCACGCCGGTGATCTCGCCGGCCAAGTGGCGGACCATCATGGAACTCGACCGCCCTGGTTTCGAGCGCCATTTCCTCGACCTGAACTACGATGAGAGCCTCGGCCTGGAGGCTGCGGTGCGCAACCTGGCCGAGCAGGCCGAGGAAGCGGTGCGTGCTGGCAAGGTTCTGCTGGTGCTCAGCGACCGCCACATCGCGCCGGGCAAGCTGCCGATGCACGCCTCGCTGGCGGTCGGTGCGGTGCACCATCGCCTGGTGGAAACCGGCCTGCGCTGCGACTGCAACATCCTGGTGGAAACCGCCACCGCGCGCGATCCGCACCATTTCGCGGTACTGATCGGCTTCGGTGCCACCGCCGTATATCCGTTCCTCGCCTACGAGGTGCTCAGCGACCTGATTCGCACCGGTGAGGTACTCGGCGATCTGTACGAGGTGTTCAAGCACTACCGCAAGGGCATCTCCAAGGGCCCTCGGCGATCTGTACGAGGTGTTCAAGCACTACCGCAAGGGCATCTCCAAGGGCCTGCTGAAGATCATTTCGAAGATGGGCATCTCCACCATCGCGTCCTATCGCGGGGCGCAGCTGTTCGAGGCGATCGGACTGGCGGAAGAAGTGGTTGAGCTCAGCTTCCGCGGCGTCGCCAGCCGCATCCAGGGCGCGCGTTTCGTCGATCTCGAGGCAGAGCAGAAGGCACTGGCCGACGAGGCCTGGAACAACCGCAAGGCTATCCAGCAGGGTGGTCTGCTGAAGTTCGTCCACGGTGGCGAATACCACGCCTACAACCCCGACGTGGTCGGCGCCCTGCAGGCGGCCGTGCAGTCGGGCGACTACGCCCGTTTCAAGGAATACAGCGCGCTGGTCGACAAGCGTCCGGTATCGATGCTGCGTGACCTGCTGGGCGTCAAACTGGCGGAGCAGCCGCTGGCGCTGGAAGAGGTCGAGCCGCTGGATTCGATCCTCAAGCGTTTCGATTCCGCCGGTATCTCCCTGGGCGCCCTGTCGCCCGAGGCGCACGAGGCGATCGCCGCGGCGATGAACCGTATCGGTGCGCGCTCCAACTCCGGCGAGGGTGGCGAGGATCCGGCACGCTACGGCACCGAGCGCAGCTCGAAGATCAAGCAGGTCGCCACCGGCCGCTTCGGCGTCACGCCGGAATACCTGATCAACGCCGAGGTGCTGCAGATCAAAGTGGCTCAGGGCGCCAAGCCTGGAGAAGGTGGGCAGCTACCCGGCGGTAAGGTCAACGGCCTGATCGCGCGGCTGCGCTACGCGGTGCCAGGCGTGACGCTGATCTCGCCGCCGCCGCACCACGACATCTATTCCATCGAAGACCTGGCGCAGCTGATCTTCGATCTCAAGCAGGTCAATCCGCGCGCGCTGGTGTCGGTCAAGCTGGTGGCCGAGCCCGGCGTCGGCACCATCGCCGCCGGCGTCGCCAAGGCCTACGCTGATCTGATCACCATCTCGGGTTATGACGGCGGTACCGGCGCCTCGCCGCTGACCTCGATCCGCTACGCCGGCTCGCCGTGGGAACTGGGTCTGGCTGAAACCCACCAGACCCTGCGCGGCAACGACCTGCGCGGCAAGGTGCGGGTGCAGACCGACGGCGGGCTGAAAACCGGCCTCGACGTGGTCAAGGCGGCGATCCTCGGTGCCGAGAGCTTCGGCTTCGGCACCGCGCCGATGATCGCGCTGGGCTGCAAGTACCTGCGCATCTGCCACCTGAACAACTGCGCCACCGGCATCGCCACGCAGAACGAGCAGCTGCGCAAGGATCACTTCATCGGCACCGTCGAGATGGTGGTCAACTTCTTCCAGTTCGTTGCCGAGGAAACTCGCGAGTGGCTGGCCAAGCTCGGCGTGCGCAGTCTCGGCGAGCTGATCGGGCGCACCGATCTGCTGGAAATCCTGCCCGGCGAAACCGCCAAGCAGGGCAATATCGACCTGACGCCGTTGCTCGGCGGCAGCAATATTCCGGCCGATAAACCGCAGTTCTGCGAGGTGGAGAAGAACCCACCGTTCGATCAGGGCCTGCTGGCCGAGGAAATGGTGCGACTCGCCAAGGGTGCGATCGAAGCCAAGAGCGGCGGCGAATTCGATCTGGAAATCTGCAACTGCGATCGCTCCATCGGCGCACGGGTATCCGGTGAAATTGCACGCCTGCACGGCAACCAGGGCATGGCCGCGGCGCCGATCACCTTCCGCTTCAAGGGCACGGCGGGGCAGAGCTTCGGCGTGTGGAACGCCGGCGGCCTGAACCTCTATCTCGAAGGCGATGCCAACGACTACGTGGGCAAGGGCATGACCGGCGGCAAGCTGATCGTCACCCCGCCCAAGAACAGCGCCTATGCCTCGCAGGACACCGCCATCATCGGCAACACCTGCCTGTATGGCGCCACCGGTGGCAAGCTGCTGGCGGCCGGTACCGCCGGTGAACGCTTCGCGGTGCGCAACTCCGGCGCGCATGCCGTGGTGGAAGGCACCGGCGATCACTGCTGCGAGTACATGACCGGCGGCTTCGTCTGCGTGCTGGGCAAGACCGGGCACAACTTCGGTTCCGGCATGACCGGCGGCTTCGCCTACGTGCTGGATATGGACAACAGCTTCATCGACCGGGTCAACAACGAGCTGGTGAACCTGCAGCGCATCACCGGCGAAGCGATGGAGGCCTATCGCAGCCACCTGCACGGCGTGCTGCGCGAGTATGTCGCCGAAACCGCGAGCGAGTGGGGTGCCGAGCTGCTGGAGAATCTCGACGATTACCTGCGGCGCTTCTGGCTGGTGAAGCCGAAGGCGGCCAACCTGGCCTCGCTGCTGTCGAGCACTCGGGCCAACCCGCAATAACAAGCAGCTTCAAGCCGCGAGCCTCACGACCCGAGCGGCGTGAGGCACGGCTCCGTGATCGTCATGCGGTTTGCAGCCTGAGGCTGGCCGCTGCTGTTGAGAGGTTTTGAAATGACTGAACGTCTGAATAACGACTTCCAGTTCATCGAGGTCGGGCGCAAGGATCCGAAGAAGAAGCTGCTGCGCCAGCGCAAGAAGGAGTTCGTCGAGATCTACGAACCCTTCAAGCCGCAGCAGGCCTGCGAGCAGGCGCACCGCTGCCTGGGCTGCGGCAATCCCTATTGCGAGTGGAAGTGCCCGGTCCACAACTACATTCCCAACTGGCTGAAGCTGGTGTCCGAGGGCAACATCCTCGCCGCCGCCGAGCTGGCGCATCAGACCAATACCCTGCCGGAAGTCTGCGGCCGCGTGTGCCCGCAGGACCGCCTGTGTGAAGGCGCCTGCACCCTGAACGACGGTTTCGGTGCGGTAACCATCGGCTCGGTGGAGAAGTACATCGCCGATACCGCCTTCGCGATGGGCTGGCGGCCAGACCTGTCCAAGGTCAAGCCGACCGGCAAGCGCGTCGCCATCATCGGTGCCGGGCCGGCCGGTCTGGGCTGCGCCGACGTGCTGGTACGCAACGGCGTGGCGCCGGTGGTGTTCGACCGCAATCCGGAAATCGGTGGCCTGCTGACGTTCGGCATCCCCGAGTTCAAGCTGGAGAAGACCGTGCTCAGTCGCCGCCGCGAGATCTTCAGCGGCATGGGCGTCGAGTTCCGCCTGAATACCGAGGTGGGCAAGGACGTCAGCATCGAGCAGCTGCTCGACGAATACGATGCGGTGTTCATGGGCATGGGCACCTACACGTACATGAAGGGTGGCTTCCCCGGCGAGGACCTGCCCGGCGTGCACGACGCGCTGGATTTCCTCATCGCCAACGTCAACCGCAACCTCGGTTTCGAGAAGTCCGCCGACGACTTCATCGACATGAAGGGCAAGAAGGTGGTGGTGCTCGGCGGCGGCGACACCGCGATGGACTGCAACCGCACCTCTATTCGCCAGGGTGCCAAGAGCGTGACCTGTGCCTACCGCCGCGACGCGGCGAACATGCCGGGTTCGCGTCGTGAAGTGAAGAATGCCAAGGAGGAGGGCGTGAAGTTCCTCTTCAACCGCCAGCCCATCGCCATCGTCGGCGAGGACCGGGTCGAAGGCGTCAAGGTGGTCGAGACCCGTCTCGGCGCGCCGGATGCCCGCGGTCGTCGCAGCCCGGAGCCGATCCCCGGTTCGGAGCAGGTGCTGCCGGCCGATGCGGTGGTCATCGCCTTCGGCTTCCGCCCGAGTCCGGCACCGTGGTTCGAGGCCCAGGGTGTGCAGCTCGACAACCAGGGGCGCGTCGTGGCGCCGGCGCAGGGTGAATTCAAGCACCAGACCGCCAACCCGAAGATTTTCGCCGGTGGCGACATGGTGCGCGGTTCCGACCTGGTGGTGACGGCGATCTACGAAGGCCGGCAAGCCGCCGAAGGGATCATGGATTACCTCGGCGTCTGAGTCTGCGGCGGGCGCCTCGCGCCTGACATGAATCAAGCTCGCGGAAAAGGCACGGCACTCGCCGTGCCTTTTGTTTTCCGCTTTGCGACAATGCACGGCACTTTTTTGCTGGGACCCCGCCATGACCACCTTGAAGAACGATCGCTTCCTTCGTGCCCTGCTCAAGCAGCCTGTCGACGTCACCCCGGTGTGGATGATGCGCCAGGCCGGCCGCTACCTGCCGGAATACCGCGCCAGCCGCGCCAAGGCCGGCGACTTCATGAGCCTGTGCATGAATCCGGAGCTGGCCTGCGAGGTGACCCTGCAGCCGCTGGATCGCTATCCGCTGGATGCCGCGATCCTGTTCTCCGACATCCTCACCGTGCCGGATGCGATGGGCCTTGGGCTGTACTTCGAGACCGGCGAAGGGCCGCGCTTCAAGAAGGTGGTCAGCAGCGCCGCCGACATCGACGCGCTGCCGATCCCCGATCCGGAAAAGGATCTGGGTTACGTGATGGACGCCGTGCGCACCATCCGCCGCGAACTCAACGGCCGCGTGCCGCTGATCGGCTTCTCCGGCAGCCCCTGGACCCTGGCGACCTACATGGTCGAAGGCGGCTCGTCGAAGGATTTCCGCAAATCCAAGGCGATGCTCTACAGCGATCCGGCGGCGATGCATGCACTGCTCGACAAGCTGGCGCAATCGGTCACCGCCTACCTCAACGGCCAGATTCGTGCCGGCGCGCAGGCCGTGCAGATCTTCGACTCCTGGGGCGGCAGCCTGTCGGCGGCGGCTTACCAGGAATTCTCCCTGGCTTACATGCAGAAGATCGTCGACGGGCTGATCCGCGAGCATGACGGCCGCCGCGTGCCGGTGATCCTCTTCACCAAGGGCGGCGGGCTGTGGCTGGAGTCGATGGCAGATGCCGGTGCCGAGGCACTCGGTCTGGACTGGACCTGCGATATCGGCAGCGCCCGTGCGCGGGTCGGTGACAAGGTCGCGCTGCAGGGCAACATGGACCCCAGCGTGCTGTATGCCAAGCCGGAGGCGATTCGTGCCGAGGTTGGCCGCATCCTCGCCAGCTTCGGCCACGGCAACGGCCACGTGTTCAACCTCGGTCACGGCATCACCCCGGAAGTCGATCCGGCGCATGCCGGCGCGTTCATCGAGGCCGTGCACGAGCTGTCGGCGCAGTACCACCGCTAAGCACCTAGCGCACGACGAACGCCCCGCTCATGCGGGGCGTTTTGCTATCCGCGTGCGTGGTTTTCCGGCGTGGCCGGCAAGCGTGCCAGATGCAGCGCCACCAGCAGCGAGACCAGCAGCAGGGCGGCGATGAACAGGCCTACGCCAATCCAGCCGCCGGCATGCCAGAACAGCCCGCCCAGCGTTCCGGCGATGCTGGAGCCCAGGTAATAGCCGAACAGGTACAGCGACGACGCCTGACCCCGCGCCTGGGTGGCGCGGCGGCCAATCCAGCTGCTGGCCACCGAATGCGCGCCGAAGAAGCCGAAGGTGAACAGCAGCATGCCCGGCAGGATGACTGCCAGTACATCGAACAGCGTCAGCCCCAGTCCGCCCAGCATCAGCACGATCATCGCCCAGAGCACCTTGCGCCGGCCGATCCGGTCGGCCAGCGCACCGGCCTGCGCCGAGCTGTAGATGCCCGACAGGTAGACCACCGCCAGCAGGCCGACCAGCGTCTGGCTGAGCTCGAACGGCGCGGCGATCAACCGGTAGCCGATGTAGTTGAACAGCGTGACGAAGCTGCCCATCAGCAGGAATGCCTGCAGGAACAACCACGGCAGGCCGGCATCGCGAAAGTGCATGGCGTAGCCCTGCACCAGCCCGCGCGGACGCAACGGGCGCGCGCGGAAGTGCCGCGATTCGGGCAGAAAGCGCCAGAACAGCAGTGCGGCCAACAGCGCCAGCCCGCCCATCACCGCCAGTACGCTCTGCCACGGCAGGAAATCGACCAGCACGCCGCTGATCAGCCGGCCGCTCATGCCGCCGATCGCATTGCCGCCGATGTACAGGCCCATCGCCAGGCCGAGGTGCCGTGGATCGATCTCCTCGCTCAGGTAGGTCATCGCCACCGCCGCCAGCCCGCTCAGCGCCAACCCGACGAGGGCACGCATCAACAGCACGCCATGCCAGCCGGGCATCACCGCGCTGAGCAGGGTGAACAGCGCGGCGGCCAGCAACGCGGTGACCATCACCGGCTTGCGCCCGATGGCATCGGAGATCGGCCCGGTGAGCAGCAGGCCGATTGCCAGGGTGATGGTCGAGGACGACAGCACCAGGCTGCTTTGCGCCGCGTTGATGGCGAACGCCTGCGACAGCATGGGCATCAGCGGTTGCACGCAGTAGAGCAGGGCGAAGGTCGCGAAGCCGCCAGCGAACAGCGCCAGCACGGTGCGGGTGAAGCGTGGTGTGCCCTTTTCGGTGAAGGCGGCGCGGTCCACGGCGTCGGGGGAGGGCTGCGCGTCGGGTTGAGCCGGCTCGCCGGTCGCGCACTGGAAACTGTTCATCGCCGATTCTCGCTGTCGTTCACCCGCTCGACGTTCGTTGAGCGTCGGGATCGCAGGCTGATAAGGAGAACGATAGGGAGCTTTGTTTAATGTTTCCAATATATTATTCGACCCAATCAATATGATCGGCGAATCAAAGAGGTCGTCATGGAGCTACGCCACCTGCGGTATTTCGTCGCTGTGGCCGAGGAGCTGCACTTCGGCCGTGCCGCCGAGCTGCTGCGCATTTCCCAGCCGCCGCTGAGCCAGCAGATCCAGGCGTTGGAAGCCGAGCTGGGGGTGCGCCTGTTCGATCGCACCAACCGTAGGGTTTCGCTGACCGACGCCGGCCGCCTGTTTCTCGAGGAAACCCGCCGCACGCTGGCGCAGGTCGATAAGTCGGTGGATGTGGTGCGCCGCGCCAATCAGGGCGAGATCGGCGAGCTGCAGATCGGTTTCACCTCCTCGGCGCCGTTCACCTCGATTCTGCCGCGGGCGATTCTGGCGTTCCGCGAAGCCTTTCCGGCCGTGCATCTGGCGCTGCAGGAGATGACCAGCAAGCAGGTGGTGGAGGCGGTGCAGGATGAGACGCTGCAGGTCGGCATGATCCGCCCGTTCGCGCTGCCGGCCGGCCTGCAGACCACGGAGCTGTTCAGCGAGCCGCTGGTGGCGCTGATGCACGCCGGCCACCCGTTGGCGAGCGGTAGCGAGGAGGGCATCTGCCTGGCCGAGTTGGCCGCCGAGCCATTCGTGTTCTTTCCGCGCAGCTACGGCACCGGGCTCTACGACCAGTTGCTCAACCTGGCGCGCCAGGCCGGCTTCAACCCGCGCATCGCCCAGGAGGCGAACGAGGCGCTGACCATCATCGGCCTGGTCGCTGCGGGGCTGGGGGTTTCGGTGCTGCCGGCGTCGTTCCAGCGCATCCGCATTGACGGCGTGGCATTTCGTACCCTGCTGGACAAGGACGCGACCACCGCTGTCTGGCTGGTCAAGCGCCGTCAGGAGCAGTCACCGCTGACGCGCGCCTTCATCGAACTGGTCACGCGTGAGGCGCTTGCCGCCCGCTAGCGTACGGTGAGAGTCCGTGCCGGCTGAGGGCCGGCACGGAGCGCACGGTCAGTTGTAGCGGTACTTCGCTTCGATCTTGCGCTTCTGCAGGGTGAACTGGGTCATGTCGATCTGGTTCTGTGCCAGCTGGTCTTCCAGCTTGTCCAGCTCGCCATTTTCCAACTTGCTGACGTGATGCTTGGTGGCGTGGTAGTTGATGGTTTCCGCGGCGCTGTGGCCACTGACCGGATCCCACAGAATGGAAAGCGGCCAGAACAGCAGATTGACCACGCCAAGGCCGTACTCACGACCGTAGAACGAACCACCGCCGGGAAGCAGACCCAGCGCGGTACCCAGCGCTGGGCTCTTTTCCTCGACCGCCAGGCCGGCGGCTTCGAAGTGGCGCAGCTCGGATTCCTGATACGAATTCAGGCCGCTCGCGCAGCCGGTGGAAGCCAGGATCGCACCAGCGAGAAGAATAGGGGTAAGTTTCACGACAGCTCCTTGTTGTCTGTTTTTCATGCGCGCTCCGTGACGCGCGGCGCGGAAGCTATCATGGGGTGATGTCAATTTGACATGATTTTGCGCAGGTATCTGCTCTTTTGGTATGCCCCGACGAGGGGTGGATGCGTGGCTGCAACCGCTTTAGCTTGAACCATTCAGCAGCGAATGGCTTTCTGGCTTGACACCGCTCGCCGCTCTGCCAAAGCTACACCGCAGCCGGCGAGGGCGCCGGCCTTTCCCTCACGCACAAGAGAACGATCATGAAACGGATTCTGCTAGCGTCCCTGCTCCTCTCCGCATCGGCCAGTGCCTTCGCCACCGCACCGGGTGGCCCAGGTTGCGGCTGGGGCAACATGCTGTTCGAAGGCCAGCGCGGCCTGCCCTCCCACCTGGTGGCTTCGACCACCAACGGCACTTCCGGTAACGCCACCTTCGGCATGACCTCCGGCACCAACGGTTGCTCGACCGATGGCGCGCTGCAGTACAACGGCAAGTCCATGATCGTGCTGGGCAGCATAATGACCGAGCTGTCCGAAGACATGGCGATGGGCGAAGGTGAGGCTCTGACCACCTACGCCGTCGTGCTCGGCATCAAGCCCGAGGATCGCGCGCATTTCGCCAGCGTCACTCAGGCACACTTCGACGAGATCTTCAGCTCCGCTGACGTGACCGCCGAGCAGGTGCATGCCGCCACTCTGGCGGTGCTCAAGCAGGACGCTCGCCTGGCTCAGTACGCCGAGCAGGCCTGAGTTTCACGTTCCTTCTCTCGTGCCCGCTCCGGCGGGCACTTTCGTATCTGTTTGCCATTGGCCGAATATGCTTCGACCCCTGCTACTGCTGGCGCTGTGTGGCGCGAGCACCCTCGCGCTGTCTGCCCCACCTGACGATTCCACGCTGCGATCGCTGGCCGACGAGCCCTACTGGCACTCGCTCGGACATTACGAGAGCGGCAAGCTGGGCGGTTGGCGCAGCTATGTCGATGACGACGATTTCTTCCTGGCCGACGGCGGTGAACATGATCCTGCTGCCGAGCTGGCGGCGACCCTTGCCGCGCTCTACGCGCCGGCGAGCGCCGGCGACCGTCACCCCCAGTGTGTTTTCCCGGCGCGCACGCGCTGGTTGCGCGAGCGGCTGAGCCTCACCGACCTGCCGACCGTCGAGTGCAAGGAGTTCCGCACCTGGTACGCCGACGTCGCGCCGCACAGTACCGTGCTGGTCTTTCCTGCGGCCTATCTCAACAGCCCGTCGTCGATGTTCGGCCACACCCTGCTGCGCATCGACCAGGCCGATATCGATACCCAGGGCAGTCCGCTGCTGAGTTCGGCACTCAACTTCGGCGCCTACATCGAGGGGATGGACAACAGCGTCCTCTACGCATGGAAGGGCCTGATGGGCGGTTATCCGGGGCTGTTCTCGCTCTTGCCCTACCGCGAGAAGATCGGCGAATACAGCCGCCTGGAGAATCGCGATCTGTGGGAGTACCGGCTGAATCTGACGCCGGACGAAACGGGCCGGATGCTCGAGCATGTCTGGGAGCTCAAGCAGATCCGCTTCGACTACTTCTTCTTCGACGAGAACTGTTCCTACCGTCTGCTTGAGCTGCTGGAGGTCGCCCGGCCCGGCCTGAAACTGACTGAACAGTTCCCGCTGACCGCGATTCCGGCCGATACCGTGCGTGCGGTAATCGATGCCGGGCTGGTCGCCGACATCGACTATCGGCCGTCGCGCGAGCGTGAGCTGCTGACCCGTACCGCACCGCTCGAGAGCGAGGAGCTGCGCTGGGTGCGCCAGCTGGCCGACGATCCCGAGCAGCTCGAACGCGACGACTTCCAGGCCCTGCCGAGCGAGCGGCGGGCACTGATTCAGGACGGCGCCTATCGTCTGGTGCGCTACCGGGTGACTGGTGAGGAGCGCGATCCGGCGAATGCCGCGCACAGTTATCGTCTGCTGCAGGCGATCAATCGCAACCCGCCGCCGCGCCTGGACGTCGAGCGCCCGGTGCTGCCGGAAAACGGCCATGAATCGCGCACCCTGCAGTTCGGCGTCGGCAGCCGCGATGAGCGGGCCTTTGCCGAATACGGGCTGCGCATGGCCTATCACGACCTGATCGACAACCTGGAAGGCTTCCCGCTCGGCGCCCAGATCGAGATCGCCCAGCTGCGTCTGCGTCAGTACGAGGGCAACCACTGGAAGCTGCAGCGGCTGGACCTCGCCGGAATCCGCTCGCTGACGCCACTCACGCCGCTGTTGCGGCCCTGGTCGTGGCAGATCGCGGCCGGGCTGGAGCGGATCGCCGAGGGCGACGGCGACGATCGGCTGGTCGGCCATCTGAATGGTGGCGGCGGCTTTACCTGGCAGCTGCACGAGGACCTGCTCGGTTTCGCCATGGCGACGGCACGCCTGGAGCACCACCCGGAATTCGGCGCGGTGATCAGTCCGGCAGCGGGCTTCGACAGTGGGCTGCTCTGGCGCAACGGCGCCGGCAACTTGCTGCTGGAGGCGCGCGGCGACTACTTCCACAACGGCGAGGTGCGGCGGCGGATCAGCCTCGCTCAGCAGTTCGAGGTGCGCGACACCGCCGGCCTGCGGGTGGGCCTTGAGCGCAGCTTCAGTCACCGCGCCGAGCCGGAAACGGAGTTTCAGGTCCAGCTGCGCTGGTACTTCTACTGACGCGGCGGCAGGTGTATCAGGGCTGCTGATGATGGCCCGGCGTGGTGCCCGGCGCGTGCTCGTGCACCAGCCGGGTTACGCGGATATCGGTGATGCCGAGAATCTCGGCCTGCTTGAGCAGTTCCTCGCCTGCGGCATCCGCGTCAGGCATCACCAGACCGTTTTCCGCATCGGCATGATGCAGGCGGATCAGGTGCGCAGCCGCCGCGGCGTTCGACAGGCTTTCGTCCTGCGACTCGATGATCTGCGCGCGCGGATCGTTCTGGTAGATGTAGTTCACTTCAAACGTGCGGGTGGTATTGCCGAACATAGGGGCGGTCTCCGGACAGATATGAGTCTGTGCGGTGGACCGAGTTGCCATCCTGATCGTTCAGGCACTCCGGACCTGCGGTCAGATGCCGTGCTGGCGCAGCCAGGTCAGCAACTGCGGCAACGGCAGTGCGCCGCTCTGGCGAGCCACCTCGCGACCGTTGCGAAACAGCAGCAGGCTGGGAATCGAACGAATGCCCAGCTGCGTGGAAAGCTGTGGGTTGGCTTCGCTATCGAGCTTGGCCAGGCGGCAGCGGCCCTGCAGCTGGCGGGCGGCTTCGGCGAAGGTCGGTGCGAAGCTGCGACACGGCCCGCACCAGCTGGCCCAGACATCCACCAATAGCGGCAGATCGCCCTTGAGCTGGCTGGCGAACTGGCTGTGCTGCAGGTCGAAGGGTTTGTCCGGCAGGACTGCGGCCTTGCAGCGGCCGCAATGCGGCGCGTCATGCAGACGGCCGGCGGGAATCCGGTTGAGGCCGGCGCAGTGTGCGCAGGGGATGATCAGCGAGTCGGTCATGGCGAGGCTCCACAGGCGGTATGCCGAACAATGTGGAGCCGCGCGGCGCGATATCAAGGATCGCGCCGCGGGCGGCGGTCAGCCTCGGGCGGCGTCGAGCGCCTGGCTGAGGTCGGCGAGGATGTCGTCGATGTGCTCGATGCCGATCGACAGCCGGATCAGGTCCTGCGAGACGCCGGCGCGCGCCAGTTCCTCGGCGTTGAGCTGGCGGTGGGTGGTGCTCGCCGGGTGGCAGGCCAGCGACTTGGCGTCGCCGATGTTGACCAGGCGCAGGACCAGTTTCAGCGCGTCGATGAAGCGTGCGCCGGCTTCCATGCCGCCGACGATGCCGAAGCAGAGAATCGACGCCGGGCGGCCGCCCATGTAGCGGCGCGCCAGGCCGTGCTCGGGATGGTCCGTCAGCCCGGCGTACTTCACCCAGGCCACCTGCGGGTGGGCCTGCAGGAACTCGGCGACCTTCTGCGCATTTTCGCAGTGGCGCTCCATGCGCAGCGCCAGGGTTTCCAGGCCCTGCAGGATCAGGAACGAATTGAACGGCGAGATCGCCGCGCCCATGTTGCGCAGCGGCACCACACGGCAGCGGCCGATGAACGCCGCCGGGCCGAAGGCCTCGGTGTAGGTCACGCCGTGGTAGGAGACATCCGGTGTGTTGAGCAGCGGAAAGCGCGCCTTGTGCTGCGCCCACGGAAACTTGCCGGAGTCGACGACGATACCGCCGATGCTGGTGCCGTGGCCGCCCATGTATTTGGTCAGCGCGTGCACGACGATATCGGCACCGTGCTCGAAGGGACGGCAGAGCACCGGCGTGGCGACGGTGTTGTCGACGATCAGTGGTACACCGTGGCGATGCGCGGCGTCGGCCAGGGCCTGGATATCGATGATGTTGCCGGCCGGGTTGCCGATGGACTCGCAGAACACCGCCTTGGTGCGCTCGTCGATCAGCGCTTCCAGCGCGGCGATGTCGTCGTGGGGGGCGAAGCGTACTTCGATGCCCTGGCGCGGCAGGGTATGGGCGAACAGGTTGTAGGTGCCGCCGTAGAGCTTGGCCACCGAGACGATGTTGTCGCCGACTTCGGCGATGGTCTGGATGGCGTAGGTGATCGCCGCCATCCCCGACGCCACCGCCAGCGCGGCAACCCCGCCTTCCAGCGCAGCGACGCGCTGTTCGAGCACGTCGGTGGTGGGGTTCATGATGCGCGTATAGATGTTGCCCGGCACCTTGAGGTCGAACAGGTCGGCGCCGTGCTGGGTATTGTCGAAGGCGTAGGACGTGGTCTGGTAGATCGGTACGGCGACCGCCTTGGTGGTCGGGTCCGGGCTGTAACCGGCGTGGATGGCCAGCGTTTCCAGTTTCATGTCGCGCTCCTGTTGTTGTTCGACGAAAAACCGGAGCTTGAAACGGAATGCGCGCGGGATCAATGACTCAGCGCAAGCGGCACGGGATTAGGGGCTCAGCGCTCAGGCCGCGTGCAACGGCCACACCAGCGGGATGACCACAATCGCGACCCCTACCATCAGCAGATTCAGCGGGATGCCGATGCGCAGGAAGTCGCTGAAGCGATAGCCGCCGGCGTTGTAGACGAAGGTGTTGGTCTGATAGCCGATTGGCGTGGCGAAGCTGACGCTGGCGGCGAACATCACTGCTATCACGAACGGCCGTGGATCGAGACCGAGACTCTGGGCGATGCCGATGGCCACCGGCGTGACCAGCACCGCCACGGCGTTGTTGGACAGGATCTCGGTGAGGATGGTGGTCAGCAGGTAGACGAAACCGAGCATCAGCAGCGGGCTGGCGTCGGGCAGCGCAGTCATGGTCTTGGCCACCACCACATCGACCAGGCCGACCTTGTCCATCGCGATGCTGATCGCCAGCATGCCGAAAATCAGGCTCAGCACCTTCCAGTCGACCGCCTTGTAAGCCTCCTCGACATCCAGGCAGCGAGTGGCCAGCACCACCGCGCCGGCGATGATCGCCAGGCCTTCGATGGGCATGAAGCTGAAGGCGGACAGAATCACCACCGCCAGCGTGGCGAGAATGGCGATCGGCGCCTTGTCGCGGCGGTAGGCGCGCTCCTGCACGGCGTTGAGACTGATCAGCTCGCCATTGTCGGCGAAGCGCTTGATCTGCGCCGGGGTGCCTTCGACCAGCATGACGTCGCCGAACTGCAGCTCGAAATCGTCGAGGTTGCCGCTGACGTTGGCATCCTGGCGATGCACCGCCAGCACGTTGATGCCGTAGCGCGCGCTGAGGTCGAGATCGCGCATCGGTCGGTGGCTGTAGCGCGAGCCGCGTCCGACGATGGCCTCGGCCAGCACCAGGTCCTGACTGCTGACGGTCTCGAAGGCATCGCCGCGGTTGAAGCTGAGGTGGCCGCTTTCGCGCAGATCGACTACGTTGCGCACCTGACCGTGTAGCACCAGCAGGTCGCCGGCCTGCAGGACGAAATCGTGCTCGGGACGGCTGATCTGCTGATCGTCACGGCTCACCTGCAGCACCTGCAGACCGCTACCGCCATTGAGATTGGCCTCGCTCAGCGTCCTGCCGATCATCGGCGACGTATGCGGCACCCGCAGCTCGCTCATGAAGGTGCGGTCCAGATCCGGGCGCAACTGCTTGGACAGGGTTTCCCGATCCGGTAGCAGACGGCGGCTGAACAGCATCAGATAGACGAAACCCACCGCGCAGAAGGCCAGCGCCGCGGGGGTGATCTCGAACATGCCGAATGGCTCCAGGCCGGCCTTGCGTGCGACACCGTCGACGAGGATGTTGGTCGAGGTGCCGATCATGGTCAGCATGCCGCCGAGCACCGTGGCGTAGGAAAGCGGGATCAGCAGCTTCGACGGCGAACTGCTGGCGCGCTTGGCCAGCGCAATCGCCACTGGCGTGAGAATGGCCACGACCGGCGTGTTGTTGAGAAAGGCGGACACCACCAGCGCGGTGATCATCAGCCCGGCCAGCACGCGCGTGGGGCTGTCACCGACCAGATCACCCAGCCAGTTGCCTAGCGCATCGATACAGCCGGTGCGCTCCAGCGCGGCGGAGAGAATGAACATGCAGGCGATGGTCACCGGCGCGGAGTTGGACAGCACACTCAGCACTTCGCTTGGGCTGAGCAGCTGCGTCGCCAATAGCACGGCCACCGCGATCGCCACCACGATATCCGGGCTCCAGGTCTCGCGAACGAACGCGACCAGCACCCAGACCAGCAGAGCGCAGACGAACAGCAGCGGCAGCGATTCCGAAAGCATGGGGATCCTTAAAGCGTGGCGGTGACCTGAAAGCGACAGGCCGCGCCAGCGACCCCGCGCGCACGATAGTGGCCACGGTTTAGAGAGTCCAGAAACCAATACTGCTGTTTATAT
>JAEAMG010000493.1_pt1 | contig 44211 bp, 31 predicted proteins | sample 8958741 | NCBI WGS metagenome assembly JAEAMG01 (sample SAMN16933256, study PRJNA681125) | bioreactor sludge metagenome | isolation source: anaerobic bioreactor treating anionic surfactant - SDBS | place: India: Bengaluru | collected 2019-02-28 | reverse complement strand
GCAATCTTTACTGCTGGATATTGGAAAAACGGTGTTTTTACACAATTGGGATCAGGAACAAGAACATCCTATGCTACTTCTATCGTTATTTCAGGAAATGATATTTATGTTGGTGGATATGAATCGAATGGTACGGTGAATGTTGCTAAATGTTGGAAAAATGGTATTGAAATAAATGCATATAGCAATGGAACAAAAGCATCTCAAATTCAATCAATTTTTGTGAACGGAACTGATGTACATTTAGCAGGTTATAATACCAATGTAACTTCACCTTCAAGACTTCCATATTACTGGAAAAGTGATATGGTAACGGTGCCGGCAACACTGACAACAACCATACTTGGTGATAAAGCTACCTATTCTTCTGCGCGTTCGGTTTTCGTTTCTGATGGAAATGTATATGTTGCGGGTCAGGAAAATAGCCCTGCCGCTCCAACAGGAACCGGATTATCCATAGCAAAGTACTGGAAAGATGAAACAGCTGTTGTCTTATCAGGATTAGCAACAAGTACAATGTACGCTACTTCAATATTTGTTTTAGGTACAGGCGAAAATACCAATGTTTATGTTGCAGGTTATGAATTTACCAATGCTACCGGAGGTAATATCAATATCCCAAAATACTGGAAAAATGGAACTGTTATGAATTTAACATCGGGGACAAATGCAGCAACTGGGGAAGTTACTGCCGGATCCATTTTTGTTTCTGATACTGCTGTATATGTTGCCGGATATGAGGCGGGTACATCTGCAACTAACTTTGTTGCTAAATGCTGGAAAAATGGAGCTAACGGAATAACTGAAACGATTTTAACTGGAACTGATTTTACAAAAGCGAAAGGAAAAGCCGTTTATGGATACAATAATCATGTATACGTTGCTGGTTGGGGAGCTACTGCTACTGCAGGTTCATTAGCAGTGTACTGGAAAGATGGCATTGAAACAATACTTGAAACTACCCCTGGTGATGCTTTAGCAATTATGGTGGTGGATACTCCATTAGGGACAGGTATAAGGTCTGGAGATAGAAAGAGTGATGTTAAAGTTGTTTATGACAATCTGAATAATAAGATTATAACAGAAGGTATTGAAGATAATGCAATACTAACTCTGTTCGATTTAAATGGCAAACTATTGTGTTCGAAATCAATATTAAGTAATAATATAATCCTAGATGGTAAACTTAAAGCAGGCATTTATTTTGCAAATATAGTATCTGGTAACGAGACTATTAAGTGTAAATTTATCAAAAACAATGAATAAATTTTACTAAATAAAAATATGTTTTCTTAAATGGATACGAATATGTTAAACACGAAAATATTAAAGATTGATACTTTGTTAATTATTTTTCTTTTTATAAATATTATCAAAGTAAGTGGTACAACATTTCTACCTCCGGGAGTAATTGTTGCCCATTCTCCAAAATCGACAGAAATTTATTTAGGCTCTCCTTCAATTTGTATTTTAGATAATGGGAATTATGTTGCATCATGCAATCTAAATTCAACAAATCCACCATACAGTACTAATCCTGAAACCTGGATATACAGATCCTCGGATAAAGGAAAAACATGGGAAAAGATTTCACAATTAGTTAATCAGTATTACTCCCAATTATTTGTTCACAGGGGGGCTTTGTATATACTTGGTACATCGAAGCACGCAGGGGCAATTATTATCAGAAAATCTCTCGATAACGGTTCTACCTGGACTAATCCTGTCGATGCAAATACAGGAATTCTTGCTGCAGCAACAGGAGGATACCATACCGCACCAACTCCCGTGATTCTCCATAACGGAAGGTTGTGGAGAGCCATGGAAGATGTTAAAGGAGTTGCAGATGGAATCTGGGGTCACTCTTTTAGGGCTTTTATGATGTCTGTGCCAGAAGATGTCGACTTACTGAAAGCTTCAAACTGGACTTTCAGTAACAAGCTTGGATATGATGCCACGTACCTTAACGGTGATTTTGGAGGGTGGCTTGAAGGAAATGCCGTCGCCGGACCAAATGGAATTGTTAATGTACTTAGGACAAATTATCAAAAGGATGGAAATGAAATGGCCTCAATTATCAATATCAGTGCCGATGGAACAACGGCAAGCTTTAATCCTCAGACGGGGTTTGTGAATTTTCCGGGAGGGTGTAAAAAGTTTGCCATCAGATACGATTTCCAAACCAATTTGTATTGGTCGTTGAGTAGTTTGGTTCCGGATTCTTATAAGGCTAACAATATTGAGAGAACAAGGAATACACTCGCTTTGCTTTATTCATCAGATTTGCTCAATTGGAATGTAAAAGGGATAGTGCTCCATCACCCGGACTGGAACTATCATGCCTTTAACTATGTCGATTTTCAGTTCGAAGGAAACGACATTGTTTTCGTAGCGCGAACTGCTTATGATGACAGTACAGGAGGTGCAAATAGTCAGCATAATGCTAATTTTCTTACATTTCATAGAATAACCGATTATCAAAATTATACGACACCTGACAACTGGAAATCGTTGCTATCTGGTGAATTGGAGAATGATGTAGACATCTATGTGGCTGGGTCTGTTAAGAATTCTGCTAACTTATATATCGCCGGATATTGGAAAAACGGGATATTTACTACTCTTGGAACAGGAGCAACAACATCCTATGCCCGTTCAATATTTGTTTCGGGTAATGATATACATGTAGGAGGCTATGAAGCAAACAGTGCGGGGAAAAACATTGCCAAATACTGGAAAAATGGAGTTGTAACTAATTACAGTGATGGGTTATCTAATGCCTCTATTCAATCAGTTTATGTAAGCGGAAATGATGTTTACCTTGCAGGATATGATGGAGCATCACGAGTTGCCGTTTATTGGAAGAATGGGAATAGGAGTGTATTAGGATCCAGATACTCGATGGCTCAGTCTGTATTTGTGTCTGGCAATGATGTATATGTTGCAGGCAATGAAAATGGATCTACTGGGAAAAGCGAAGCAAAATACTGGAAAAATGGAACAGAAGTTTTATTAGAAGCGAGTGCTACGAGCGACCTGTATGCAACATCCATATTTGTTTCAGAAGGAAAAGTACACGTTTCTGGTTATGAATACAATAGTTCCACTTCGAAAACCATCCCCAGGTATTGGGAAAATGGAATTTCGGTTGCCAACTTGAGCTCAGGGAATACGGCTACACCAACACAGCCCATGACATCATCCATATTTGTTTCAGAAGGACAAGTTTATATTTCAGGGAACGAGGTAATAAATGCAAAAGACTACGCGAGGTATTGGACAAGTGGCGGCATAGTGGATTTGGGAGTAAATCAAGGTACGGATGCCTCCTTTGGGAAATCAATTTATGTTCACAATAGCAATGTATATGTTGCCGGATATGAAGGAAACATAGCCAAATATTGGAAGAATGGTATAGCTACTTCACTATCGACAAGCGCATCAGCGGCCTTCTCAATTATGGTGGTAGATAAAAGCCAAACATCGTTAAGGCCAATCAATACGGAAGATAATATCAAACTGGTTTATGATTACTCCGAGGGTAATCTTATTGTAAAAGGTGTTGAAAACGGGGGAAAAGTTTCTATACATAATTTAGATGGAAAAAAAAACTTTTGTATTAATTATTGTCCATGTGAATCAATTTCATTAAATACATTGAAGACAGGGGTCTATATTGTTAAGATTGAGGTGGGAAATAAAGTAATCACTCGGAAATTAATAAAGCAATAATTTATATGATGAAAAATTGAATATTATGAGTTTGGTCAATTTAAAAAATATAATTTCAAATACAAAACAATGAATATAAGATACTTAATCATTTTTAAATTAATTTTATGTGTTAATTTTCTATTTTCGCAAGAGCGCCAAATAACGTTATTGGAAAACAATTGGAAATTTACAAGAACTGACGACAAATCGTCCAATAAGATAGATTTTGATGATAGTTTGTGGGAGAATGTTCGAGTTCCTCACGATTGGGCGATATCAGGATCATTTGATATAAATAATGATATGCAACGCGTGAAAGTATTGGAAGATGGAGAACAAAAAATAATGGTTCGAACTGGAAGAACAGGCAGTTTGCCTGTTGCTGGTGTAGGTTGGTATCGCAAAGAACTATCTTTTCCTAAAGAACCTGATAACAAAAAGTACTTTGTTGAATTTGATGGAGCTATGAGCAATGCAATTGTTTTTATGAACGGGGAAAAAATTGGTGAATGGCCATATGGATATTCCTCTTTTTCTTTTGAACTTACAAATAATATAAAGTGGGGAGAAAAAAATGTACTTTCGGTTCGATTAGAAAATGAGGAAGAATCGTCGCGTTGGTATTCAGGTGCAGGGATTTATAGAAATGTTAGATTAGTGAAAATGAATCCTATACATATAGGGCATTGGGGAACATATGTAACCACTTCTGATGTAACAAATGAAAAAGCTCAAATTCGAATCGAAACCGAAATTGAAAATCAAACTTTCGAAAATAAAATTATAACATTAAAAAGTAGACTGTTGGATAAAAACCAAAAAGAGGTAGGGGTAATAAAAAATGAACTTTTAACTGATGAACATACAATTTACAACCAAAAAATTGAATTAAGCAATCCCGTTTTGTGGGATATTGAACAGCCAAATCTATATACTATAGTCTCGGAGGTCTGGATTGAAGGAAAAGTTGTGGATGAGTACAAAACCGTTTTTGGAATACGTAAGGTTGAATTTGATAATAATAATGGATTTTTCTTAAATGGTCGAAACGTGAAAATTCAGGGAGTATGTATGCATCATGATTTAGGTCCGTTGGGTGTTGCTGTTAACTACCGAGCTACTGAAAGACAATTACAGTTATTAAAGTCCATGGGCTGTAATGCAATTCGAACCAGTCATAATCCTCCTTCCCCTGAATTATTAAGCCTATGTGATAAAATGGGATTTTTGGTTGTTAACGAAGCATTTGACGAATGGAAAGAAGTAAAATGTAAAAATGGATACAATAAATTGTGGGATAAATGGGCAGAGAAAGATTTAATAGCATTAATTCACCGCGACAGAAATCATCCCAGTGTTATTTTATGGAGCATAGGAAATGAAATTAGAGAACAAAATATTAATGGGGGTGCAGTTTATTTTCAATTCCTTACAGATATATGTCATCGTGAAGATCCTACACGCCTTGTAACTGCTGGATTTCATAATTGGGAAAATTCTATCAAATTTGGTTCTGCAGGCGTTGTTGATGTACCGGGTTGGAACTATAAGCCTCAATATTATGGTCATATCAATAAATTGTATCCTCAGTGGAAAATGTATGGTAGCGAAACCGCATCAACCGTGAGCTCTCGTGGGGAGTACTTTTTCCCAGTCGAACCAAGAGTGCATTATACAAGAGATCCTCAGCATTGTTCATCCTATGATATGGAATATCCCAGGTGGGCAACAACTCCTGACAGAGAATTTGCTGCACAAGATTCTTTTCCTTTTATTGCTGGAGAGTTTGTTTGGACGGGTTTTGATTATTTAGGTGAACCAACTCCGTATAACTGGCCATCGCATAGCTCTTACTTCGGGATAATTGATTTAGGAGGACTGCCAAAGGACAGATTCTATTTGTATCAAAGTAAATGGACAAATAGAGATGTTTTACATATTCTACCGCATTGGACATGGCCCAACAGGATTGGACAGACTACTCCAATTCATGTTTATACTTCATACTCTTCTGCAGAATTGTTTGTAAATGGAAAAAGTATGGGTCTAAGAAAAAAGAACCTTACAGGAGACTTATACGACAGATACAGATTAGTTTGGAAAGATGTAAAATATGAACCTGGTGAAGTAAAAGTTATCGCCTTTGATGCTAATGGTAAAAAGGCAAATGAGGCTTATGTACGCACTGCAAAAGAACCCTATAAAATAACTCTCAGTGCAGATAAGGTTACTATATCGGCAGACCACAATGATTTATCTTTTATAACAGTTTCTATAAAAGATAAAAATGAAAACTTATGTCCAAGCGCAGATAATAATATCCAATTCAAAATAGAAGGCTGTGGGTTTATTCGAGGTGTTGTAAATGGGGATCCTACCAATATTCAAAAATTAACAGGGAATGAAATGAAAGCATTCAATGGACAATGTGTTTTAGTGGTACAATCAACTGGTTCTGTCGGCGAAATTATTGTAAGAGCGTCGACTAAAGGATTAATAGATAGTAAAATAAAAATTAGAGCAGTTAAGTATGAAGAGTAGTGTATTTCTGATGATGATAGTTGTAAATACGGTAGTTCTGTATGCTCAAAACCAGCTGAAAGTTTTTATTGGTGTCGACTCCATGATTACCTATAATGAAAAAGATATGGGTGATGGACGAATTAGTAATATCACATCTCCCGTTATTCATGCTTTTTTACCTGATAGTGAGGTTAAAAGCGATATAGCTGTTTTAATTTGTCCAGGAGGAGGATATGCATTGGAGTCATTTAAATATGAAGGATCCGAACTTGCCGAATGGCTATCAGAAAATGGAATAACTGCATTTGTTTTAAAATATAGATTGCCAAATGGAAACGAGAAATTACCATTGGAAGATGCAAAAAAAGCAATCCGTTTGATTCGAGAAAATTCGGAAAAATGGAAAATTAATTCTCAAAAAATAGGAGTAATCGGGTTTTCAGCCGGTGGACATTTGGCAGCCACTTTGCTAACGCATGCAGAAAACGAAAGTATGCCTAATTTCGGAATCTTATTCTATCCGGTAATAACCATGCAGGATAATTTAACCCACAAAGGCTCGAAAAAGAGACTTTTAGGCAATACAAAGGATACCGAGCTTATAAATTACTATTCGTGCGAACTGAATGTTACAAAAAATACTCCACCCACGCTGTTACTTCTAAGCGACAACGATAAAACTGTGTCGCCTCTGAATAGTATTTTGTTTTACACTGCTCTTAAGAAAAATAATATTCCTGCAAGTATAAGTATTTTTCCAGAAGGTGGGCATGGTTGGGGGTTTAATACATCTTTTAAATACTATAACATTGTTAGGTTCACAGTGCTTGAATGGTGCACGCAAATTGAACATAACACGAAACCAGATAATGCATCCAAATAAAATAAATCTTAAATCTGACAAAAATTCTTTATTAACCTATATATATCATTTTAAAGAGATGAATAAAATTCAAAATTCTAAGAGATCCGTTAATTGATTATGCTAATACATTAAATTTGCTTTTATGAAAACAAAATTTTTTACTTTATTTTTCACATTGTGTTTAGTGATAAACACAGTAAGTTTAAGCGCAAGAGACGTGTATGTTGCCGGAGCGAAGAAAAATGCTACGGTATTTGTTGCTGGTTACTGGAAAAATGGCTCATTTACATCGTTAGGAGGAGGTACATATACATCTTACGGTCAGTCTGTGTATATATCAGGTAATGATGTATATGTTGGTGGATACGAAAACAATGCAAGTGGAAAAACTGTGGCGAAAAGTTGGAAAAATGGAATGGAAACTTCTTACAGTAATGGTTCGTATAGTGCCTCTATCAAATCAGTTTATGTGAATGGGAACGATGTATATTTTGCGGGATATGATGGTTCATCTGCGATAAGTAGATTTGCAAAATATTGGAAAAATGGTGTTGGAACAGTATTGGGAACAAGATACTCTTCGGCATCGTCTGTTTTTGTTTCCGGAAGTGATGTATTTGTTGCAGGAAGCGAAAATGACAATCAAAGCCCTGCGAAAAGTCAGGCTAAATATTGGAAAAATGGAGTTGGTGTATTACTTCCCGGAGAAAGCACAAGTAATTTGTTTGCAACTTCAATATACGTGGTTAGCGAAGATGTATATGTTGCCGGTTACGAGATTACAAGTGGGGGAAATAATATACCAAAGTACTGGAAAAATGGCGTACCCACAAACTTAAGTGCAGGAACTGCTAATACGGAAAATTCGGCAACTTCAATTTTCGTTTCTGGAAGTAATACTTATGTTTCAGGATATGAAAACACAAACTTTGTAGCAAAATGTTGGAATAATGGATCGGCAAGTGTTTTAACGTCAACCGGTTTTACTAAAGCAAAAGCAAGAGCTGTTTATGTTCATGACAATAATGTCTATGTAGCTGGTTGGGGAGCAACCGCATCTATAGGCTCAATGGCTGTATATTGGAAAGACGGAGTGGCAACCTTGCTCGAATCTACAGCCGCTGATGCCTTAGCTATTATGGTAGTAGACAATCCTGTTTCTATCTCTTCTGACGTTTTTGCATCAACATTAAGTAACTGTGCAAATTGCGATATAACTGTCACTACAGGAGGAACTTTAACGATAGATGCTCCCTTAACGGTTGATAAAATGACCGTCAATTCAGGTGGTCAACTTTCCTTAAACGCGGGTAATACATTGAATGTTTCTGGTAGTTTTACACTTAAAAGTGATGCAGCAAATGGCACAGGAACGTTTGTGGATTTAACTACCAACGGAGGATTAACTGTAAGCGGAACAACTACTGTAGAACAATACGTGAGCAGTTTACAAACAGGACCAATTGGTCGCAACTGGTATATTTCAAGCCCACTATCAGCTACTTTAAGTAGTACTATTACTGCTGCAACGGGAAATGGACTGGTATTTTACAATGGTGCAAATTGGGAGGATGCTGGAACTACCATGGATATAATGAAAGGTTATATTGCAAAGTCACCGGCGCAAAATACTACTATTAACTTTACGGGTGGGACTTTAAATACCGGAGTCAAATCAGTAAGCAATTTACCGATAGGTTTTAATTTGGTAGGGAATCCATATCCTTCATATGTAAATTGGACAGATGCAACAAAAACTGGCATTGCAACTTCAATTTGGTATCGTAGTAAAAAAAGCGGTAGTTACAATTTCCATACTTATAATGTTACAGGTGGAATAGGAGTTAACGATGGCACAAATATTATTCCACCAATGCAGAGTTTCTGGATAAAAGTTACTAATACAACTAACACCTTAGGCTTTACCAATGATATGCGCTCGCATCAGGATCAGACATTACTAACTAACAGGTTAAAGATACCCATGGTTAGTTCGCAAAAATTACTTCGTTTGAAAGTTAGTAATGGTACAAATAGTGATGAAGCGGTAATTTATTTCAATGCGAATGCTCAAAATACTGTTGATGAGTATGATTCCCAAAAAATGTTTAACAGCATAACCAATGTACCTGAGATATTTACAGTAATTAATAACAATAGTTTGGTTATTAACGGGATGAATGAGATAAGATATGATGTCGAAATCCCACTTGGTTTCAGCACGTTAGAAGCCGGAAATTTCTATATTGAAGCTTCCGAATTTAATAATTTTGATACTGATACCAAAATTATTCTTGTTGACAATGATTTAAAAAATGAACATGACCTGACTAACGGTACGGCATACAACTTCGAATCGGAAGCTATGAATATGATAGGACGTTTCAGTTTGATATTCCGCACGAAGGATACTGCTACAGATTTAGAAAACAATACACAACCTCACTCTCATGTATTTGTTGATAATTATAATCAGATAGTGATAGAGGCGCCTGAAAAGTCAAATTATGCCATTTATAATACGGTAGGGCAAAAACAATTTGAAAGTATACTTAATTCATCCAAAGTAACGATCAATAAAAATCTTAATGCAGGTATTTATTTTGTTGTATTATCAGTCAATGGGAAGAAGGAAATTAATAGAATAATAATTCATTAAATTTATTGTTGTATGGAAATTAAAGATAAAAGAGTATATGCCTACCCTGAAATAGTTAGGATAAAATTGGATAATGAAATTTCGTTGGTATTGGAGTCAAGTCCTCCAACTGGACCGGATGAAATAAGTGAAACTTATGAACAAAATAACCCATTTAAATTGAATTTCAATCAATTATCATGTTAAAGGACAAAAAAAATTATCCATGGCTAGTGGTTGGCATGCTTTGGTTTGTAGCATTACTTAATTATTTGGACCGACAAATGCTATCGACCATGAAACCATCGATGATGATTGATATTGCTGAGTTGATTTCTGCACAAAATTTTGGCCGCTTAATGGCCGTCTTCCTATGGATTTATGCATTAATGAGTCCAATTTCGGGCATTATTGCCGATAGATTGAATCGTAAATGGTTAATTGTGGGAAGTCTTTTTGTGTGGTCGGGTGTAACGCTTCTAATGGGCTATGCCACTACATTTGATCAGATTTATGCATTGCGTGCCATTATGGGCATCAGCGAAGCGTTTTACATCCCGGCAGGTCTGTCGCTTATTGCTGATTATCATCAGGGCAAAACGCGTTCGTTTGCCATTGGCATTCACACTACAGGTATTTATTTAGGTCAGGCCTTAGGTGGTTTCGGCGCAACAATAGCTCACGAGTTTAGTTGGCAACTCACTTTCCATTCGTTTGGTTTATTGGGTATGCTTTACAGTTTAGTACTCATTCTGTTTTTAAGAGAAAAGAAAGGATATGTAGAAGAAGATACAAAAGGAAAATCAATTTTGGCAGAATTTTCCTCCTCGTTCAAAGGATTGGGCGTACTATTGGGTAATATCTCGTTTTGGGTCATTTTATTTTACTTCTCAGCTCCGAGTTTGCCGGGTTGGGCTACCAAAAACTGGTTACCAACACTTTTTGCCGACACACTACATTTAGACATGGCACAGGCAGGGCCAATGGCAACCATTACCATTGCTATGGCTTCGTTCGTTGGTGTTTTGGTTGGTGGTGTACTATCCGACAAATGGGTGCAAAAAACATTGAGAGGGCGTATTTATACTGGTGTAATTGGCTTGGCATTAACTATTCCTGCCTTGGTTTTACTGGGTTACGGTCATAGTTTTATTACTATTTTGGGCGGAGCTATCTGTTTTGGTATAGGATTCGGAATGTTTGATGTAAACAACATGCCTATACTTTGTCAGTTTGTGTCTCCACGCTACAGAGCTACAGGTTACGGGCTTATGAACCTTGTAGGAATAGCATCAGGAGCATTTATTACAAACCTTTTGGGTAAATCTATCGATTCTGGAAGCTTGGGACGTGATTTTGCTGTATTAGGTATTGTAGTTTTAATTGCGATTATATTACAGCTCACCATGTTACGCCCTAAATATATTAATAAAATGTAGATTACTAAATGGTCTGAAGATAAATTTACATTATAATTTATATATTAATCGTCCAAATAAGTATTTAAAAGATTTAGTAAATAAAAAGCGTAGGGGCTTTAATAAGTGAAATAAGCTAGTAATCAATAACGTCGGGTAAATTAGTGTACTAATTGGTACGTAAAACATGGAGAAACAAAAAAGAAACTCATTAAAAGATGTAGCCAACAAATTAAATGTTTCAACAACATTAGTATCATTCGTGCTAAATGGAAAAGCAATCAAATATCGGATTAGTGAAGAAATGTCCAAAAAAGTGCTTGAGACTGTTAAGGAGCTGAATTATAGCCCAAATCTTACGGCACGCAATCTTAGAGGAGGTAAAACATTTCTCATTGGTTTCATTGTTACAGATATTTCAAATTCTTTCTTTTCATCAATTGCAAGAATTATTGAGGATGAAGCTAATAAATTGAATTATACTGTAATAATTGGAAGTTCTGATGAAAATTATGACAATACTGAAAAGTTAATAGACGTATTTTTAAATAAAGGAGTAGATGGGTTGATTATAGTTCCTTGTGATGGATCGGAGAAATTAATAGAAAAACTTCAAAACACTAATATTCCTTTTGTCCTAATTGACAGATATTTTAAGAACTTGGAAGTCAGTTATTCTTGTTTGAACAATATTAAAGCCACAAAATTAGCTACTCAGCATTTGATTGATGAAGGATATAAAAATATTTCATTGATTGTTTACAAGTCTGAGTTAAGCAATAGTGTTGATAGAATTTCTGGTTATGAAAGTATAATGTACAAGGAAGGGTTAAATAATAATATTTGTATAAAGTCGGTAAACATAATTAATCCTAAAGTTGACATATATAAGGCAATTAATCAATTAGTCACTGAAACAAAAACAGAAGCAATCATTTTTACAACAAACACGATTGCTGTTCATGGTTTATTGTGTTTAAACGAAATGAAACTAAATGTTCCGAATGACATTGCAGTAGTGTGTTTTGATAAAAATGACGCTTTTGATTTTTTCTATTCGCCAATAACATATATACAGCAACCAGTAGCCGAAATTGCAGAAGAGGCTGTTAGAATTATTTATGCGAAAATTAAAAATGAAGAATACAATAAAAATTCAATGGTAATGTTAGACCCCAAATTAATTATTCGTGATTCATCAAAAAAGAATATAAACTTACTCACTTTGAATCATTAAAAAATGAAAAAACAAAAAAATACACATATATTTTCTTCATATGTCATTGGGATTGATTATGGTTCCGATTCTGTTCGTGCTTTATTGGTAAATGCTGAAACAGGGGCAGAAATAGCCACCTCAGTTTTTGAATATCCGCGTTGGAAAAAAGGACTGTATTGCGATAGTGCAAAAAATCAGTTTCGCCAACATCCGCTTGATTATATTGAAGGACTAGAGTTTACGGTTAAAAATGTACTAAACAAAAAACCCAAAATTGCCCAACAGGTAAAAGCAATATCCATCGACACAACAGGTTCTACACCTGTTGCTGTTGATAAAACGGGAACGCCTTTGGCTTTGCTTTCAGGTTTTACCGAAAATTCAAATGCTATGTTTGTGCTGTGGAAAGACCATACCGCAGTTCACGAATCCGACGAAATTAACCAATTGTGCCGGACATGGGGAGGAATTGATTTTACAAAATATTCGGGTGGAATTTATTCTTCCGAATGGTTTTGGGCAAAAGTTTTACACATTGTCCGTGAAGACGAAAAAGTGGAGCAAGCTGCATATTCGTGGGTGGAACATTGCGATTGGCTTCCTGCTATGCTGACAGGAAAAACTGATCCGGATCAGCTTAAACGCAGCCGTTGTGCTGCCGGACATAAGGCGCTTTGGCACAAGGACTGGAATGGATTTCCTCCGGTTGATTTTTTGATTAAACTCGACCCAAGATTGATAAAAGTTAGTGAATCGCTAAATAATAATACCATTACAGCAGATGTTTCCATAGGAAATTTAAGTTCTGAATGGGCCGATCGTCTTGGATTAAATACTTCGGTGGTGGTTGGAGGCGGTGCATTCGATGCGCATGTGGGTGCTGTTGGTGGCGAAATTAAGCCTTATTATATCAGTAAAGTAATCGGAACGTCTACCTGCGATATGCTCATTGCTCCAAACAGCGAAACGAAAAACATTTTAGTGCGTGGTATTTGTGGACAAGTTGATGGCTCAATTATTCCGGGAATGGAAGGCATGGAAGCCGGACAATCGGCTTTTGGTGATATTTATGCATGGTTTAAAAAGCTATTGATGTGGCCAATCGAAAATATCTTAGCCTCTTCTGAGATTGTGGACGTGGCCACCCGTGAAAAATTAGTAGCCGAATTATCATCAAAAATAATTGTAAAACTTACTGATGAGGCTCAGAAAATTCCTGTAACGGAAAGCGGAATTATTGCCCTTGATTGGATGAATGGTCGCCGGACGCCGGATGCTGACCAGAACCTGAAAGGAATAATTTCTGGGTTAACGTTAGGTTCGGATGCTCCGCGTATTTTCAGAGCATTGGTCGAAGCTACTGCCTTTGGTTCAAAAGCAATTATCGACAGATTTATTTCCGAAGGTGTTCGCATAGATGGTGTTGTTGCTTTGGGAGGAGTAGCTAAGAAATCGCCCTTCGTGATGCAGGTGCTGGCTGATGTCCTCAATATGCCTATTCAGGTGGTAAGTTCCGAACAGACATGTGCATTGGGAGCTACTATGTTTGCTGCTGTTGTCGCTGGAATTCATCCTGATTTGACGGAGGCTCAAAACAAAATGGGACAAGGTTTTGATAAAACGTATTATCCGTTACTTGAGAGTGTTGAAAAATATAAGTTATTATACAATCAATATTTTTCATTGGGAAATTTGATCGAGAAAAATAAAACATAATGAGGAATGTCGAACAAAAACACTATCGCTATATTACAGAAAAGGTCATACTAATAACTTCAGAGGTTGCAGCATATATTGGACAGGAAAGTTTGAATTTTTCGATGGATAAAGTCGAAACCAAAAATAGAAATGACTTTGTTTCGTATGTTGACAAAGAAGCGGAAAGACTTCTCGTAGATAAACTTGCTTTACTCATTCCCGATTCGGGTTTTATTACTGAAGAAGGAACAACTAAACAGACGGACTGCGAAGAATATTGCTGGATTATCGACCCTTTAGATGGTACCTCTAACTTCATACATGCTTCAACTCCCTATGCTATTAGCGTAGCATTGACTTATAAACATGAACTTGTTGTAGGAGTAATTCATGAAATTACCAGAAAGGAGATATTTTATGCATGGAAAGGAGGTAAAGCTTATCTAAATGGTAATGATATTAATGTTTCAATTGTAGATAAAGTTTCTTCTGCACTTATTTCAATCGGAAGACCCCATAACTATATGGATAAATATACCTTGTTGTTATCGTTGGTTGATTATTTTCTTAAAAACACCCATGGGTTAAGGCAAAGTGGGTCTGCTGCAACTGATTTAGCTTATGTAGCATGTGGTCGATATGATGGTCGTTTTGAGTTTGGATTAAAACCATGGGACATGGCAGCCGGAATTCTTATTATTAAAGAAGCAGGAGGCTGTGTTTGCGATTTTGATGGGGAAAATAATTATTTTAAAAATGGATCTTTGATAGCTTCTAATAGATTAATATTCAAAAAGTTAACAAAGTGTGTGAAAGGAGTTTCCAATAGTTTCTAAATACATTTTTCAACATTAAGTATAAGATAGTTTCGATAGTTCATATTAATTTTAAGAACATATAAGAATAACATTGTCGTTGAATATTTTATATTGTTTTGTCATTCATAATTATTTCTTTAGTTTTTTAAGGTAAGAAAGAATGTTTGATATTAAATTGTCAACATTCTTTCTTTTTAGTTCTGATAAATTTATTTACGCAATTATTTATATTTCTGTCATAATCAAGCCGTCATTTGATGAAAAAAAATATATTATTTAATCCCCTTTCCATGCCAACTTATGTAATGGCAAAACCCAATGGTTCAAGTTGTAATTTGAATTGTTCATATTGTTATTACTTGGAGAAGGAGAAGCTATATCAAAATCGTAAAAGCTTACATATGAGCGATGAAACGCTCGAAAAATATATTGGAAGCTATATACAAGCGCAACCTGTCCCCGAAGTCTTATTCACATGGCATGGAGGAGAAACTCTTTTACGTGATATTTCATTTTACAAAAAGGTAATTCAACTTCAAAAAAGTTATGGTAGAGGTAGAATTGTTGATAACTCGCTACAAACCAATGGTACACTGCTAAACGATGAATGGTGCCGTTTTTTTAAGGATAACAACTTTCTGATTGGAATCTCAATTGATGGACCCGAGCATTGTCACGATATATATCGAAAAAACAAAGGAGGAAAAGAAACTTTTAGTCAGGTAATGAAAGGGATTGAATTGTTGCAAAAACACGGGGTAGAGTTTAATACGCTTTCGGTAATTAACGATTACAATGTAGATTACCCCTTAGAGATTTATAACTTCTTCAAGGAAATCGGAAGTCAATACATGCAATTTTCGCCGATTGTTGAGCGTATTCATAAAAATAACGCTCCAACAGGCTTGAAACTTATGTCACCCGAAGACGGAAGTGAATTTATTATAGCTCCATGGACGGTTGATCCTAAAAAGTTTGGACAGTTTTATATCTCAATTTTCGATGAATGGATAAAAAAAGATGTTGGTAAATATTTTATTCAGCTTTTCGATGCGGCTCTTGCAGGTACAGTTGGTGAAATGCCAGGTATATGTATATTTTCCGAAACTTGTGGCCACGCCACAGTAATGGAATTCAATGGTGATATGTATGCTTGTGATCATTATGTTTTTCCGGAATATAAAATCGGGAATATCAGAACTCACACCATCTATGAAATGGCCTTTTCCGAAAAACAACTGCACTTTGGTATGGATAAACGGGATACTTTGCCAATACAGTGCATGGAATGTGAATTTTTAAAAATATGCAATGGAGAATGCCCAAAAAATAGAATTTTAAACGATAAATACGGAGAACATGGTTTAAATTATTTATGTGAAGGTTATTACGCTTTTTGGAGACACTCTAAGCCTTATATGGAATATATGGCTAATGAACTACATTCAAAAAGACCACCAACTAATGTGATGAACATTAGGTTATAAATTTTATTTTTATAATTCAGTTAATATTTTGCAAGTAATGTAATAAATATGGTTGAGTACTTGATGGCTTCGGCTTTCCGGTAATAGAAAGTGTATAAACAAGAAAGATGTATAGTGATTTTTTATAAAGAAGTCGTCTTGACTTTTCGAGGAGGGAACAATATTTAAAAGAAGGGAACGTTTTGTATGCGACAAAACAACAATCCAATTCCCTTCTAAAATGTACCAAGTACTTGACAAAGATACAATAAGAATTGAAATACTACCCTATTTATCCGTAGCAAAAAGAGGATTTCAGACAAGAAGTTGCCTGATAGAAGTAGTAAACAGCATTTTATACAAACTCAAAACAGGCTGTCAATGGGAAATGTTACCCGTAAAAAGTTTGTTTTCTGAAGTTGTATTAAGTTATAAAACCGTTTTTGGCCATTTTCGAAAATGGTGTAAGAATGGGGAATGGGAATCCTGTTGGACGAAAATACTGGAAAAACACAAATCGTTTTTGGATTTGTCTAGCGCCGATTTGGATGGCAGTCATGCTACAGCGCTTCGCGGAGGCGAGGAAGTTGCTTATCAGGGACGAAAGAAAAGGAAAACAACAAACTCGTTGTATCTGTCAGATAGACAGGGCTTACCTTTAGCTTTATCAAACCCGATAGCGGGCAACCATAATGATTTATATGCAATTGAAAAATCTTCAGAAGAATTGTTTTCAACATTAGCAGAAGCAAAAATTAGTACTGATGGACTTTTTGTAAATGCTGATTCTGGTTTTGACTCAAAGGACTTTCGTTCGATTTGTAAAAAGTGGGGAGTTACTCCTAATGTGGCTTTCAATTATCGCAATGGTGAAAACAAAGATGAATTCTTTTTAGATGATTTACTTTACAAACAAAGATATGTTATTGAAAGAACAAATGCATGGATGGATAGTTTCAGATCATTGCTTAATAGATTTGATGTTACTGTTTCAAGTTGGAAAAGCTTCAATTACATGGCATTTATGATTATATTACTCAAGAAAATTAAAACTAACAATAAGTCAAGATGACTTCAACTTATAAAATTCCTTCAAATTTAATAAAAGCAGGAAAAAACATAATTTCAATCAGAGTTTTTGATCAACAAAATACAGGAGGTTTTTACGGTGACCCTGAAAATATATACATTTGTACAGAGGATTACAAAACTAAAATTAATTTATCCGGTAATTGGAAGTTCAAAATCGGATTTAATTTAAATGAAATCGCACCTCCCAAGGTTACTTTAAGTCAAAATCAACCGACGGTATTGTTTAACGGTATGATTAATCCATTAATTCCATATTCATTCCAAGGTGTAATATGGTATCAGGGAGAAGCCAATGAATTTAGAGCGGAACAGTACAGCCGTTTGTTTCCTCTATTGATATATGACTGGAGAAGTTATTGGAAGAAAGAATTCCCATTTTATTTTGTGCAATTAGCCAATTATAAAAAAAGGAATGCAAATCCGGTAAAAGCGGAATGGGCGGAATTGCGCGAAGCACAAGAAAAGGCATTAAATCTTGAAAATACAGGTATGGCTTCAGCAATTGATATCGGAAATGGAGATGATATTCATCCTAAAAACAAACAAGAAGTTGGTCGTAGATTAGCTCTTCTCGCTGCCAATAAAACATATGGAATTCCATCGGTAGATGGTGGTCCTAGCTTGCAGTCATTTAAAATAAATAAATCAACAATCGAACTTAGTTATCAATCGATAGGCAGTGGTTTAGAAATAAAAAACGATAAAATATTAAAAGGATTTGCAATAGCAGGAGTTGACAAAGTATTTCATTGGGCTAATGCAAAAATCGTCGGAGATAAAGTCATTGTTTATTCTTCTGAGGTAAGTTTTCCAATTGCAGTCCGTTATGCTTGGGCAAATAATCCAGAGTGTAATTTGTACAACAAAGAAGGACTTCCAGCTGTCCCTTTTAGAACTGATAATTGGGATAACTAAACAAAAATATTAAATTAATTAGTTTTATTATAAAAACAAATCTATTATTATGACAGTACAAGAATTAAAATCAGCCTTTCAAGAAGTTTATGGCAAGGATGCTGATGCCGTTTATTTTTCACCCGGACGTGTAAATCTTATCGGCGAACACGTTGACTACAATGGAGGCTCAGTTTTCCCATGCGCATTAAGCTTTGGAACTTACCTTTTACTCGCTAAAAACGACAAAAAGATTATGAATTTCAAATCGTTGAATCAACCAGAAATTGTAACCCTAGGTTTCGACCAACTAACTACCCCGCTTGATAAATCGTGGGTAAACTATCCGCTTGGCGTAATTGCTCAGTTTGTGAAACGTGGTATTGCTATTACTCAAGGTTATGATTTATTGATTTGGGGTAATGTACCAAACGGTGCCGGACTTTCTTCGTCTGCTGCGTTGGAGGTAGTTACCGCTTTTGCTTTCAACGACCAATTGGGAACCGGTTTCAATCGAACCGTGCTTGCACAAATCGGACAAAAATCGGAACACGAATTCGCTTTGGTAAACTGTGGTATTATGGACCAGTTTGCTTCGGCTAACGGTGCAAAAGATCATGCAATCCATTTGAACTGCGATACCTTGGAATTCGAATTAGTTCCTGTTAAACTCGAAGGTGTAAAAATTCTTATCTCAAATACTCACAGCCCGCACAAACTGGATTCAGGTTCTTACAACCAACGTGTAGCTGAATGCAAACTCGCCGTTGAACAATTAAATACTGTTCGTCCATTGAAATATTTGGTTGAATTGACAGAAGCTGAATTCAAATCCATCGAATCTGCCATTACTGATCCGGTTGCCCGTAAACGTGCCCGCCACGTGGTTGGTGAGGTGCAACGCACCAGTGATGCTGTAAAAGCATTGAAAGCAGGAGATTTGACTTTGTTTGGAAAATTGATGAATGCTTCTCACGTTTCACTTCGTGACGATTATGAGGTCACAGGTACGGAACTGGATTGCATGGCTGAAGAAGCATGGAAAATCGATGGTGTTATTGGGTCACGTATGACCGGTGGTGGTTTTGGCGGTTGTACCGTTTCATTAGTAAAAGATGAAGCCATTGATACATTCATTAAAGAGGTTGGTGCAGCATACGAATCTAAAATTGGTATCAAACCAGAGATTTATATTGCAGAAATCGGTGACGGGGCTAAAAGAATATTTTAAATTTTACTAACAAAGAAAATTAAAAATGAAACCAACATTATTTATTTTGGCTGCAGGGATGGGTAGTCGCTACGGAGGATTAAAACAATTAGATGGTCTGGGGCCTAATGGTGAAACTATAATGGATTATTCAATATACGATGCCATAAAAGCCGGATTTGGGAAAATTGTTTTCGTTATCCGTGAATATTTCGAAGAGGACTTTAGAAATATTGTATTAGAAAAATATAAAGATATAATTGATATTGAGCTTGTTTTTCAAGAGATTAATAAGATTCCAGAAGGTTATAATTACATCTCTGAACGCGAAAAACCGTGGGGTACTAACCATGCCGTATTAATGGGTAAAGATGTTATTAAAGAACCGTTTGCCGTGATTAATGCCGATGACTTTTATGGTCAGGAATCTTTTGCAATTTTGGCTGATTTTCTGAAGAATATGGATGGGAAGCAAAATGAATATTGCATGATTGGATACAGAGTGGGTAACACGCTATCTGAGAGTGGCGCTGTAAGTAGGGGAGTGTGCGAAGTAGATAAAAATGGTTTTTTGAAAAACGTTGTGGAACGTACTCATATTGAAGAAAAGAATGGTATTATTGTTTATCAAGATGAGACTGGAGAAGATATTCCAATTCAACGGGATACAGCTGTTTCAATGAATATATGGGGATTCACTCCGGATTACTTTGATTATTCTCTGGAATTTTTCAAAGAATTTTTAATTGAAAACGGACAAAAGCTTAAATCTGAATTTTATATCCCACTAGCTGTGAACAACCTAATTGTTCAGGGAATTGTCACTTGTAAAGTGTTGGATACACCTTCAAAATGGTTTGGTGTAACTTACGCTCAGGATCGCCCACAAACAGTGATAGAAATCAGCAAACTAATAAATTTGGGAATCTACCCTGAAAAACTATTTTCGTAAAATTAAAGTATGGCTAAAATTTTAGTAACAGGTGGAACCGGCTATATTGGCTCGCATACTGTAGTTGAACTTCAGAAAGCAGGATATGAGGTTGCAATTGTTGACAATCTGTCTAATTCAAACATTCAGGTTTTAGATAGGATTGAGAAAATTACCGGTATCCGACCGGTTTTCGAGAATATTGATTGTGCTGATTATTTGGCAATGGACAAATTCTTTGAGAAATGCAACAAGGATAAACAGAATAATATCAAAGCAATAATACATTTTGCTGCAAGTAAAGCAGTTGGCGAGTCGGTCGAAAAGCCATTGTTATATTATCGGAATAACCTGGGGTCTTTGATGAATCTGTTGGAACTAATGCTTATAAATAACGTAAGAAATATTGTATTCTCTTCGTCTTGCACTGTCTATGGCCAGCCCGACATACTGCCGGTAACAGAGGCAACCCCGGTTAAGCAACCACTTTCGCCATATGGAAATACAAAGAAGATTGGAGAAGAAATAATAAAAGATACTATCTATGCCAATAATAACTATAAAGGGATTATTTTACGTTATTTCAATCCCATAGGTGCACATCCTTCTTCCGAAATCGGTGAATTGCCAAATGGTATACCTAATAATTTGCTTCCATTTGTTGCCCAAACAGCTGTTGGATTACGAAAACAGTTGCAAGTGTATGGAGATGATTATACTACACCCGATGGCTCTTGTATCCGTGATTATATTAATGTTGTTGACCTGGCGAGAGCCCATGTATTGGCTGTAAAACGGATATTGGAAGGTAAATGTACTTCAAATGTCGAAACCTTTAATTTGGGAACAGGTCGGGGATTGTCGGTACTTGAGATCATTAAAACATTTGAACAAGTTACAGGAGTAAAGGTGCCTTATGAAATTGTGGGGCGCCGTGAAGGTGATATAGAACAGGTGTGGGCTGACCCATCGTATGCCAATGAAGTACTTGGTTGGACAGCCACCGAAACTGTTGAAGATACTTTGCTCAGCGCATGGAATTGGGAACTAAAGCTGAAGTCTATTCAAAATCGTTGATCTTATTAAACTAAAACAAAAATATATTTATGACTCTTATCAAGTCAATTTATGGAATTCGTGGTACATATTGGGAAATTTCTATAAATGCGCCGATGGTTCATCTAATCCACATTATGTAAGTTGGAATCCGATTGCAACCGAACAACCTGATTTTCATCAACCGGATTTCTTTGGCGATTTAATAGTTAAAGCTTAGTTTAATATTATTCAATCTCTATTTTCGTGTTCACTACACTCTTAATTAGTTTTTTTAAGGCAAGAAAGAGTGTCTGTTAATTACAGGCATTCTTTCTTTTTAACTCAATTTATTAGCAATGTTTGACATAATAGAGAAAAAAACAAGAATGATACCGGTTTTGAATTGTAAGAATTGTTGACTTCAATTACAAACCTTTTATTAGTGATTCAGATAGAAACGAATAGATTTAGCCGGTAAGTATTATCTTTTCATAAAGGAGATTTTTATATCAAATTTAGTCTCATGGAGAAATTTACAAATAAACAACTTGACGAAATAGAAAAACAAATAAATAAGATTGAACGAGATGAAAAGAATGAAATAGCTAAATCAACTCAAATCTTAACGTTTTTTGAATTAAAATTGGAGGAATTAAAAAGTTTCATTGTAAAATACGATTTTAAAACCGAAGAAGAGGAAATCTTGTTTTTCAAGAAAATAAAACCGAAAATAATAAGTAAACTGATTTATTATATATCGGTGTACAAAATTGAAATAAATCGTCCAAAAGGTAGTTGCTCAACTGTAGAGACCTATTTATTGACAGAATTGGACAGGTTGAAACATTACTTCGAACGGAATATTGAGATTTATCATTATTATCGTACGGGTTGCACTCATTTTGATAAAATTTACTTTTTAAGAAATAGGGATTCTGATATTCCTGTCAATATAGCCTGTTTCTATTTTGAGCGGGATGTAAGGTTCTCCACTGGATACGATTATAAAATAGCCAAAATCATGGCGAATGATTTATTAGAGTTGTATATCAAATCGCAGCTTGTAAAATTGAAAGAAAATACAGAAACAAAACAGGAAGTTCATTCTGTGCATAAAACATGTGAGACTTGGACGGCAAGTAAAACGGATTTAGCTGAGTTAATTTATGCATTGGATACAGCAAAGTGTATAAACCACGGAAATATAAATTTGAAAGCGCTTACTACTTATTTAGAGGATATCTTTAATGTAAGCATTGGGGATATTTACCGGATTTATTTAGAAATCAGGGATCGAAAAGGAAGCCGCACTCAGTTTCTTGACCGTTTAAAAGATAAACTGACAGAACGAATGGATAAAGCGGATACAGATACCGATAATTAAAAGAATAATAGTTTACTAAAAAGAATATATAAGACAGATCATTAAAATTTTGACATAACGTTCGCTGAACGTCTCTCACGAAAATCGGCAATTTTCAAAAACAGACGAGACCTAAAGCAGAATGTTCATGCATGCTCAAAGTATGCGTGGACTTATTCTGTTTCGTCTGTGGGTATGCCGATGCCTCGTGAAAAACAGTTATGAGTCCACGTTTTTTTTATTATATACAAATCACTAACTTTGCAGGCATGAGAGAACTAATACTGTACACTACCGTTTCTTTGGACGGCTACATTGCTCCTGTTTACGATGGATTTGAGCTAATAAACTCAATTCCAAATCCTGAACATGAAAACTATGGAAAACAAGAATTTTACGATTCTATCGACTCTGTTATAATGGGCAGAAAGACTTATTATGAGTTGATATGTATGGATGTAGAAATGCCTTTCAAAGGGAAATATATATATGTTGTTACCCAAAAATTATTGGAGCTTCACAAAGAAGTCCACTACATTAATGAGAATCACATGAATGAAATTCAAAAAATTAAAGAATTGGATGGTAAAAATATTTGGTTACTAGGTGGTGGTATCTTAACTGTTTCTCTTTTAGAAAACAGACTGATTGATAAAATGGTCATAAATTATCTACCTCTTATGTTAGGCAATGGAATTCCTCTATTTCCCAAGTACACGGGAGAGTCCAACTGGAAATTAACAAACAGTCAATCATTCAAAAATGGCATATTAAAAGTTGAATATCAACTAATTTAAACGAAAAATCCATTTAGAATACGTTTCAAAAATTCCCAAGCTTTTCCCAAGTTTGGGAATTTTTTTTATATAATTATTCTCTCATTTTAGGTCATATTTTATCCCCAAAAGTTCTCAGCAAACGATTATTTATTAATCCCTCTAATAAATACAACATTTACTTGTCTCCTTCTCCTTTGGGAGAAGGTGCCCAAAGGGCGGATGAGGTCGGAGAAGGTGCCCAACTTGTCCCGACGTGTCGGGAAAGGGTGGATGAGGTCGGAATTTAGGGCCACTCTTAGAAGGTTTTTCCCAAGTTCAGTTCCAATTTCGAACGTAATTTCCCGTTGAAAAACCTCTCCAGATATTGTTTACAGCCACAATAGCAAAAAAACTTCTCCCAACTTGTGTTTTTATATTTTTCATTTTTCCCAATTTTGCAATCGACAATAATCAGTAACCTGAAAATAATTGGCACATTGGCATATTTTCAAATTATCACATTAATATTATGGCAGAATTCAAAATCTCACTTCAAAAGACACTCGCCCATGAAGGCGAATATGTCAACGATCCTGATGATTCAGGCAAGGAAACCTATAGAGGTATTTCACGCGCAAACCACGGTGATTGGAAAGGCTGGCCCACTATCGATCAGTATAAAATGAAATCTAATTTTCCTTTCAGTCTGGCAAATAATGCCGATTTGGAAAAACAAGTCGAACTCTTTTATCTGTATGAATTTTGGTTGCCATTGAAAGCTGATCTAATTGCCAATCAAACTACAGCTGACTCAATCTTTGATTTTGCCGTAAATGCCGGAATCAACAAAAGTGTTCAGCTAACCCAATCAATTATTGGAACAAAAGTAGATGGTATTGTTGGTGAAAAGACACTCCAAAAACTCAATTCGTTAGACTTTGGTTATTTCCAGCCGGCTTTCACGTTTGCCAAAATAACCCACTACATTTCCATTATCAAAAAACGTCCAGCAAACAAAAAATACCTCTATGGTTGGATTATACGGGCATTAGAATACCATTCATGATAAATTAATTCGTAAAAAAGAGTCTTTAGCTTTAAACCAACCATATCTTGAATCTTGGTTCTTGGCTCTTGATTCTCATTAGCACATTAGCACATTAGCACATTAGCATATTTTCAAATTAGCACATTATTTAATATGGAAGTAATAACAATCGAATCCAAAGCATTCAAAGACCTTATGGAAAAGGTCAACACTATTGCCAAATTTGTAGTCAACTATCAACCCGAAGAAATCAACGAAGAAGAAGCTTGGGTGGATGGTTATGAAGTTTGTACATTCTTGAAAATAAGTGAACGTACACTTCAGAGGCTTCGTACCAAGGGACTCATTTCTTATTCTATCATTTCAGGCAAAACCTACTACACCATTGCAGAGGTAAAACGCATGTTGAAAGAACGTTTGGTAAAAAGCAATCAGGAAGCCCTTGATAACTTAATCGAAAGTCACAAAACCTATGTTGAGCAAAGAAGAAATACTCGCACGAACAGATAAAGGCTTGAATGTCTTCAAACAGTATCTGTCGTTTCCGTTTCGTGTCGGGCGTAATTTCCTCAATCCATTGTACGAAGATAAAAAAGCTTCCTGCAATGTCTATTTCGACAGAACAAACGATCAGTACAAACTGAAAGACTATGGTAACGACAACTACAGCGGGGATTGCTTCAATTTTGTTGGCAAAATACTGGGAACTGATTGCCGTCATGCAGACAGTTTCATTGAAATCCTCCAAAAAATAAATCAAGATTTATGTCTGGGACTGGAAAACCCTTCCTCCAATTCTTTTCCCTCTCCTTGGGAGAGGGTGGCCGAAGGCCGGGAGAGGTCATTGTCCCCAAAGTCCCCGATAATGGAATCAGCTCCCGAACAATCCAAACCAATCAAACCGTTTGCCATTAAAGTCAAACCGTTTTCTGAACTCGAATTGACTTATTGGCAGCAATACGGAATATCACTTGAATTCCTGAAAAGATACCAGGTTGTCTCACTAAAAGAATTCGCTTCCGAAAATAACGAAGGTAAACCCTACAAGCTTACGCCAACAGATAACGAACCAATCTTCGCATATCAAGGGAAGCGATACTTGAAACTTTACAAACCTTTTTCATCTGTTCGTTTTCAGTATGCTGGCGATCTGGGCGACAAATATTGTTTCGGACTGGAGCAACTGCCTCCCAAAGGAAATATGCTTTTTATCACAGGAGGAGAAAAAGACGTACTAAGTTTGATCACTAAAGGTTTTTCTGCAATATGTTTCAACAGCGAAACTTCCAATATTCCTCAGAGTATTATTCGAAAATTGTCTTACCGCTTTAAACACGTTGTTATTTTGTACGACTGTGACAAAACAGGGTTAGAAGCTTCAGAAAAGCACGTTCAACAATTAGCCTCGCTTGGTGTAAAAAGAATGGTACTTCCTTTAAAAGGGAGCAAAGATGAAAAAGATATTTCCGACTATTTCAAACTCGGGAATACAAAGGAGGATTTTCAAAAATTGTTCATACAATTTTTAGACATTATTTATGCCGAAACCATGGCAGTATTAAAATCATGCGAAATAGATTTCACCAAACCACCAATATCAGCCGAAATGATAATTTCAATCAATAACGTCCCGCTTGGCACACAAGGCAATTTATGCTGCATAACAGGAGGAGAGGGGACAGGTAAAAGTAACTACATTTGCGCTTTGGTTGCGGGAACATTGAATACCGAAGATGATGATATCGACACCTTGGGAACACGTATCAAACCCAACCGCCAGAGTAAAGCCGTTCTGCTTTATGATACCGAACAATCAGAATTACAGCTTTATAAAAATACCATGAACAGTCTCAAACGGGCAAAGCAGAAACATTTCCCTCAAAGTTTCAGGGCATATTGCCTCACGGGAATGTCCCGTAAAGAACGATTGCAAGCAATTATCCAAAGTATGGATAAATTCTTTTATGAGTTTAGCGGAATCCATTTGGTAATTATCGACGGTATTGCCGATTTAATCCATTCGGCCAATGATGAAGCTGAAAGTATCCGGATTGTCGACGAACTCTATCGGCTAGCAGGAATTTATCAGACTTGCATTGTATGTGTGCTGCACTTTATCCCTAACGGGTTAAAGCTTCGCGGACATTTAGGATCGGAGCTTCAACGAAAATCCGCCGGAATTCTATCCATTGAAAAAGATGATGCACCCGGAGTATCAGTCGTGAAAGTGCTGAAAGTACGCGATGGCAGTCCTCTGGATGTGCCGCTTATTCAATTTGCATGGGACAAAAAGGAAGAAATGCACGTATATTTAGGCGAGAAAACCAAGGAAGAAAAAGAAAAACGCAAAGAAAACGAACTTACCGCCACCGCCAAGGCAATCTTCTTACAAAAACGCTACTACACCTATCAGGAACTAACCGATAAGCTGCAAGAATACCTGGACGTAAAAGAACGAACCGCTAAAGGCTACATCAAATTTATGCGTGAAAAAGACATTATTCTCAAAGATCCGTCAAAAACAAATTATTTTGTTATTGGGCATAGTTAGTGTGCATTAGTCTTTTCTTGCAAAATGCATTGTTGATTGGCATAAATATAGAATGAGAATCGATTGATGGATACGTTCTCGAAATGGTTATATTGCATTTAATGACCAAGTTATGTCGTTTGTTGTTATGTGCTTTTATTCGTTTTTAGTGCTGTACACTTATTAGTTTTTCATGTATAATTTGTGTGATTGATTATGGCAAAGTCTGTTTTCAATATATGTCTTTGCCACGGAGTGGCTAAATATGCGTAACCCCCAGTAAGTGAAACGCAACTGGGGGATGAAACACACACTCTCATCCCAACCCCGGACGGGGTTGAACAACCTTTTTTGACAAATACAATAAAAAATAGAGGAATTATTTGCGATATATACCGAAAATCGGTACATATCGCAATAAATCACTTTTAGCCGATCAGCGCTAAACAATCATGCCTTTTCACATATTTTGGCTGCAATAATATTCGAAAATCGACACTTTTCGCAACCAAAATACTTTCTGTCTCTTAGTGACAGAAATGAATGACAAACCATTCATTATAGATTATTTTGCAACTTAATGAATGATTTGTCATTCATTAATCTCCCAAAAAAAATGATTCGCAATTCGCGAATCACGAATTAAGCAATATTTTTATATACATATAATCATAGCTTTTTTCATATTTTGTTTGCGATAATATCCGAAAATCGGTTATAATCGCAGCCATTCTATTTTTTTTGTCAAGTATTTTGCGCCGTTTACTTGACAACTAATACAAACTATACATGTTCAATATTCCCACATGTTCATTGTCAATGAACACTTCATTTTATTGAACAAACCGATTAACGCTAATTAGAAATCACTCCACCACAATTGGTTAGTATTTATTTAATTCCTTGCCGAAACAAAAGAGAAAAATCAATCTAATATATCATACAAAAATCCTAACAATCAGCAACTAAACATGCAGTAAATTCTGCTGAATCAAATTTCTTAAAAATAATAATCATTCAAAATAATAATGTCGCAAACATTTACTATATTTGCGACATAATATAACAAACAATGTCGTGAAAAGCATAGTAAAGGAGATAGAAAACAAGCTTACATCTGGACGAAGAGGCAAGATATTATTTGCTTCCGATTTCAGTTCATTCGGACTACCCAAAGCAGTGAATAAAGCCATGGAGCGATTAACTCAATCAGGCATGTTGATCCGGTTGGCTCAGGGCATTTATTTGTATCCTCAAATAGATACCCGTTTGGGGCTGGGTGTAATATACCCAACCGTTGAAACCATTGCGCGCGAAATTGCAAAAAGAGATAAAGCAAGGATAGTCCCAACAGGTGTTTATGCGCTCAACGCACTGGGTTTTTCTACACAAATACCTATGAACGTGGTTTTTTTGACAGATGGAGCTGCACGTAAAATTAAAATTGGTAACGGACAAGGTATTGTATTTAAACGCACGGTAGCTAAAAACTTATCATACAAAAACGATGTATTAATACTAGTGGTGGCTGCCCTCAAAGAAATTGGGGAAGGCAACGTTACAACCGAACAACTTACAAAGATAAAAGAACTGATTTTAAAAGAGAAGCAAGAAGATATTATGACTGATTTGCAATTGGCACCGGCATGGATTAAGAAACTAATTTTATCTGTACTATGAACATTAACTGGATACGCCTGAGCGATGCAAACAGAAGAACCATTCTGGAACAAACTTCTGTAAGAACTGGCTACATTGTACAAGCAGTGGAAAAAGACTGGTGGGTAACAACCGTGCTCGAAGCGCTCTTTTCGTTGCCTTTTGCTAATCAACTTTCATTTAAAGGTGGAACCTCGCTAAGTAAATGCTGGGGGCTGATAAACCGATTTTCGGAAGATATTGATATTGCCGTTACTCGTGAACAATTAGGTTTTACAGGTGTACTTTCAAAGAATCAAATAAATGATAGGGTAAGAAGAGCATTGTGCTCTTTTGTTAGAGAAGAACTTCCCGAACGGGTTAACAATTTGCTCTTGTCCATGGGAATTCCTCGTGAATGGTTCAGAACCGAAGTGATTACAACTTCCGTTTCTACCGTTGACCCTGAGAGTATTTACATTCATTTTAATTCGCTATTTCCGGCTGTTGAATATATGCCGGCCAGCGTAAAAATAGAAGTAAGCGGACGCTCAATGTCTGAACCTGTGGAAACAGTAGAAATAAAATCATTGGTAGCCGGGCAATTTCCAGCTGCACCTTATGCCGATACTGCCTTTTCGGTTAGGGCTGTAGCTGCCAAACGTACTTTTCTGGAAAAGACATTCCTGTTACACGAAACATTTCATCAACCTGGTGTACCTCCACGAGTGGAACGTATGTCCCGTCATTTATACGATCTGGAAAAGATGATGGATACGCAGGTGGAAACTGATGCACTTGCCGATACCGCACTTTACCGAGATATTGTAGAATTTCGCCGCCATTATATCGGATTAAAAGACTTCGATTATAATACTTTGTGGCCGGCAACACTTAGCTTTCTTCCGTCTGCCGAGCAAGCAGCAGCTTGGGAAACCGACTACCGAAGTATGCAAACTAATATGATACCGGGACAATCGAGACCTTATGCCGAATTGATAGAACGATTAACGGAGCTAAATAGGAGATTTACGGCAGTAAGTATTGAAAACAAATAAAATGTATATTCTTGTATGATAAATTACAACAAACAGATTGGTGCTCTCTTAAATTCCGGACGAAAACAAGTTGAAAAAGTGTTTATTGAAATTATACAGCAAGTGATTAAGAAATAATTAGTAAACCATTTATACAAATATTATGTCAAGACTCCAACCAACACCTGCTGTAATAAAAAGATTATTTGCATTATCTGGGAATCGATGTGCATATCCAGAATGCCATGAAAAAATAGTTGATGAACATGGTACTGTCATTGGAGAAATTTGTCATATTGAAGCTGCAGAAGAAGGTGGAGAGAGGTATAATGTAAATTCCAATGATGAATATCGAAGAAGTTTTGAGAACTTAATTTTAATGTGCAGCAACCATCATAAAAAAACAGATAATATTATTGTATATGATGCTGTAAAACTTAGACAGTTCAAAGTTCAGCATGAATCACAAAATAATAATCTCTATCAAGTTTCTGATGAAATAATTAACCAATCAATTAAAAATCTTATGAAGCAGGAAAATCTAAATTCAGGTTCAGGATCACAGTTTAACAATCTGGCAACAAATCAAAACATTGGAACACAGATAGGCATTCAAAATAATTTTCATAATACTTCTAAAGACGCATTAAGTATCGATGGTATTAGACATATAAATCAAAATTTTAAGAATATAATTGATACGATAAAACGTGAGGCAGCTGAGCCGACGAAAGAAGTAATTGATTTTAGGGACGAGTATAAGCAAAGATTACCACGAACAGTCTATTCAATACCTGTTAAATTCTTGAAGTTTAGGAAAAATAATGGAAGAATAATTGCTGATGTTGAGAGTTATGAAAAAGAACATAATTGCGTATTAAATGAAGAAGTTGAAGAAACTCAAAATTTATTACGAATTTTTTTATTATCAAATGATAAGGAAAAAAATGAAGAGTTAAAAAAGTCTTTATCTAAAAACAGTCAACAACAACCTGCGATAATCACATGTGATGGTTTTTTAATTAATGGTAATCGTAGAAAAATGGCACTTGAAGAATTATTTAATTCAAGTAATCAGGACTCTCAATTTGAGATGATGAGAGTTGTAGTGCTACCTGACGATGTTACAGAACTAGAGGTACAGAAAATTGAAAATAGGTATCAACTACAGAGCGAAGGAAAATCCGAATATCAAGGATTAAATAGAGCAATTAAAATTAAACGAAATATTGAGAATGGTTTTTCATTAGAAGCTCAATTGAAAGATGATCCCAACTATTATGATCTAGGGAAAAAGGAATTTGAAAAGAAAGTAAAAGAATTTGAAAAGAACTTCTTAAAACCTTTAGAATGTGTGGATAGATATTTGGATACATTTAGTAGAAAAGGTATGTACAATACAATATCAGAAAGTGTAAATGATAAAGAAGGTAGATGGCAAGCGTTTATAGACTATAGTAATTTTGTTTTAAGTACGTTTCATAACAAGTCAAAAATGACTGAACTAAAAATAAAAGAAAATGAAGTTGGAAATATTGAAAATGCGGTTTTTAAAATTATAAGAAAACGGAGTTTGAGTGTACAAGGAACTGATATGGGCAAAGTACATGATTTTGTTAGAAAGCTGCCAAAATATTTAGTTAACGAGGAAGCTAAGAAACATATTCTTGAAATTAAAAATGTACCTGAAGATATCTCAGAAAATTTGAAATTTGATAAAGTGGGAAATAAGTTATCGGAAAGAGAAATTGATGAAAAATGGGGGGCTGATAATAGAGAACGAATATTAGGTAATTTAATCCAAGCTTATCGTCATGTTAATAATCAGCAAGAAAGAGATAAGCCATTAGAGTTATTAGAGGATGCATTAAAAAAACTTCAACATGACAATTTGAAAATAGAGAACATGGGCACTGATTATTATGAAAAAGCACTAGAACTTACGAATAATATTATAGATGAGGCAGGAAAGATACATAAGGAAGTGGATAGCGCAAGGTATATGTTCAAAAAATTAATCAAAGGTAAAAATTAAATAATTGAAAATAGATATAGAAAATAACATCATTTTTTTGATAAGTGCTGAAGATTTGAAAAAATACCAAATCTCTCAGTTAAACTATTTTGGATATATGGAAAGTAATAATAATTGGATTATGACTTCTCTTAATTTAGAAATAGACTTGCTAAAAATCATTGATTATTTAAATGAAGAAAATATTATTTATGAACTATCTGAAAAATCAAAATACATTTTAAAAAATACACTTCAAAAAAAAAGTGAATTAGAAATTATTTTTACAAAAGCAAAAAAAATAAAAGATGATGCTGAATTAGACGCTGATTTTTATGATTTTAAAAAATTCACTGACACTTTACCTAGAAAGTTGAAAACTCATCAATTAAAATCAGCTTATCATTTTTATATTTTAAAAAATGGGGCTAATTTTTCAGTACCTGGGAGTGGTAAAACTACGACATTACTATCAGTATATGAAAAGTTAAGACTGGAAGGCAAATGCAATCTGTTATTCATAGTAGGACCGCCTTCTTGTTTTCAGCCCTGGCAAAATGAATTTCTTGAAACTTTAGGAAGACAACCCAATTCTATTATTCTGTCGGGAGGTAACAAATCTTTTAGGAAAAGTGAGTATTTCAGGTCTCAGGAAAACGCTTATGAACTATACCTAAGTACATTTCACACAGCTTTAAATGACTATAAAGACATAATTAGATTTTTTTCTCAAACAAAAATTGAAGCATTCTTAATCATTGACGAAGCGCATTATATAAAACAACTTGGAGGTTCATGGGCAAACTCACTTTTAGAAATAGGAAAAAGAGCTACGTTTAAAGGAATTTTAACTGGTACACCCATACCAAAAAGCTATAAAGATATATTTAATTTATTTGATTTCTTATGGGAAGAGAACTCTCCACTAAACCAAGAAGCTAAGATTCAAATAAATAATTGGGAGAAAAAGAAAGAAAATGAGAATGTCAAAGCTCTATTAGAAAAGCATATTGGACCACTATTTTACAGGGTTAGAAAAAAAGATTTAGGACTTATCCCAGCAGTGTTTCATGACCCTTTTATTGTGCCGATGAAAGAAATTGAAAAATCTATTTATGATTCCATTAAAGCTAAAATATATGAATTGAATCAATCAGATTATTTTCGAAATGAGGACATACTTATTAAGTTATGGAAAGGGAGAATGATGAGATTACGTCAAGCCGTATCATATCCGAAGCTACTACTTTCTGCAATAGATGATTATGATGAAAAATTTATAGATAATACAGATTTAAAATCGAAGATAGAGAATTATGATAAGATAGAGATTTCAGGAAAGCTTGAGACATTAAATCAGTTAGTAATGTCTTTAAGAGCCAAAGGGCAGAAAGTTTTAATATGGTCCAATTTTATTGGAACCCTGAAATTAATTAAACAGCATTTTAACTCTATCAACGAACGAACTGAACTCATATATGGTAAAACACCTGTAAGAAAAAATGATTTAACTCTTGTAAATGAAGAAAAGACTCGAGAAGATATTAGAGATGAATTTTTAGATGTTGAGAGCGGACTAAACATATTAGTTGCAAATCCAGCAGCTTGTGCAGAATCAATTTCACTACACAAATCTTGCTTTCATGCTATTTATTACGACTTATCTTATAATGGGGCACAATATCTTCAATCTTTAGACAGGATTCATAGAGTTGGAGGTTCAGAATTTAACGAAGCCCATTATTACTTTTTGCAATATGAAAATTCAATAGATCAAGATATAAAAAAAAACTTAGAGGCTAAAGCTCAAAAGATGTATGATATCATTGAGCAAGATTATAATATTTATGATTTAGATATATACGAAGAAAATGAGGATGATGATATTGAAGCGTATAAACGCCTTTTTTTACAATAAAATATGGAAGATACAATAATAATGAAACCTAAAAAAATAAATGCTCCTTTTGGGTATTTTGGTTCAAAAAACAAAATAGCTCTTCAATTGTGTAGCGAATTACCACCACATAATTGCTGGGTAGAAGCATTTTGTGGTTCAGCGGCTGTGACTTTGAGAAAAGAGCCTGCACCTATAGAGGTTATTAATGATATTGATAATGAAATAGTCAATTTTTTTGATCAACTACGTAATAATCATGATAATTTATGCAATGCTATAGAATTAACACCTTATGCAGAAGAAGAATTATGCAGAGCCAGAAAACATATTGAAGGATTGTCTAATCTTGAGCGAGCAAGAAGATTTTTAGTACAATCAATGATGGCAATTAATGGGCTTTTTGGTGAAGCTAAAGGCGGGTTTTCATATTCAGATTCATACTCTAGAAATGGACATGATGCAAGAGTGAATAGATGGAATAATCTACCCAAACGATTAAAATTAGTTGTTGAAAGATTAAAGAAGGTTCGTGTTGAAAATAAAGATGCATTAAAACTTTTGGAAAAATATAAAAATCGTCCTGCAACTCTGGTGTATTTAGACCCTCCTTATTTAGGTGAGAGAACTAATGGTTATAATAAAGATGCAAATGACGAAAATTTTCACAGAAAACTCCTTGAATTTTCGAATAATGCAAATTGCATGATTTTTATAAGTGGTTACGAAAATGATTTATATAATTCTTTATTAACTGAAGAAAATGGTTGGGGTAAGAAGACAATTGAAACAATTACTAAAGACTCAAAAGGTAATTCACATGATAGAACTGAAGTAATTTGGATGAACAAATATTACTTAAAAGCACTTAAAGAGCAAAAAGTGCCTATTGAACTAACCGAAAAAGAACTCAAACAAGGAAAAGTAAATCCAGAAAGATAAATCTGATAAAAATATTAAATAATGCATTTCATGGAGAAAAAATATGACATTACATTATCGTTTGCAGGGGAAGATCGTGAATATGTCGACAAGGTAGCAAATCTTTTAAAAGAAAATGAAGTTTCTGTTTTCTACGATAAATTTGAAGAGGCAGATCTTTGGGGCAAGGATCTTGGAATTCATTTTGATACTATTTACCGAAAAAGTGCAAGATATTGCATTCCTTTTATTTCGGAAAACTATAAAAAGAAAATCTGGACAAACTATGAAATTAGAAATGCAATTTCAAGAGCTATTGAACAGAATGAAGAATATATTTTGCCCGTAAGATTTGATGACACTGAAATTGAAGGAATAAGACCAACATTAGGTTTCTTGGATTTACGCACTAAATCTCCCGAAGAATTAGCTAATATTATTCTAAAAAAACTTAACTCTGAAAAAACTATTCCGGTCGCTCAGATTTTTCAAGAACAAATAAGTGACGTTGTTCACGTGGCAATTTATAATTCTTTTTTCATGGGGGGTGCTAAAGTTGTCAACGGTGGAGTCTCATTATCAATTAGGGTAACAAACAAATTGAAAGGTGACTACCGATATTTTTATCAGCCTTCATTTCGGGTAACAATACCTTTGAATGGTGCTGATGCATTTCAATTAGTTCAGACTGATAATAAGTACTCATTTCCAGTAAAAATGGAATATGGTCAGGAAATCACCTTCAATTTCCCTATATCTAATGGTCAAATCAAGTTTTTTGAAGATTTGGATAAAAACTGTGAATTTTATGCAGCATGTTCAACTACTATAGGTGAAATTTTTGAATCAAACAGACTAACTGTCAAATCTTTAATTGAATCATTTCATTTCTAATTAACGCCAGTTTCTGAAATAAATATCAATATTTTCAAACGTAAAATCAACAATCCTATATAATTATATAAAACAGATTTTATATGAGCGTTACAACTGATGGCATAAAAGGATATGAATATCAATACAAAGTAACTGTATTGATATCATTATTAAGAGATATTGATAAAAAAGAGTTGTATGTTGAGAGAATTGGTAGTGAAGATGCAACACTAAAAATAAGGCAAAATGATAATGATCAAATTATTGAGATTCAGGTTAAACGAGAAAACAATTTATTAGACATTCCAAAGGTAGTAGAGTGGTTATGTCATTTTCAAGAAAGAAAGTCAAATAATAATCTATTACAACGGTTGGCAGATTCGAATGATATAATTTCTTTATTTGTCACTCATTCCAGATGTTCTGATGACATTGTAATATTAAGAAATGAAATTAAACGTATTGACATTCATAAAAAATTTAAGATACCAACGAAATGGAGAGATGATTTTATTTCTAAACTAAATAAAATATCATTTGGTGATTCCAAATTAATGTCAGAAAGAAAAACTTACTGTGAAGCTCAATCTAAAGTATTCAATACAACCGAAAGTTTATCAAGTATTCTTCAAAGAGTACTAATATGGGAAGAATTCTCTGATGAAAAAATCGACAATGAGATAATTAACGCACTCAACACTAAATATCAAATAGCTCAATCAAAAGCTCTTGATGTATATCTTTATTTGTTAGAGATTGTAAGACAAGGTAGAGATTCTGGTGAAAACATTCTGCCAAACATACTTACTACTCTTCAAAGATATAAAATGGGGCGTCCACAAACTACCTCTGAATTTTTCCCAAGAGACGAAGAAAGTCACTTATTAGATTCACTCGAAACAAACGGAGTGTTACTTTTAACTGGTATTTCACAATGTGGTAAAAGCGAAATAGCCAAAAGGTTAGCTACAACCTATTTTGATAAAGGGTATAATTACAAAATAACGAAAGAAGTAGATGAAATACAACGCTTCTTTTCAACTAATCCTTATGAGAATAAAGTTGCAATTCTTGAAGATCCATGGGGGCATTTATCATTAATTGAAGATAGTTATGAACTGAAAAAGAAATTAGAAGATTTATTAACCAACATTGAACCCCAAAATAAACTTATTGTCACATGTCGATTAGAAATATTATTTGAATTAAATAAAGCTAATAACCTGGAAAAATGCCGATTAAATAGTGTGAAATGGACTGATCTTACAATTACTCAAATTTCATATATACAACAGTTTTGGCTTAGCCTTTCTGCTTCAAAAGACATTCCTCATGATGTTACCAACCAATTTTCTAAGATTATTGAAAATTCTATTCCGACTCATTTAATTCAAATCGGACAAATAAGATATCTTGCAAATCAAGAATTAGTTACATTATTGAATAAAAGTGCTACAGATTTAGAACACATTGCACGAAGTAATTCTAAGGATATTGCAAGTTTGATAAAAAAGAAAGATGAATATGTCGCCGAGGTTTTATCTGTTTTATCATTATGTTGCAATACAATACTGAAAGTTAGCAAAACAGACTTAGCATATATTTTAAACGACGACAACTCAAATATATCAATTATTAATAGCCGTTTTTACACAACACATTTAGTAGATAAAAGACCTAAATACCCAAAATACAAACAGAAGAATTTGCTACATGACGAGACTGTTAGAGCAATTGAATATATTGAAGAGAGGCAATTAATAATGATTGTCAATGATGAAATATCATTTACTCACCCAAACTATTATGAAGCAGCGAGAGATTTGCTATTCCCCATTAGTCAAAGTAAACAAGAAAAAATCTTAAAGTATTTAAATAATTCTTCTGTTTGCCTTAATCCTATAAATTCATTCTTGGGAACAAAACAGTTTTTCTTTGTGTACAATAATATCAAGAAAGAGTTGAGAACAAAGGTTATAATGAACGGACTAAAATGTCTAAACTCAATTTACCCCTCAGTTCGCGACAGTTCATTGATATTTTTAATGAATATAGTTGAAGACTTAAATGAAGAACAAACAAAAAAAGTTGTTTCTGAAATTCAAGATGGAGGTATTAGTAGTTCGCATATTTACTGGTATAATAAAAAAACACCATTTATTTCTGTGAATGGCAGCTTTTCCAATTTACATACAAATTTCGACAAGAAAATTACAGACAGAGTTTTAATCCAATTAAAAAACAAACAATTACCAGAGTTGCATGACATTTGGGTGTTTATTTCAAATCCTAATGAATATAAAGTTGCCAATATTGAAATGCTCAATATACTATTACAATGCAATGAAGTTTTTATTAGGAAAAGAGTTGTTTTTGAAATTTTTAGGAAAATTGAAATTGCAAATAGAAATATATTACTCGATATTTTTAAAGATGAACACCCAAGTGTAGTATTCAATGCGATAAGAGCCACTTTTATCAATTGGCCTGCCTTTTCAACAGAATTAAAAGACTTTCTTACTAATCAAATTGTACAGGTATTAAATAAAAGACAGGTAGCAATAAGAGCTTTCAATTTTATATCAACATTCGCAATTGATTATGGGAGTGATAGTATATTCAATTTGAAGGATTTCGATGAAATTCAAACCAAGGAAATTTGGGGATTATGGGGTATGCTATTTCCTATAACATTAAAAAATATTCCCTTGGAAATATTTTTTAATACCAGCCGTTTTGGAGTAACGATGGATGAAGCTACAAAACATATTGATATTAATGTTGGTATTAATGTTTTAAATGCTTGGTTTAAAAGAATAGATTACCAAATTAAGAATAACAAAATGCTTGATGAGTATGAAATGGCAATTGCAGACAATCTAATTGAATTAACAAAATATGATTATGTAATTCGCCAAGATTTATTCAATAAGCTCATTAATTATAATGACACTTCGTTTATCTTATCGAATTTAAAATGGCTTCTGAACTATTGGAACTTTTTAGATGTTTCTGAAAAGTTCCAAATCATTGAGTTAATCAATTCAGATAGAACTGATTCGAGGTGGATTAAAGCAGTATCACTGAATTCTAATGATGTCCCTACTGAAATTGCTATAGCAATTGTTGGAATAGAAATCACTTCTGATTGTGATATTGATTCAATATTAGCAAGGTTTTCTAATGATTTTTTAATCGATTGTCTAAAAGTGTATTTTGGTGAACCTCAACCGCTTTGGTGGTTAGCTGTCCACCATAAGAATACAAATTTCTGGAATAAAGTAATACGGAAGATTTTGTTATTGGAAAATCATTGTGCTTTTGAGCTATGTTTAGATGAGTTTCTAAGTCATTGTGTAACTGGATTTACTGATATATGGGGTGATGGTGAGCAAGTCTGGAAAGATATCTGTAAAATCACATTAAATAAAAATATAATCACTGATAGTTTAGTTTATCATACTGCCAATTGTCATTACAATTATGATGCAACAAAATTTCTTTGGATAGAATTAATTGAAAGTTACAAAAATATAAATGAAGAATCAAAGATTATTTCATTAATAGTTGAGAATATCGAAATTCTTCAACAGCCAGGTCCACATAATGATATTTTTAGAATCTTTGATAGTAAGTTTATCATAAAGAACATTATTCCAAAATTAGTACCAGATGACATAATTATAAAGTTGTTGAAACTATTAGGAGAAAATCCCTTTATTAGTAATGATGAAAAAATAAAGATGATGTCGCAAACAATTGAGATATTAAAAGACAAAAGGATCAGGTTTGTTGGAACATTTAATTTTATTGAGAATTTAGAAGAAGAAGATATACCTGCAGTTATAATCACAAAACTAAAGAAACTACCGAATACTATTGACACCATTGGAAAAAAAGAGTTAGAGAAAAGAAGAAAAAAATATGAATATAAACTTGATAATTGGATTGGTATAAACTGATATGTTTTGATTCGGGTTATCAGAATTATATTCATATGGTTAAGAATTCTCTGTTGGTGCAATTTTGGAAGCCACAACAATACAAACCTGAAAAGAAGCGTTTACTCAAGTCTGATTTAGGATGATTATAAAATGTAAAAGTTATGCTATCAAGCAAAGAAATAGAATCAATTTACGGTAAACAAAGTATTTCCGATAATTCATTTACAGCTAAAGCTCGCTTGTTACAATCTATTTGGCGTGAAGAGAGTGGATTTCAAATTGGAATTGGCCCAAATAGAGGCTCAGTTGCCAAGAATACAGAGCTTCCAACTTATTATGGTAATATGATTTTAGACGGCGAAAGGAATGGTAACAATTTCTTTTATCCTCAAACTTTTGAATATGCAAAAAAACGAGTGACAGAGAAAAAGAAAGATGAGACAATTGACGATTATAGGCTCTACAATAATTTAATGTCAAGTATGCCTATGGCATTCAATTTGTTTCACCCATTAATGATGCTGCAAGTACAACAACCTGCTGCGCTTGATAAGATGATACAAAATGCTTTTCCAAATTTCCCAATCCATAAGATAAAAGAAATAGGGCTGGAATTTATACCTACTCCAATAGAGCATTATACAAACGATAAATCGGCAATGGATGCTTCTATCAGTTTTTGGGACAAAGATGGCGGAGAATATATAATTGCAATTGAAACCAAATATACAGACAGTTTAGGAACGAATACCTCTTCTGACAAAGTGTTTAATAAACAGATAGATATTCTAAGGAATTTGAATTTATTTACTCCTGAAGCTATTGATAAATTAACTGAAAGAGAGATTCCAATTAGCCAGATTTATCGGAATTTCATGCTAACAGAAAAGTACAGACAAGTGCAAGGGCTTAAGGATTCATATTCCATTATACTTGCACCCAAAAACCACCCAAGTACAGTTGGAGAAATAAGGTCATTAAAACAATACTTGAAAAATGAAGATAGTTATAAACTTACTGATTATAAATTAGAAGATTTTGTAAGTACTTTAATATCATATTGTCCGGTTGAATATTTAGAGTGGTTGAATTGGTTCTATGACAGATATTTGAATTTTGAAAAGTTGAATAAACTATATTCTGTTCATACCACCCCCTGACAAAACTAAAAACTCCATTTTTTTTATTCCAAATAAAGATTGTACCTTTGTTTAAATTACCACATTATGCAAGAGTCTATTATCATACAAAATTTTGGTCCAATTAAGGACATAGAAATTAAAAATATAAGCTCATTTACAGTTTTCATTGGTGAATCTGGAAGTGGGAAAAGCACGATTATGAAAACAATCGTTCTATTTCGTTGGATTTATAAATGGTTAAATATCCGATCTTATCTTAAATATGCAAATATATCAAAATCACCATTTTCTTTTGATTTCAAAGCATTGTTAAACGATAATGGTTTAATGGAATATTTAAAAGACAACACAGAAATTATTTACATAAAAGGAGAAACAAAAATACATTATAAAAGTAAACTTGCTACTTCTCCAATTGTTCCAGAAGCAGAATTAAGTTTAGAGAAAATGTGTTTTATTGCAGACAACAGAAATGTTATCCCCGATATTCTTGCAAATAAAGTGAATCTGCAATCAGATTTCTATCTCAATGAGACTTTAGATGATACTTTATTGTCTCTCAATAAAATAAATCAATTAGATATTAAGTACTTGGGAGTTAAATTCGTATCGAAGAAAGTAAATGGTATTCCTAAATATGAGATTGAGAATATTGATGGAAATGATAAATATGCAATAAGTTTGTGCAATGCTTCTTCAGGAACACAAACCTTGGTGCCACTTTCTGTTATCATTGAGTATTTTTCAAGACACTTTGACTTTAACAGTCGTTTTAATAAAATAATTTTTGATTATTTGTCTCGAATTGATAGTTTGAAAGATTTTAAGGCAACTCAAAATATCGGTAGTATTAAGCATAAAAATATTCATATTCATATTGAAGAACCCGAATTGAGTTTGTATCCAGAAAGTCAGCGAAGTTTGATTAATTTCATTGTTAATCGTTGCTTTATAGAAAAACATAATGATTATAATATGTCCGTTATGATGGCTACTCATAGCCCATATATAATAAATCATTTGAATTTATTAATCAAAGCCAATGATAAAAACAAGTTTATTGAAGATGCAAAACTTGAATTTAATAATATTTCAGTATATCAGGTTGAAAACGGCAAAATCAATGATTTGAAAATAAAGAATGAAAGATTAATAAATACTAATCCACTTTCAGACACAATTAACAATATTTACAACGAATACAACCAATTATGATGATTAAAAATTTGTTGGAAAACGATTTTATATCTCATTATAGACTATCAGCAAGGGTTACTGTAAATATCGTATCAACAACAGATGCAGATTTTGATCTAATTGACGATTTAACTTTAAAATATCCTTCTGGGGATGGTATTGCTAAATACAGTAACCCCAATCGCAAAGAAGTAAATATTATAAATTATGAATCGTTTATTAATTCAATGCCGCTTGCTTTCCGAACAGGGAGAGAAAATTGTGATTTAATTGTTTATACCTCTGACTTTAGCTGCTTTTTATTAAATGAGTTGACTGATACTGAACCTCAATATATTCCTGATTTTGCGTTATTAAGTGGTACACCAAGAATTGGAAAAAGAAATAAAGCAATATCGCAGCTCATAAAGACTTTGAATGATATTTCAGATGTTGCAACTATCAAAAGTTTTATAGATAAATACCTTACCAAACATTGTTGTTTTTTCAACAAAAAAGCTCACGCACCTTACGGTATAACTGCAACAATTGCTTTTAGTCGATTATCAACTCTTTCTTCCAATGGTTTCCAAATGTCTAATCCTGTCATTGAAGCATTTGGATTTGAACTTTGGGAGTTTTCAGGTACTCAAACTTATCTTTTGCAAAGAGATTTAAAAAGTTTTGCAAAGCAAATTAGTCAACTACCTGCAAGTGACGTAAACAAACTTTTGGGAGTTATAAAGTCATTATAACAGCGGTAATTCTTTTTATTTATGTTATTTACGCTGATTCAGTTTAGTAAATTGTGCCAATACATTGTTATTAGAACCAAAGGTCAGGCTTCGCCTGTTCGTTAAACACGGGCAGCTCCGAGGGCAATCCCCAGCCACAAAAAATCCCCACCATTCGTTCCTCATGGCTCGCACGGTCTTTATTGTGGCTTCCGCACAATCAACCCTGCTGTTGTTTTTTTCTGTCACACTTTTTGCAAAGACAAAAAAGACGTTTGCACTCCAACCGCCACCACCGTGCTGCACTTGCGCCAGAAAAAAAACAACTCAAAGCTATTATACATAACATGTAGTTATATTCGAGCCCTTGCCTGACGGCAAATCAATAGGGCTAAATATAACCTAATTATGTATAATAGCCGCACAAGATCAACGCTTTGCCCGCTACGCTGCCCGAAAGACCAACAATATTCCCCTCCTCCCTTTCAATGGTTGCAGTAAGAAAAAATAGGTCGAGTTTTATTTCCGTATGCTTGCGGTAGGTTCATTTTCTTCACTCATTACGTTTCAGGGGACAGCGTTCGTTCCTCACTGCCGTCCACCCTTCACTTCATTGCGTTCAGTTCATTTCACCCACCTCAGCACCGCACAGCATAGGTGGCTCAGTCGCTCCATTCCACAATCCACGCAGTCATTACATTTCGCTTTCCGGCTAAAATCCACGCTTTATTCAACGCTTATTAGCCAGTAAAGCTCCATTTCATTTCCCAACCCATTGTTCCGTTACACTCAGTCGCCACCAATGCCACTTTCCAGCGCATTTCCAATGGACTATTTTCTCCCACTGCGACGAGTTCACCCCAATTAATCGCCTAAAGGCAGAGCGGTAAGCAATTACACCTTATCGGTGCGTTGTTTAGGCTTCGCCAACCCGAAAACAATGCCCCGAAAACCACTTGTAATTTTCATTGAAGGTCTATTTTGGGTAGCAACGCAAAATTACAAAAGGTTTTCAGAATATGGGGACAGATGTAAAGCTCCTTTTCAAGCAGCTTGAAAGTTATTCAGCACTTCGTGCATTTCCTCATTTCCCCACCTCCCTTTAGTTGTTGCATTCATTACAGGCAATCGTTTATTGTTTCATGGGCTTGCGGTCGGTGCATTCACTACGGCTCCATTGCGCTCCGGGAACTATGTTCGTACCTCACTCCGAACCCCTACGCTCCATTATGCCTGCATTCCTGCATCCACCTCAGCGCCCCGCGGCATAAGTATTCCTTTACTCACTCCATATATTCCGTTCCCTCAGTCATACCCATGCCATTTTCCCATGCTTTCTTCCCCTCTCCTAATGGAGAGGGGTCAGGGGTGAGGTGTTGCCTTCGTTCCTGCGGCGAGTAAGCCCCGAAAGAACTTTATGCAATGATTGTAGAAAATGAATTTATTATATAAATACGATGTTTTTATTGTCCTCAATGTTAACAAAAAAAGTACCTAAGAAATAAGAACTTTTTGAGTGAAAATAATTACCGACAAAAAAAATGTTCACAAAGATAACAGCACTAAAATAAGTCTGTAAAGGTCAAGCCCTACGGGTTTTTGTCACAAT
>JAEAMG010000492.1_pt1 | contig 44268 bp, 43 predicted proteins | sample 8958741 | NCBI WGS metagenome assembly JAEAMG01 (sample SAMN16933256, study PRJNA681125) | bioreactor sludge metagenome | isolation source: anaerobic bioreactor treating anionic surfactant - SDBS | place: India: Bengaluru | collected 2019-02-28 | reverse complement strand
GGTCTTCAACGTTGTTTCAGACCACGCAGTATTCCCAGCCGCTACAAATAATATTATTTGATAGAAAAAACCAATACGAGAGACAATGATTTTATTAGTCTGACATACTTAAGTCGGGTTAGGACATAGACTCAGATATCAGTGGACAAAAATTAATCAACGTTGAAATATTATTTCTCGACGTTTCTTTAATACGGGTTCAGGGAATTTTGGTTTAAAGGTTTTACGGATTTCTTCGTCGTATAATTGTTCACTTTTTTCTTCAAGAATTTTTTTCCCACGATTTATTTGCTCTATAATACTTGCATTTACCTTATCAACAGTAATAGGGGCAATTTTATTTACGATTTTCATCATAATGTTCAATCCGTAGGGTATAGATTCAAGTATCATGATCGTTCCAGGGACTGCTTCAAACCAGATACCTATGGAATCCTCACCAAATTTTGTTATTGGTATCCCGCCAGCTGCTTGTCGCTCTGGTTCAGGACCTACATCACATACTATCCATTTCCCGTCAATCAAAGCTTCTCCCTCGCCATGGATAAGAAAATATCCCATTGCATCGGAATATTTCTTTACCATTGGATCAACCATCAATGCATCTGACCATGCATCAATCATAGTCAATGAATAGAGCTTGTATCGTGCTTTAATGCCTGCTGCTCTGCAAAGAGCTATGAAAATCGATATCTTATGAATGCATGTTCCTGTGCCACGCTCAATAGTTTTATCGACTCCATCTAAGGGAACCATCTCGAGAGTCAGTTTACGTTTTGCGAACTCAAATGCCGCAATGGCAAATTCCTTATCTGAGAGCTTGTATGCCCCCAATTCATGTGCCAATGCAATGATTTCTGGTTTTTGATGGTCGCAAAAAAGAGTTGAACGAAGATACTTTTCATCTGATTGACTGACTTTCATGTCTTTTCTAAACATCGGTGTTACAAATCGTTTTTGTGGACGCACATATTCAGTTTCTGAAGGTTTAATTTTACTGAGCTTTTTTATATCACTCAGATTTGTTAATAAGAGTTTTCCCATCGTTGCAAAACCAATAAAAAGTAATAGCCTCATAATGCGAGAAGGAAGATATCCTCTCTCTTTTATTTCTTGTAATGTCGTCATATGAGATTCACCAATTAATATACATCCTTCTAAATTGATTTAAGTACCAAGATCCGATGAAAGCATTCGGCGGACTTCTTCGGCGCATCCTCGTACGTCTTCTCCTTTCGCTCGTTTTACTTCTGGTTCAAGAACAGGACCTGGTCGGTCACATACGGGACAATGTTCTAGTAACTTTACCTGATCACCCGTTACAATGAAACTAGGGTGACTTGTTGATATGCCATCCAGGAATGCAAATCGTCCCCATTCACCGTATTCTGCAGGTTTGAATTCTTCGTCAAGGACAAGCGCTTTATAATAGGAATACGGAGTGTGAAGGTAATGTCCTTCCGGGCAATGAATCATCCATCCGTTTCCTTCAACCATACTGTAAACATCCAAAACAAGTTTACCTGGTATCCCCAGGATTTTTTTAATTTCTTTTCGATATTCTTCATGAGTTATATTTTTTAGACCTTTCCATCCACCACCATTTGCAACTGCACCTCGATCGCCAAAATCAAAACTTTTACCTTCTTGTTTGAGTTTCTCCATTACCGCATAAAGAATATAAGGTGCTCCCAAAAGAGATATTGTATCCTTTGCATTATCGTGTTTTTCTAACCATAATATAATATTATCAATCATTTTTTTTGTCTGTCTATAAGAGAGATATCGTACGATTTTACTTTTCAATCCATTTCTATTTCCCATCGTCATCTGAACAAGCTCAGTAGTTACTTCACGATCAATTGCAGAATTGACATCTTTCACTGCATCATAATAAATTTCAAGTGCCTTTCCAGCAAAAATGAAGTTTTTCTTTGGATTTGGCATCAAAAGATACCCATATGAATCATATTTCCATATTGGATACGCCATTCCAACAACAGTTTTTGCTAGTGCATATTCAGCGTTTAAAAATGTTTGTTTATTTCGAGGAATAAATGTATACCTTCCTCCAGTACCACTGCTATACGAGACAATGACCCCTGCTTCATAAAAAGCTTTTATGACATCGTCAAAGGTAGGTTTTTTTTGTTTGATGGTAATATTTGGGAGCTCCCCTGTATAGATGTTCGCAAGCCATGTGGCAAAGTCTTTACCGGACGGATAATCCTTAAAGAATTTATCAGGTATGAGAGGTATTTTTGTCAGGTCCTTGTTTGTTTTGATATCGTCTGGTGTGATTTTATGCTCTTTGCAAAATTTATGATAGAATTGGTTGTTGTTGTAATGATGGACAAATGCATGTTTGATACAAGAGAATTGTAGTTTGTCTGCTTCATGTAGAGGAATTCGAAAAAGATCTTTAGGTTTGGCTAGAGCATCATATAAGGGTGTGTTTTGCTGTGGTATATAATTTTTTATTTGTTTATCAAGTGCATCCATATAAGAAGTATAATCGTTCATTGCGTAATCTCCTTGAAATATTCATAATCACAAGTATATTTATTTAAATATGTCGTTTACACTTTCGGTTATTATCGAATATATATTATAATAGGAAATAGTCATGGGTTATTAATAATTGTTATTATGACAAGTGATACAATAGCTAAAGAAGTTAGGTTTTCAAATCTACAATATTTTTATTAATGAGTACTTATTCTTTTATTAACGATTCTTTTTTATACGAAGAATGAAGTTAATCATATACAACATCGCGAGAAGAGAACTATTATAAATTAATAATTGAAACTAAAATACTTATTATAATGGCATCTTCCCATATTGAAAAATCGATAAATTGTCAACATCCGCAATGTTTAAAAACAAAAGAGATGCATATGTGGTGACCACTGTGATGAAATTGTCTGCCTGACTGCTGTATATCTATAAAAATATGATGAAAAATAGGCGAACTGAGTGGTCAAACATTTTATGAAAATTATTCATTTGAATAGAATATTGGCTCTCAATACCAATGAGCAATATTCAAACATAATAGAGCACTTTTTATAGTTAATTGCTTTTTCCATCCGTTAGATATTAACAATATAAAAGTAATTTGTCAACTTAAAAGGAATCTCATTAATGATTTATACTTTCTGCAAAAACTACATTCATTTTCATTTTATAATAACAACCATCACAAAGATCATAATACTTTTCATACAAGAGTTCATTATTATCATAATATCCTGTAATCTTATACTCTCCTTTTCTTATTTCTTTGCCGCAAGCAAAACATATCTTTTCTTTATCAATATCAGAATCGGTATCCTTCAATTTATTTATCCTCTTATCATTATTACTTAATCCTTCTTTCATAATCAACAATCCATCCTCAATACAATAAATAAATTAATAAATAAATTAATCAAAAAATTTAATATGCAAATCTACTCAACTTCATTTGTTTCGTTAAGCTCTCCTTCTTCTTTTAATTTATCACCACTTCAACTTCAAATCATAAGTATAAATAAAGATAATAAACCTACCATTTATTTGACATAAACCCCTTAACTTTTACTATATATATTAAATCTATGATTTTATGCGCCGTTTACTATATTGAATAGTGGTTGAATCTTGTTCAATTCTTAATTTTTGGGCAATAAGTTTTTTATAGGTCAAATGAATAAAATATAAGGGGTTTTTAAAAAATGACCATGAACCGATATTTAATACAGACTCTTTTTATTATTTCATGTGGTCTGTTACTTGTTATACCTAGTACTGCAATGGTAAATAACACCTTACAGAGAATGTCAGATGTGCCATTAAAAAGTTCTTCTAAATTGAATAATTTGCCAGAAACATTTGATTTACGCGATGTGAATGGTTCAAATTTTGTTTCGTCTGTAAAAAGTCAATCTGGTGGAACCTGTTGGACCCATGGAACAATGGCATCTATAGAAGGAAATCTAATGATGACAGAAATATGGGAGGATAGTGGTGAGCAAGGAGATCCAGATCTTGCGGAATATCATCTTGATTGGTGGAACGGTTTTAACCAATACAATAACGATGACACTGATCCCTCGACGGGTGGAGGTTTAACTGTGCATCAAGGAGGGGATTACTTAGTTGCTTCTGCATATCTATCAAGAGGTGAAGGTGCTGTTCGAGAACAGGATGGGCAAGTATATTCTTCTCCACCGCAACGTTATAATGAATCATTTCATTTGTATTATCCACGAGACATTGAATGGTATACCGTGGGTGATAATCTCGAAAATATTGATATTGTTAAATATGCTATTATGACGGAAGGTGTCGTCGGAACATGTCTTTGTTCTAGTGATAGTTTCATCGATGAGGGTGATTATACCCATTACCAGCCCCCAGAGAATCCTATAGATCCAAATCATGCGGTAGCTCTAATTGGATGGGATGATAACAAAATAACTCAAGCTCCTGAGGGTCCAGGAGCATGGCTTGTGAAGAATAGCTGGGGCAAAGGTTGGGGCAATGGTGGATTTTTCTGGATTTCTTACTATGATAAACACTGTGGGCACCATCCCGAAATGGGTGCTATCTCATTTCAAGATGTAGAACCTTTGTCATATACTAATATTTATTATCATGATTATCACGGATGGCGAGATACAATACCGGATGTATCCGAAGCATTCAATGCATTTATTTCTGAAGGTGATGAACTTTTAGAATCCGTAAGTTTTTTCGTTGCTTCTGATGACATATCATACAAACTTACCATCTACGATCGGTTTGAAAATGGTAAATTGAACTACCCATTATCTGAAGTTTCTGGGACATTAAAATATCGAGGATTTCATACAGTTGATTTAATTAATCCTGTTGGTTTACGAGAAGACGACGATTTTTACATATATCTCTCTCTAAGTTCCGGAGGGCAACCTATTGATAGAACATCAGTTGTACCAGTTTTACTAATTGCATGTCCCATAAGAACTACTGTAGTTGAATCAATTGCAAACCAAAAAGAAAGTTATTATCTAAAAAACAATGAGTGGAAGGATTTATATTATTACAACTTTGATGAATTTGAATGGATTGGAACTGCAAATTTTTGTATCAAAGGGTTAACAAATATCTGGAATCCCACTTCTCCTTCGATCTCAGCATCAATTACTGGTGATTTCATGGATATAAAATCAGGTTCCACTATTCAAGCCACCTTATATGTTGAAAACATTGGTCAACAATTATCCTGCCTTGATTGGGAGATTACTAGCATTCCTGAATGGGGGAGTTGGAGTTTTTCGTCAGATATAGGAACTGATGTAAAACCTCAAGGGGGTCCCGAAGTTGTAGAGGTCACTCTAAAAGCTCCTCGTGAGAAAAACAAGGAGTTCAACGGTACTATTCGGGTCAGCAATAGTGAAAATCTTAATGATTTTGTTGATATTTCTGTTTCTATGAAAACATTAAAAGATCTGTCGAATTCATTATCTTATCAATTCTGGGGACCCAGTCATCTAGTACGGTTGTTTGAACAATTTTAATAGTATCCATTTAACCTCTTTTTTCTTAATGTGTAAAAAATTGTACGATAAAAGGTACCTATTATTTTGTACTATTATACTGAAAAATTTGAAAATCTTTTTCTCCTTTCTAATATTGTCTCCTTTTAATTCTATAACCCTATTCTTTTAAAGGTTGAATGCCTAAAATTTTTATATGTCCTCACTATATTGAATTCTTGTGAAATATATGAATAACTTGAAATCTTTTCTTATGGTTAGTTGTTTAGTTCTTTCTTATTTTGTTTCAGGGTGTATGGATGAGAATCAGAATAATACATCTGACGATTTAAATGATCCAAACATTTTTTATGTACATAGCCAAGGAACCAAACAATATAGAAGTATTCAACAGGCAATAGATAATGTTTCAGAAAATTTTACCATTTTTGTATATGCAGGTATCTACTATGAAAATATTATAATCAATAAAACAGTCATCTTGAAAGGTGAAAACAAAGAAAATACAATTATTGATGGTAATTATTCAAATGATGTCATTTTGATTGATGAAGGAGGTCATGTAAGTATTAGTGGTTTTACCATTCGTAACTCAGGTCCGTTTGAGGGAACCAGTCATGATGCAGGGATTGAAATCAAATCAAACAATAATACTATTTATGGAAATATTATTTGTAATAACACTAACGGCATCTATTCAGCTTATGCAGAAAATAATACATTCAAGCAAAATATCTTTCATTCAAATACCGGATACGGTATGTATCTGCATACTGCATCAGATAATTGTATCATAGTGGGAAATGACGTCACCAACAATTCTTATGGCCTTCGAATAAAAGGATCTAGGAATAATAATGTGTCAAAAAATCTTTTTTCAGACAATCGTCGAGGTTTGTATTTCTGTTGCGGATCACGAGACAACATTGTATATCATAACACATTTGTAAACAACTCTTTATGGGATGGAAAAGACGATGTGACTGGTAATCACTGGGACAATGGATACCCAATAGGTGGAAATTACTGGGGTAATTACTCTGGAAAAGATGAATTCAATGGACCTGGCCAAAATATTACAGGAAGCGATGGTATCGGTGATATAGCGCATAATATTTCCGACACTGGTGATAAAAGAGATCATTATCCACTCATGGAACCTTATATTTCTTAATGGCCATTTGAATTTTTTAATATGTATGCATACTCATCATTAATCAGATATGCTGTATCTCAGCTCTTTTGTGGTCGATAATACCATGTTCATCAAGTATTTCTGTTACAAAGATTACCCGATACAAATGATTTGTATCAAGCGTTCGTATAATGTCTCCTTCTTCTATTGATTCGTCAGGAAATAGATCTATGACGTTTTCTGAATAGAAAATAGCTTTTGTATCAGCAATTCTAATATCGTTTCTTAAGATACGTATCTCTCTTCCTAAGCGATCCATAAATGGATAAATGGGCATATCATCCACCTAAATTCATTTTGTTCATTTCTTGTCCTTATTACATTAAATAACAGACTTTACATCTATATCGTTGTAAATTTTAGTAAGGCTTTCGATCCAGCTAATCTAGATTGGACGCTGTCAATAAATTTCAATACTTCAGGGAGAACTGTGTTTTCTTTCCATCGATAAACAAAATCATGTTCACCTATAGTTGTTTTCAGTCCCATTTCAAAGAGTTTCTCAGCGATAACAGATGCTTTTTCACCTTCAGTACTGACTATTACTTCAACATAGGTATTCATATCAATCTCCTTTAAAAAGGAATGTATGACTAATAATAAAATGTTTTCTTTGTGAATCGAATGTTTTGATAATAATCACCTTCCTTTGAATGGAACTCAAATCTGTATTTGAGAACATCAAAGAGAATATCACTTTGTGTTATATGCCAAGTCAAATCATATTCAGAATGATAAAAATAAAGTTTTATCAAAAAAATCTCATGGGATATCCCTCCCTATTTATCTATGGTATTTTTTACTAAAAAGTGATCATCTCATATGCTATAGGGTTTCAGGCATAGAGACACGTAGAATTTATACATCAAAATACAATAGCATCCAATTCATTGTGTAACCAAATGCGATGGATGAATGCCGCTCCCTTCATTTCTTGATTTGACAAAGAAAAGTAAATGTAAAAAAAAAATTATACTAAATAAATGTACCATTATTGGAAGTGAAATTAGGAAAAACTAGAAAACTGCCCACGAGCAATTGACTTGAAAAGAGCTCTATCTCCATTTAATCGTTCAGTGACAATTGGTATTGTAGTCAACGGTAGAACTGCACTCTGCAAGAAAATGATGAGAACAATAGTATAAGACATCAATGGTTTTTACATCAATAATATTAAAATGAAAAGTAATAGGAATATGAAATTTTTCACAATCACAGATTTAAGCATTTCTTAAATACGAGGTGAACCTCTTTTTTCAGAATCGATAAACAAATATCCGCTAAGTATAATCATCAATAACGGAATGCTCATTCCTCTCAGAAGAGCAACAATGGAAAGAACAATATCCGCGATGTATGATTGTAATACGATTAATACGATTCCCAATGCCAATAGAGTTACAAAAAATGAAGGATGGATCAACTTTTTTAATGGAATATGATTAGTCTTTTTCTGACGATCGGGAAAGATGAACCGATGAGTGCTAAAAAAGAAGGCAGGAGAAAATAATGTGAACAAAAATAGCGAGATAATTTACGCTTCAGCATTTTGAAACATGCCTGTTAAAACGGCTAACGGAAAAAAGATAGAGTTTTGATAAAACAAACTGAATACCAATCCCCTCAGAAATTATACTTTTAAAAGAAACATAAAACATGTTGTAAATAAAGCTGTAATGAGAGTAAAGAAAACTTACCTAATGGGAAGGTGTCACCAATCAAGATATTCTTTGGGTGAAAAATCATTTAAATTTTAATAAAAATAAGATTGGGAAACGCGATTTCAAGAGCAAGGGGGAGACAGTGATTTTAGGACTATAACTGGAATTCCTTTTTTTTGATGATATATAAAACCTATTAAGTCAATACATAATAGTACTGCAACAAATCCAAAGAGGCAAGAAATATATTTGTGTATTTATTCTATTATAACTTTATTAAATATTGTTGTAAAACAATATCTAGTATTATAAAATTAGTTCCAGAGTACTTTTTTACGATACAGAATAAAAGAAAAATGTTGATCATGAATTAGAAATTTTTACTTAAATACTATTTTAGATTATTCGAGCATGAAAACTGTTGGCTCACAAGGAAAAATTTTTGATGTATTTTTTTAAATTCTTAGATTAACATTATATACTAGTAGAAGTTATGAACTGTTGTTTTGTAGGAGAAGAATAATGGTAGATGTTTATTCAATTCATGCTGAAAAACGAATAGAGGAGCTTCATAAGAGAATGCAAGAATCTCGACACCTGACCTTTAAGAAAAGAAGTCATTAACTGGAGTAACTCTTTACTATTCTAATGATGAAGGAAATTTAGAGTGGAGGTTATGAAGAACTAATAAAATTATACATATAGATGGATGAATATTGGGAAAAATTTGTAAAGTTAGAATTGAAGATTTTGGAGTGTGAAATATGGCAGAAATAAAAATACAAAACATTGTGGCATCAGCCAAATTTTCAGAAAAATTAGATTTGGATATGATCGCTCATTCAGTAGATCAAGTTGAATATGAACCAGAACAGTTTCCAGGAGCTGTTTATAGATTAACTAGTCCAAAGACGGCAACACTTCTTTTTAAAAGTGGTAGAGCAAACTGTACTGGTGCAAAGACAATCGAAGATGTCCATAAAACTATTGATATCATTTCGGATTTATTAAGAAAACTAGGCATTAATGTCTATGACAATATCGAGATTGTCATTCAGAATATTGTGGCAACAGCAGATTTGAATGGTGAATTAAATTTAAATGAAGTGGCAGTTGGATTTGGATTGGAAAACGTTGAGTATGAACCAGAACAATTTCCAGGGTTGGTATATAGGTTGGAGGAACCTAAAGTTGCATTGCTTCTTTTTTCGTCAGGTAAAATGGTGTGTGCCGGAGCAAGGACATTTAGTGATGTTTCAAAAGCCGTGGACGGCGTCTTAGAGCAACTATCATCTCGAGGGCTTCTTCACAAATAAAAAGAGCAATATGAGAAATAAAAAATGATAAAAAATAAAAATGAAGATAAATTAAAGGAAAAAAAGAAAGGTTTTTTTCAGAGAATGAAAAAGTGCGCTTCAGAAGAAAAAGGAATCCAGCAGCGCCATAAGCAAGAAGGTACTTATTCAAAGAAAATGAAATAATGCTTTTTTATAGCTGTAGTGTCTGAGAGAAATACAATATCATCTTTCGTAAATATCTATACGTTTAGAGTGAATTTACCTAATTTATTATCTGTTTTATCACCCAGATTAAACAGATAAAAACATCATCATCCAAATTAATGGAATAATAATAAATAATAATAATTTGACATTGATCTTTCTATTTACAGAGTCTTTAATCCAGATATTAATTATGAGAATTACTTTCGGTGATTTAAAATTTCTACCATGGATAACTATATAAAATAGAAAGTTATTATATTATATCATAAAGAAAAAGAAATAAAAGTTTCATATTTTCAATTTTTTTGAATTCTGAGATTTTTGTTTTTCATCTTTTGCATATTACAGATATACTATTCTGAGGAGGTGAAAATAGATGAAAGGAACAGTTAAATGGTACAATCATTCAAGGGGATTTGGATTCATTACTGGTGAGGATGGCAAAGACATTTTTGTTCATTCTACAAATTTAACAATGATTACAGATCTCAACGAGAATGACCAAGTTGAATACACGTCTGAAGAATCTGAACGTGGCCCAAAAGCAACAAATGTAAAAATGTTGAAGAACGCTTAATAAGAGGTTTAAATAAAGTATGTTTTCAATCTGGACCATTTATTCAGATTGAAATCAAACATATATTAATCTATAGTATACTGAGGACACAAAAATGACAAAAAAAGAAGAGGAAAAAATTCAACCAATAGAAAAAGACAATGATGAAGATGTAATCTATATTGGGCATAAACCCCCGATGAGCTACGTTCTAGCAGTAGTAACACAATTTAACTTGAACGACACAGATGAGGTTATCTTGAAAGCCAGAGGAAGAGTGATAAGTACGGCAGTAGATACAGCAGAAATAGTGAGGCATCGTTTTATAAAAAATGTTAATGTGAAAAAGATACAGATTGGTACTGAAATTGTTACCAACGAGGAAGGAAGAAATTCTAATGTTTCTTCAATTGAAATTTGCCTTTCAACATCAAATGAAAAATAGGTTTTAATAAGAATATAAGGTGATAAAAATGGAAGAGATAACAAGAAAACTCAGTGAATTAGTAAAATCAAGAAAGGATGAAAAAATAATATACAAGATGTGTAAGAGTAACCGAGTTAGTGTGTATAAAGAGCATTCAGAATACGAACAGAACTTAATGTAAGTTTAATTTTTTTATTTATTTTTGAAGGTACTATAATGAGGCATTCAAAAAAACATATAGAAACAATAGAGTTATTTGATGAAAAAACAAAAGAGACAATACGAACAATTCACTTTAAAGAGACAAAAGATTTAGAATATTTTTTAACTGGTTTCAGATTAATGAGATACCCCGGGTATGGGTGGAGATATCAAACTCGGGAAGAAAGAAGCCAAAAGATTGACTGACTCAAACAAAGGCAGGGGATCTAAATGAATATTATATGTGATAATCGTATTAAAGGGTTGTTTGTACTCAACAGTACTATCTTCTGCCCCAGACGTTTTTCCAACCATACCCTGACGACTTGTTAAATACTGACTCCCTACAAACTTGTAATGTGAGGGATTTCTGGAAATGAGAATAGGGTATCCATGCATTAACCGTTCTCTTGACTTTGTGGGAGGTAGGACCTTCCGTTTGCGCTCCTATTCAGAAGAGAAAATGCAGAAGACCATACAGAACAATCTTGATTGTTTGTTACGTATTTTACGGTTTAATCTTGATCATAGCATACTATTTTTTAGAATCTCTTCGGATCTGATCCCCTTTGCATCTCATCTAATATGTAAGTTCCCTTGGTACAGGCAGTTTGAAAACCGTTTGGAAGAAATCGGGCAGTTCATAATGAATAGCGATATGCGTATCTCTATGCATCCTGATAAGTTCATCGTATTGAATACACCAAGAGAGGATGTATTTCAGAGAAGTGTTGCAGAGATTAAATATCATGCTATGGTCCTAGATCTTATGGGACTTAACGAAACAGCTAAGATATAGCTTCACATAGGGGGGTATATGGTGATAAATCACAGAGTATTGAAAGGTTTATTGATCGTTTCAAATCATTAGATGTTATCGTCAAACGTCGACTTGTCATTGAAAACGATGAAAAAAGCTACTGTTAAAAGATTGTTTTCAGATCTATAACAAAATAAATATTCCAATTATAATTGACTATTTTCATCATAGTTTACACAACAACCATGAACCCCTACTTCAAATGTTAAATCAATGCAAAAAAACTTGGAGCAAAAAAGACGGGATTCCAATGGTTGATTATAGTTCACAGAATCTTAAGAAGTCACGAGGATCGCATGCTGATCATCTTGACCGTTCTGATTTCACAAACTTCCTTAAGCAATCAAAACCTTATGATTTCGATCTCATGCTTGAAATCAAAGATAAGGAACTCAGTGCTGTTCAAGCACTCATGATCTTGGAATCTGATCCGAGAATGGTCCGATTAGGCTAAAGAGGATAACTCAATGAATACAATATCTTTGAAACACAATATAAGACAGTTATTCGAACATCAACGAGTTGCCGTTATTGCAAAAGAGATAAATCGACAACCATACACTAATCTTGTTGAATTTGTATCTACATCTGATTTGCGGATTGTTGTGTTTCCGACAAAACGAGACACGCAAAAATACCTGAATATCAATGAAAACAATCGTATTGCTCTGTTAATTGATGATCGTAAAAACACTCCTTCTGATCTTACCAACGCAATTACAGTCACTGCACTAGGAATCGCTCATGAAGCTCGAGATCAGAATGAAGAATATCGAGAATTACTTCTGAAAAAACATCCTGATTTATCAATTTTTCTTGCTGATCCATCCTTTACTGTTATTGAAGTCTATGTAATAACTTATCAAATTGTACAGAAATTTGACCAAGTACAGATACTCCATATGAGAGATAATGTTGAATGATTCATCCTTAGTGTCATTTTCATGAGGGCGATTAATATATTAAAAAAGAGTCTGATACTATACTGGTATTAGAAAGGTGTCTTTATGATTGAAAACCTAAGACTCCGAAGTGTTTCATTTGATACTTCTTTTTTGCTCAATGAAAAACCTCAAATAGATACAGTTATCAAGCTTCTCGGTCATGATCGTATTCCTTGTTTTATTACATCAATAGTTAGTTCAGAATTGGAACAATTGAAGATATGGGGACGAATAACACCTGATCAATATAAAATGGCGATTCATCGATGGAAAAAGACAAAAGGAAAAATCATAGATTTCAAAAACCGTTTTCTCTCAGATACATTTGCAAGGGAATGTATGATGTCTATGAAAACATATCATGGTGTATCTGAAAAAGACATTGCAAATGATTGTAGTATTCTTGTTTCAACGTTAAAACATGGTGTCGATGTCTTTCTTTCAGAGGATTTTCACTTTACCTCAAAAATTACACGGCAGGTCATTGATGACATTGTTAGCGCTGCGTGTCAAGAATATCACCAGATGTGTGAAGCTTCAATGTATGCGGTTAATGCTCATACCTTTTTACAATCGTATCAACATGGGATGTTTAATGTGACAAATGCATTAGAGATGATGCAATCTGTTCGAAAACCTGGTAAAAACCTTTTATGGGATATAGTTCTATGAGGTTGTTATCGTCGCTGTATCATATTGAGTTCTTTGGTGTAAACAAAAGAACTTGTTTGATGACATTTTTCCTTTGATGGTTATTGTTGTTTCTTGATCTTCAATAAGATATACAATGATATCAATTACAGAATAACCAAGTTTTATGTAAGTAATGACTGTTGTCACTGATTGAACAGTATAGCTCTTTGGATTAATATTGATATTTTGAAAGATGCCAGGACCAATAAGAGTTTGTTCAATGTAGATATCAAAAATTGATGAAATTCCTTGTATTGTTTGATCGGTTGGTTTTTAAAAAATCATTTGAATGATTAATGTGATATTTGTAATTGTTGATTCTGTTGTTTCAGTCCTTTGCATTTCTACTTCAACAGAAGAGATTGCAACAGAACCGATGATACACGTAAAAATTAGACCAGAAAAAATTAGGATGATAATACTTAAACTGATAAAAAGAATATTTCTCACATTTACCTAGAAAATACCAAGATGAGCTGCATTCAAATGTTTTTTGGTTTGGTAAAGTGTATTCAAAGAATGTCCTTCTACTTATTTATATTGCGTCTTTCTATATTAAAAACATAAGGGGAATAACGTATATTCTCCAATATATCGAATTAACGTTCTATTCATATTAGGATTAAATGTTTCCTTTATTTTTTACTTACCAGATTGAGTCGTGTCTTTTCGACTTTTCATAGAATCAAGCCATGATGGTAAGCTTTCGACTTTTCGAACCATCGCATATTTTGCGAGTTTTTGCCGATACGTTATATTGAACGATAGGCGGCCTTTGAACAGTTTCATTAGCCGTCTGCATAATATACCTCCTCGTCTGTCCCAATCAGTTAGTAATACTACAGAATCAAACTCTGAAGCAATCATATCACAAAAATCAGTTAATGATACTCCTTTATTCACGGTGATGATATTTCCCATGCAGCCAAGAAATTGTAAAGCGAAGACATCTCTTTTCCCTTCGACAATAATTGGGATTTTTTTATTCTCTTCTTTCAAATCTTCAAGGATTTTTTCGATTTCCTCTCGTGAGATATCAAGATCCATCAGCATTTCCTCTATAGTCTTCTATGAATGGGACTGGTAAAACGCCATTTATGATTTTAATCATTCGATAAAAAATAAAAGAAGGTTTTAGAGGATTTCGATACGAACCCTCTTCTTCAAGAGATTTTATTGTTTTCTTCCAACGTCTCAGATCATTTATCTGTCATATACGCGATGTCATCCCATGGATGTCGGTAAAGCCCTTGTTTTAATCGCTTCTGATCCAGATGATGTCCGATAAGACCAATACTTCTCCCGATGACGAAAAGCCCATTCAATGCACCCATTTTAATATATTCATCTGCCTCTTGTTTTGTCATCTCTGATCTGAGGAGATCGACAAAGCAGATGCCAATACATCCATCAACGTTTAGTATAAGATTGTCTTTTTTCGATGTGGTAATCTTTTCGACCTCACGTGCATAGTCGAGAAGTGATGTCTTTTTGAAATGTTTCTTTGCGTAGTTGCTAATAATCGTTACTCTCATATCTGGATTATGAACTGATTTCACTCTGTGTCCTATTCCTTGAATGTTCTTACCTTTGACTTTCATATCTGCGACGAATTGTTGAGGTGTTTTTCCAGAGTCATATGCTTCAGAGAACATCTGTGCTGCGCCGTCAATAGCACCACCAAATCTCGGTCCAATCGTCAATATCCCAGAAACAAGTGATGAGATGAGGTCCTTTCCAGCTCGTGTCGCAACAATGGTATTGTGTGCTCCGGATACTGCAGGTCCATGATCTGCGGTGACCATGATTGCCATTTCTATGAATTTTGTTGCATATTTTGGCATGAATTTTTTGAACCAGAGGATACTAAGCACACCGCCGATTCCAACGTCTTTTTCAAAAACCTTGGAGATAGGCATATTTCCATAGAGCAGTTCCTCTCCACGGTCATCTGATATGGTACTGATGAAGTTTGCAGGTTTTCGAATAAGCTTAGTCTTTACTGCATCAGCGTAATCTATCGGCATCTTGATTGGTGTAGGTTCAGGTTGTGGAACAATGATCTTCCTGTTTACAAGCCCCTTATAGACCTTTGCGATTTGCTCGCCGTAGTCATCAAAAGAGTTTGGAACATGAGCACCTGCCTTTTTAAGAGCGGCATTTTTTGCATCAGCTGTTTCAAGATCTGATCCCGCTTTTGCCCCAGCATGCCCGAACTGTACCTCTGTTTTGAATGCTTTGGAACAAGTTCCTGTTACCCATATGACAAGTGGTTTTGATATTTTTTTCTTATTTAATGCATCAACGATTTCATATTCGTCTGTCCCGCCGACTTCACCAAGACACACGAGCATTTTGATATCGGGGTTTTTTTCATATCGTAGGAGATGTTCCATAAAAGTTGAACCTGGGTATTTGTCACCCCCAATTGCAATACCTTCGTACAATCCATCAGAGTTGCGTGATATGATATTATATGCTTCGTTACTCAGACCACCTGATTTTGAGACAAAACCAACAGATCCAGGCCGATGGAGTTTTGATGCGATGATATTGTCTATAGTCCCACCAGTGTTGCCAATCTTAAAAGCACCAGCCATAAGTCCTCCAACAGTTGCAGGTCCAATAATGACTTTTCCAAGCTTCTTTGATTTAGCAGTCAGTTTCTTCATCATTCTCTCTGGGATACCCTCAGCGATTATTACCACAGTTCTTATTTGAGGTATCTCAAGGACTTCTTCTGTTGATTGTGTCGCCGATCTGAATGAGGCGAAGTTTATCATAACATCTACATTCTTGTGCTTGCTTGCAGCATTTTTAAGTGATTTGTAGATTGGTATCAATATCTCTTTAGGTCCAAAGAAGAATTTTTGCAGGCTATCAGATCCAGTTGGGTTAATAATGGCTGCAACGGAAGGGGTTTCCCTCTGAGAAACATAATCGAAATCTAGCATCCTTTGCACTGCTCTTACTTGATTATTGTATATGAAACATTGGGTATCTTTGGTGAATAACAAATAATCCTTGTTATCGGTTTGTACCTTGGCCATATTAATTCCCCCCTTTGAGAGCCATGGTCACAATTTTTGTCATATGCGTTTCAGGTCCATAAACTTCAATCGGTACGCCCATATCAGTGCCGAGTTCCCTCATGATTCGTAATCCCTCTTGATAATTTGGTCCTCCTCTTCTAACATAAATTTTAACTTTATTCTCCTTAAGTTTTTCCTTATATTCTCTTAATGCCCTGACAATTCCTTTGAATGTATTTGCTACATCAGTGAAATTTGCGATGCCACCGCCAATCAAAAGGCACTTTCCTTTTGGGTTCTTTTTTCTGGTCATCAGATCAAGGATTGTCTTTGCATATAGATATGTAAACTCTTCGTTGGGATCACCGGAATATTCACCATAATTGGCCATCTCATTCATGAAACCAAGATCAGTGATGGTGTCAGCATATATGACACTAGCTCCACCACCGGCGACCATTGTCCATACTCTCCCATCAGGATTTAAAACAGTCAGTTTCAATGAAGCACCTGTCTTAGAATCCAACTCCTCGATATATGCTTCTTCTTTACTTAGAAGTCGTCCAAAAGGTGATGGGAAGGTGATTGAGCCCCATTTAGACCCACTAATGAATTCGGCTGTATCATCTAATTTTGCAGCAAGATCAAGAGGATAAATCATGTTCTTTTGTACAACAAACGGATTTATCTCTAGATATACATAGTTGAGATCCGCATAGAATTTGTACATACCTTCAATAAAACCTGCAATAAGCTCTTTTCTATCATTTGGTGCTTTTTCCAAAAGTTTTTTCTCAATTTCAGAAGCGGTGGGCAATTCACCTGCTAATATTTGCATTCTTACTGCTTTTGCATCGACATCACCAACATTTATACCCCCCTCGTGATAAAATAATATTTGGTCTCCTTTACTATTTGATACGATAGCAAGATAGTATTCGTCAGATTGTTCATGAGGTATGAATGGTTCTACAATAAAGTGATCTAGGATGCCTGTTACATTTCCGACAGTGATAGGTTTGTTCATACGTTCCTTGATCCATCTCTCAGCATCCTTCCAATCTACATTTAACAGAAGAAGTTTGTTCTTCCCTCTTCTTTTGATGAGTTGATCTGGTTTTACAACAAGTTTTTCCTTTGTGAGCCATTTGTATGTGTTTTGAAGTTTTTTTAAATCAGTGTTTGGTCCAATTGAAAGGAACTTATCCTCTAAATTATAGCTACCGGCAGTATACTCTTTTAGTAGACGTGCAATCATTTGTTTGCCGTCTGCTTCCCGAATCGCTTTTTGTGCCATATTTTATCTACTCCCATTATATTCCTAATAATTCTTTTTTAGATTGTTTGCAATTGCATCAATAAACTCTTCAGTATATGCCATTTTGTTTTTCTTTGATGGTGTTGCAACCTTTAAAAGATCGTTTGTCATGATGCCATTTTCAACGGTTTTGATTGATGCGTTTTCAAGTTTTTCAGCAAATGTAACAACTTCAGGTGTTTTATCCAGTTCTCCACGTTTCTTTAGGGCACCGGTCCAAGCAAATATAAGTGCCATCGGGTTTGATGAAGTTTTTTCCCCTTTCAAATATTTATAATAATGTCTTTGTACAGTTCCGTGTGCCGCTTCATATTCAAAAAATCCATCTGGTGAAACAAGTACTGATGTCATCATGGCAAGACTGCCAAATGCCGAGCCAAGCATATCTGACATGACATCTCCATCATAGTTTTTACAAGCCCAAAGCATGCCACCTTCGGATTTTATGATACGGGCAACTGCATCGTCTATAAGCGTGAAGAAATATTCGATTCCCGCATCTTTGAATTTTTTTTCCCAGTTTTTCTTAAACTCTGCCTCAAAGACCAGTCTGAAACGAGCATCATATGTCTTTGATATGGTATCTTTTGTTGAAAACCACAGGTCTTTCTTTTGGTCAAGCGCATAGGTGAAACACGATTTCGCGAAGCTATTGATGGATTTGTCCGTGTTATGGATACCTTGGAGTATCCCTGGTCCCTTAAAATCCTGTATTGTCACTTTGATTGGTTTTCCTCCATCTTGTGGGGTGAATATTAATTCTCCTTTGCCTGGTCCTGGAACGCGTATCTCTTGGTTTTTGTAAATGTCCCCATATGCATGTCTTCCGATAATAATAGGTTTTTTCCAGTGTATTACAGCTGGAACGATATTTTTAACCATGATGGGCCCTCGGAATACTGTTCCATCAAGGATCGCCCGTATGGTACCATTGGGGCTTTTCCATTCTTGTTTAAGGTTGTATTCTTCTACCCTTGCTTTATTTGGTGTGATGGTTGCACATTTGACACCAACACCATGTTTTTTTATGGCATTTGCCGCATCAATGGTTATTTGGTCATTCGTTTCATCTCTTTTTTGAAGCCCCAAATCATAATAATCAAGTTTCATATCAAGGAATGGGAATAGAAGTTTTTCTTTTACCATCTTCCACATGATCCTTGTCATTTCATCTCCATCAATTTCGACTATCGTATTTTTCATTTTGATTTTGTCATTTCTTGTCATCTTTTATCAACCCCTTTAGACTCTTGTTATTTTTCCTTCATGAGATTCAGAGTTCCCCCTGCGATAAGTATCTTTTTTTCTCTTTCTGAGAGATCGTACCCAACTTCGAATGTTTTCTTTTTCGTTTTATTTTCAACTATCACAGTTTGATTTTTCATGAGGAGCGTGATAATGTTAGGAATCTCTAATTCATCGTTTTGGTCAATCGATTCATAATCATTTTCATTTTTGAATTCTAGTGGAACAATCCCAAAGTTGACAAGATTTGCTTTGTGTATTCTCTCAAGTGATTTAGCAATGACTGCTTTCACACCAAGATACATAGGACATATGGCTGCATGTTCTCGAGAAGATCCTTGTCCATAGCTCACCCCACCGACAATGATATTAAATTTGCCTGTAGCTTGTATCCTTTTTGCCCTTTCAAAAAACTTCGGATCGATTATCTCAAAAACAAACTCTGAGTATTTAGGAACGTTTGATCGGTATTTCATCCGCGCTCCTGCAGGTATTATATGATCTGTTGTGATTTTATCTCCAACTTTTATTGTCACTACTCCTTTGATATCCTTTGGCATTTGTGTACTCTTTGGAGGTTCACCTATATTTGGTCCTCGATAGATTGTTATCTTTGTACCATCTTTTGGAGGTTGGATAAACATACTATCGTCAATAAGAAAAGTCTTTGGCATGGTAATATTCGGGTATTTATAGCCTAATTTCTCTAAATCTCGTGGATCTGTTATCTTTCCTGTTAACACTGCAGCTGCAGCTGTCTCTGGGCTGACTAGATACACTTGTGCGTCTTTCGTTCCTGAACGTCCTTCGAAATTTCTGTTACTTGTTCGTAATGAAATTGCTTTTGTTTTAGGAGATTGGCTGTTTCCTATGCAAAAACCACATGCATTTTCTGCAAATCGTGCCCCTGCAGAAAGAAGGTCGATAAATCCTTGATTTTTTGCAATGTTTTCAAGGACTTGTTTTGATCCTGGTGCCACAACAAAACTCACATTTGGATGGGCCTTTTTTCCTTTTAGGATATAAGCAACGGTCATAAGATCCCTATAGGATGAGTTTGTGCAACTACCTAGACATACTTGATCAACTTCGATTCCCTTCAATTCTTTTACTTTTTTTACATTTCCTGGGCTGTGTGGGATTGCAGCAAGAGGTTCTAATTCGTTTAGATTAATTTCAATAACACGATCATATGGAGCGTCTGGATCAGCTTGTATTTCAACCCAATCTTTTCCACGTCCTTGTGTTTTTAAGAATTCTTTGGTGATGTCATCGCTTGGAAACACAGAGGTTGTCACACCACATTCTGCACCCATGTTTGTGATTGTTGCTCTTTCCGGTACGGATAGCGTTTTTACTCCCGGACCAGCATATTCGAATACAAAGCCAACATTTCCTTTAGTGGTAAAAATTTCAAGAACTTTTAGGATGACATCTTTAGCACTAACCCAAGGTTTGAGTTTTCCGGTAAGATTGATTTTAATAACTTTTGGGTATGTTAAATAAAATGTTCCTCCGGCCATTGCGACTGCAACATCGAGCCCTCCTGCTCCAATGGCAATCATACCTATCCCTCCACCGGTTGGAGTATGGGAGTCTGAACCAAGTAATGTTTTTCCCGGTTTACCGAATCGTTCTAGGTGTACTTGATGACATATACCATTTCCTGCTCGAGAGTAGATGATTCCATATTTTTCAGCTATCGAGTGCAGATATTTGTGATCATCAGCGTTCTCGAATCCTATTTGGACGGTGTTATGATCGACATAGCTGACTGAGAGCTCTGTTTTGACTTTTTTTACACCCATGGCCTCGAATTGTAGATATGCCATAGTGCCTGTTGCATCTTGGGTAAGAGTCTGATCGATTCGTATGCCAACTTCTCCTCCCTGTTTTGATGTACCTTCAATGATATGAGCATCAATTATTTTTTCGGTTATTGATTTTCCCATAAATTCTCCTCTCAATTTGAAATTTTTTTCGAGAAATATTTGATGCTTTAATAAACCTTTCCTTCTTTTTTCTTCAATTAGCTAATTGGAGAATAATGTAATTAGTAATATGGTCAATAATATTATTTATTTAATCATTATTACAGAAAAACAACGTTGATATGGGAATAATGAGAAAATATTTTAAACTCATTTATCATTGCCGTCAACTGTGATACAACTTGTTTTAACCCCCAATGAACAGAGGGTCCTGTTTGGACTTGTGAGCTATCCCCATTTGAACGATAGCGAACTTTCCAAAAAATGTCATGTGAAATTATCAACATTAACTTCCATAAAACGTAGGTTATATGAGAATCATGTGTTCCAACAGATATATGTTCCATTGTTAAACAGGTTGGGAAGTGAACTCTTAGCAGTGATTTATACTCAATTTAATCCTGTCATCCCTCTTGAAGAACGAGTGCAAAAAGCAAAAGAGACAATAGAAGTCTTCAACGAAATCTTTCTTTCAATAGGTGAACAGGAAAAAGGATTTTCAATCAGTCTATCACAAAATTATACGAACATTGGGCGGATAAATGAGATAAGGACTGAGACTTTTGGTCGTCTTGGTTTACTTGAGAAAGAGTATCCTACGGAGGTTATTTTCCCTTTTTCGACCAGTTCAGTTATGAGATTTTTTGATTTTAGCAGATCTCTTGGAACTTTATTTAATCTCCATGATGAACATAGAGGTAATGATGAAAAACATTTCAAGGCCGATGAACAAGTTCGGTTGTCTGAGAAAGAAAAAAATGTATATATTGCATTGATTGAACATCCAAATGAGACAACGCAGCAAATTGGAGAAATCGTTGGATTATCTCGTCATACCGTTTCAAGGATGAAAAAAAAGTTTTTCGATCTTCATTTAATTAAGCAGATTACAATTCCAGATTTTCAACAACTTGGTTTTGAAATTCTTGCTTTTTATCATTTACAGTTCAATCCCGGTCGCGCACCATCAAAAGAGGATATTATGCATCTTGATACGCCATCGACAGTATTTCTTGCGAGGCGTAAGTATGAAACGGTTATATTATCTGCATATAAAACATACCAGGATTACAAGGAAGATAAGATGGAGAAAATACGTTTTTTGAAGGAAAATGATTTTATTTCATACAATCCAATTGTTAGCAAATTTATGTTTGAAAAAATTATAATTTTAAAAAATTTTGATTTCGCTCCAATAGCAAAAAAAATTATTAAACATAGTTACATAAGTAATTAATTTAAAAGAAAATTTTTTTTAAAATCTTACAATTTTTACTTTTTTCCATAATACATTACTTAACTTTAAAATAATGGTAAGAAAAAATCGTAAATATATAACAAAAAGACAATCAAAGTTGAAGAATCATATGAAAAAATACTTATACTCCAAGAATATTTCGCCTTCGCCCATATGTAGGATTAAAGAATATTATATCCATTGGGGATGTAGTTTCTTTTTACTTTATATGGCATACTAACAGATCAATGTATTAAAATGATGTAGGAGGAAAAAAAATGGCAAAAGAGGATATATCCGTCTTATTAAATGAAAAACGGATATTCAAACCATCGGAAGATTTTATTAAAAAGACAAATGTCAAACAATGGATGGACAAACACGGCATTAAAACATACGAAGAACTCTTAAAGAAATCAGAGAACTACGAATGGTTCTGGGGTGAAATGGCTAAGGAATTTCTTGAATTCTACAAACCATATCAAAAAGTCCTGGATTGGGATGTGCCTTATGCAAAATGGTTCGTTGGTGGGAAATATAACATTGTCCATGATGCTCTTGATCGACATGCAACAGGAAAAAAGAAAGATAAGATTGCATATTATTTCGAAGGTGAACCTGGGGATAGAAAAAAACTCACTTACGACGAATTATATAAAGAAGTCAATAAACTTGCCAATGCAATGAAAAAACTTGGTGTTAAAAAAGGAGACCGAGTTGCCATATACTTGCCTATGATCGTTGAATTGCCAATAGCGATGCTTGCCACAGCAAAGATTGGGGCAATTCACTCTGTTGTTTTCTCCGGATTTAGTGCACATGCGTTTAGAGAAAGAGTCAATGACTGTGAGGCAAAGTTAGTGATTACTTGTGACAGTTTTCACCGACGAGGTAAAAAGGTACCATTAAAGAATCAAACAGATGAAGCTATTGAATTAGCACCAAGTGTGAAAAATGTAATAGTGTACAAACGAACTGGTGATACATGTAACTGGGATACTGATCGTGATCTTTGGTGGCATGAAATCACAGAAGGTGAGTCCAGTGAATGCAAAACAGAGATACTCGATGCAAATGATCATTTATTCTTCCTGTATACATCTGGAACAACTGGAAAACCAAAAGGTATCATTCATGCGCATGCCGGGTATGCTCTTGGAACGTCTCAAACTCTCCGTTGGGTATTTGATGTGAAAGATACTGATGTCTACTGGTGTGCAGCAGATATTGGCTGGGTCACAGGTCATTCTTATATTGTCTATGCTCCTCTGATACTTGGAGCGACTTCTGTTATCTATGAGGGTGCCCCAGACTGGCCTCAACAAGACCGCTGGTGGGAAATTATAGAAAGATACAAGATAAGTATCCTTTATACATCTCCAACAAGCATTCGATTATTCATGCGTTTTGGTGAAGAATGGCCAGAGAGGCATGATCTAAGCAGTCTTAGGATTCTTGGCTCTGTCGGTGAACCGATTAATCCAGAAGCATGGATCTGGTATTTCAAAAATATTGGTGGGGAACGTTGCCAAATCATGGATACATGGTGGCAAACCGAAACCGGTCATTTTGTAATTTCACCATTACCAATAACTCCTTTAAAACCAGGATCAGGAACACAGGCACTACCTGGAATGTCCGCAGAAATATACGATGAAAATGGGCAATCTGTGAAAAACGCTGGTGGTGCTCTTGTACTTACTCATCCCTGGCCTGGAATGCTTCGCGGTATCTATAAGAGTCCCGATAGATATCAAGAAACCTATTGGAGCAAATTCAAGAACATATATGTTGCTGGTGATGTCGCTCGACGTGACGATGATGGGTATTTCTGGATTCAAGGACGTTCAGATGATGTCTTAAAAATTTCTGGTCATCGTATCGGAAACTCAGAAGTTGAGTCCGCTCTTGTAAGCCATCCGATGGTCGCTGAAGCAGCAGTTATTGGAAAACCTCATGAGCTAAAAGGAGAATCCATCACATCCTTCGTGGTATTGAAGAAAGGGATAGAGCCTTCAGATGAACTCAGAAAACAACTCGGCGATCATGTCTCTAGGGAACTTGGTAAAATTGCGAAACCGGATGAAATTTGGTTTGTCACTGATGTTCCCAAAACCAGAAGTGGAAAAATCATGCGTCGAGTTATTCGATCAAAGGCACTCGGAAAAGATGTTGGAGATATCTCTACACTTGCGAATCCTGAAGCAGTAGATGAGATATCAAGGGCTCAATAAGCCCTCTTTTCCTATTTTTTTTCTTTTTGGCAAAAGGCTTAATTGTATAAATTGATGCCTACTTTGTTAGATCATGGATGAGAAACATATTATCAACGGTCTTGTAGAATTAATTTTTAAGGCAGAAACTACGCTTCCTTCTGATGTCATTTCTGCTTTGAAACATGCCGCTAAAAAAGAAACGGGTGTAGCTAAGATACAACTTGAAAATATATTAAAAAACTGTGAGATTGCCCAGCGAACAGGTCGTCCCATCTGTCAAGATACTGGTGTACAGACATTTTTTGTAAAAATTGGTGAAGGTTTTCCTTATACAAGTAAACTGAAACCACTGATTATCCAGGCAGTAAAGCAGGCAACAGAAAAAATTCCATTAAGACTAAACACCGTTGATGTGTTCACAAGAAAAAATCATTGTGACAATGTTGGTGAATATATTCCAGCAATAAACTGGGATTTTACTGAAGGTGAAGAGGTGTACATCACATCTGTACCTAAGGGTGGTGGTAGTGAAAACATGAGTAGACTAGTGATGCTTAATCCTAGCTTTGGGCTGAAAGGTATCAAAGATTTCATTGTAGAGGAAATGATAAAGGCAGGAGGTAATCCATGTCCACCAACTGTTGTGGGTATTGGAATTGGTGGTGGAGCGGACCTTGCTATGAAACTGGGAAAACTAGCTTTGCTTCGGCCAGTCGGTGTTCGTCATGCTGAAGCTAGTGTATCATCGATGGAATTGGAATTGATTGATCGTATTAATGACAGTGGAATCGGTCCGATGGGGCTTGGAGGCAAAACAACGGTCCTGGATGTGCACATTGAAAAAGCGCCACGTCATCCTGCAAGCCTTCCTGTTGGTTTGGTTGTCCAATGTTGGGCAGATCGTCAAGCAACAATGGTCATTCGTCCTGATGGAAATTACCAGGTGTTGTAATATGATAAAGTATAACATCCCTTATGATTTCAGAAATTTGGAAAAGTTATCAGTTGGTGATGTATTCTATCTTTCAGGAAAAATCTTTACAGCCCGAGATGAAGCTCATTGTTTATTATTGGATCTTCCTTTGGATAAGATACCGTTTTCTACCTTTGAGATGGCATTATATCATTGCGGCCCTTTGATGAAACAACATGATGGAGATTGGGAGGTTATCTGTGCTGGGCCGACAACAAGCAGTCGTATGGAACTATTCGAGAATCAACTCATTAAAAAATTAGGCATTCGGTTAATTATTGGAAAAGGAATAGTTGGAGAACAAACCATAAATGGTTTACAACATCAAAAAGGTGTGTATGCGGTGTATACAGGCGGTGCTGGAGCACTTGCTGCAGATCAAATAAAACGAGTTGTTGATGTATTTTGGTTAAATGAGCTTGGGGTAACTGAAGCTGTATGGGTATTTGAAATTGAACAGTTTGGCCCTTTGGTTGTCGGAGTTGATTCCAGGGGTTGTTCATTATTTAAACGATATTAAGAAAAAGAGTTGTTTTAGAGGTCATCTTTAATTTGTAATTTTTGGATGACATACCTATGTTTTCCTTGCGTTGTTCGATCTATTGAATCAACATATTGAAGTTGAATCGAAAATTTCTCATAAAATTTTTTTGAGAAACCTTGTAGGATGGATTTCTCATCGATATCTGTAAAATTATTGTCCTTTACAATAAAAACAACAAGTTTTCCCTCTGTATCTTGGTATAATTGGCAATCTCGTACATGTGGGGTAGTTTCAGCTATAATATGGAACAATCCTGTTAGGGGGATTCTAACATTATTCTTGTCAACAAGGAATTCTTGTGCACGGCCGATTATTTTTTGTAACAATGGATAGGATCGACCACATGAACAATTTCGATGTGTAATAATTGCGATATCCCCTGTCTTATATCGAATGAAGGGAAATACCCTGTTATGAAGGCTTGTGGCAACGATTTCTCCCTGACTTCCCTCTCTGGTCACTTGGTTACCCTTCTCATCAAGAAGCTCAATGATTCCATATTCTGGGAACACATGGTATTGATCGCTATGTAAACATGTTGTTGCAAAAATACATTGTTCTCGATGACCATATTGATCAAACACGGGGCAGTCATAGTAGTTTTCAAGTTGTGTTCTCTGGTGATCCATAAGTGTTTCTCCATGAAGAAAGACTGCTTTTATTGGGATTGGAAGTTGCTTTTTGGTTCTGATCAAGTAATTTGTAAAAAGGATGAGTGCAGAAGGATATGAAGTGATGATAGATGGTTTAAATGAAACGATTTTTTGATAATGGTCATGTAAATTCTCTTCGGACATGTGAAACGAACTAAGCTCTTGTGTTCTGTAAAAAGGATGATAAATTGATTTTTTTGTACATCCAGTGAAAGATACCGTTTTATCAGACCAACGGTATCCACCTTGTTCCATGTATAGCTTATTGAATGCAAAATGTATTCCTAACCATCGGGCATATTCGACATAGAATTCAAGTGGAGTACCTGTGGTTCCCCCAGTTACTGTTCTCTGAAACGCTATAGACGGAAAATTTGTTGCCTTTAAGGCAGAAATATTATGTTGTATTGTTTGCCTGGTAAGCCATGGTATCTTTTGTAGGTCTGATGTATCAACGATATCAGAAGGTCTTATATTATTGATAGTTAGAAGGTTTCTATAATATGGTACATTGCAATAGGCGTGTTGTATGAGTTCATTAAGCTTGTTGTTTTGGTACTCCTTAATCTGTTCATTATTCCACCATTGAGATTTTTGGAGAAAACGATGCCATCTAACAAATGTTAGAACAAAAACAAGATATGAACATGGTTTTGTATAACAGGTTGAGTTTAATGGACCTTTTTGCATATACATTATTGAAACATCATTAGTATTTTTTATATTTATGATATAGAAATATCGGTAAGCAAATTTTTAACGTAAACATTTTAATGTCATTATCGATGATAACAAGAGACGATATTATGACGTTTGATTTATCTCTTGATCCTGAAGAAACGATTGTTGTTATAAAAAATTTCATAAAAACATATGTTTCAAATGCGGGTATACCTTCTGTTGTTATCGGTCTTTCCGGTGGTATTGATTCTGCCGTGGTTGCAGTTTTATGTACAGAAACGTTGGGAAGGAATAATACCAAATGTCTATTCCTTCCTGAAGCCTCAACGCCGGAAAGTGATAGAAAAGATCAACGAATACTAGTGGAGCAATTTGATTTATCATGCGAAATAAAAGATATTACTGATCTTGTTAGCGTTTTTAATAGTCAATGTTTTATTAAGCCAAATAAATTAGCTATGGCAAATGTTAAAGCGAGAATTCGAATGGTATTACTATTTGAATATGCGAACATGACAAATAGCCTTGTCTGCGGATCATCAAATAAATCGGAACTTCTCTCTGGATATTTCACAAAATATGGTGATGGTGGTGTTGATATCATGCCTTTAGGAGATGTTTATAAAACACAAGTATGGCAGATAGCTCGGTTCATGGGTCTACCAAAGGAGATAATTTCAAAACCACCAACAGCAGGGCTTTGGAAGGGACAAACAGATGAAAAAGAATTGATGATGACTTATAATGAACTTGATCAAATTCTATATGGTCTTGAACGAAAATTGTCATTTAATGGAATTGCTGAAAAGAGTGGTTGTTCTCTATTAGATGTTGAACGTGTGGGACGTATGCGTAGTTGCAGTCAACATAAACGGCGTTCTGCATTGATTCCGAAAATCGGTATGCGTACACCTGGTCTAGATTGGAGATCCTCAGTATTGCAAGGATGATTACAGATGTTTGGATTAAACAATCATTTAGCTCAGAAAAAAATATAAGCTGAAAATAAGCTCGAAGTTTTTGGACTATCTTGCTTGTTGTATTTTATTAATATCAATAGGCCTTAAGTTCAGTATCCAACTGACGTATTTTCTTTTTTAATTGTAGTAAAATAAGTCATGTGTTACTTTTAGTCATATTTTATTGTAGTGATTTGGATTACTGGGTGGTCTGAAACGATGTAAAAGACTCCCAGATGAGAAACCGCTGCAATAAAGAAGGAAATATAATCATTATATAGAAATTGTAATAAAATATGAAATATATTCATATAATGATTGAAATAATGAAGCAAACACATGCAATGCTCTTAACATATTGCATCTTTATACTTTTTTTATTATCAATTCATTCTTCACTTTTTGCGGAAAGACAACAACAATCTAGTGCTATCATACCAATAACCTTACATACCTATCCAGGATATTATCATAACACCAACACCGGTGAACCTTTAACAATTTTTTACCCGAGATCATTGCTCCCAGTGATTCTTGTTCCTGAACAATCGTTTATCATTCAATTTCATTCAATCTCATTCAATAAGGTGACTGCAACAATAACAACAGCAAATGATCCATTACCCAATACTATCTCACTTAATATTGGATCAATATCACAAGAGGAAGAGGTCATATATGCTACTGCAACGATTCCTGCTCAAACACCTATAGAATTATACAATATCACACTTATTATTGAGGTGGAAGGAGAGACGTATACAGCGACATCACCTCGATCTGTCAGTGTCAAACAATCTATTTACGATTCGTATACGTTTGTTCATCTTACTGATTTTCACATAGGTGACCCAAGAGGTATCAAAGAAAATCCTCAAGAAACGATTGGTTGGAAGGCAGCTCGAAAAGTCATACAAGAAATAAACCTACTTCAACCAGATTTTGTACTAATAACTGGGGATCTAACCTTCGGCCAATTTTATCCCTTTGAATATAGTGTCGAATATAAAAAATGTTATGAGATCCTTCAAGAATTTGATGTTCCGACATATCTCTGTCCCGGAAATCATGATGGTTATGTCCAAACAGGCCAAGATGGGTTACGATTATGGGAACAATTCTTTGGGCCGTTATACTATTCTTTCGATTATGCAAACTCTCATTTCGTTAGTATCAATTCCTATGATTGGTCTTATCGTGATCGCATAGGATTTTCATATCTTGTTTTCAACTGGGGTGGATCCATTCGACAAGAGCAAATGGATTGGATAGAAAACGATTTGTTATCAAATACTGAGGCAGATCATACAATAATGATGGTGCATCATAATCCACTGTGGGACATAAAAGGAGAATCTTTATTGAAGAAAGGGTTCCAAGGACGAGATGACATACTCACCCTTATCAGAACAAAAGGTGTTGACACTGTTCTAGCAGGTCATGTCCATTTTGATAATATCACTATTGATAACGATACAATCTACATTACTACAACAACACCGACAAGTTATTGCGATGAGGACGGATACTGGGGATATCGAATAATTACTATTGACAATAACACACTTACTTCGTGCAATTACATAGAACCAAAATATTCAATTCCCTCCTATCAAATCAACATATTAGAACAAACCAAGCAAAGCATCACTATCAAAAATGATCTTAGGCGATCCATTCCAGTAATTCTTGAATTCATCGTCCCATATGATGACTACTTTGTCAACCAAGGAACAATCATCCAAACAAGAAAACTAGGTGCTATAGTTGCAGTCTATGTGTCTACTACCATCAATGCCCAGACCACAGAGACTATTATGCTCTACTAGGTGATGCTACCAATAATCTCTTTCCTGTGATTTTTTCGTATGCTTGGATATAGCGTTTTTCTGTCCCTCTTATAACCTCCAAGGGAAGATGAGGTGGTGATGAATTTTTATCCCAACCTGTACTTACGAGATAATCTCGAACATATTGCTTATCAAAACTTGCTTGTCCACGTCCAGGTTCATAATCATCTGCAAACCAGAATCTCGAAGAATCAGGAGTTAGCGCCTCATCGATGACAAGTATTGTATCATCAATCTTTCCAAACTCAAATTTCGTATCAGCAATGATAATGCCCCTTTTAATTGCATAATCAGCAGCAGTGGAATACATACTCAAAGAAATTTCTTTGAGTCTCTTAGCATCCTTTTTTCCAATGATTTTCTCCATGCGTTCATATGATATGTTCTCGTCATGACCTGTATCAGATTTTGTTGACGGTGTGAACAATGGTTTTTTGAATTGTTCGGATTCAATTAGTCCACTTGGGAGTTTGATGCCACACACTGTTCCATCCTTTTTATAAGAGGTCCATGAGGATCCAGATACATATCCTCTCACAATACATTCAACAGGGAATGCTTGTGCTTTTTTAACAAGCATACTTCTTCCGAAAAGGACATCATCATATTTTTGAAGCTCATCAGGAAAATCATTAACGTTTGCAGAGATCATATGATTTGGAACGAGTTCTTCCAAATATGTGAACCAAAAAGCAGATAGTTGCGTTAGACAGATGCCTTTGTTTGGGATTGGCTCATGAAGCACATAATCAAAAGCGGAGATCCGATCCGTGACGACCAGGAGCAAGTGGTCTCCCACATCATATACATCTCGAACTTTTCCTTTTTTAAAGACCGGATATGAAAGATTTGTTTCTGAAACGATACTCACACTCAATTCCTCTGTTTTATTTTCACTTAACCCTTGCGTTTTTCTCAACAGGTTTATCCGTACAAACTGGTCCTTGATCTGTTTGCAATATTTTTTGTTGATAGATGACTTGTTTTTCGTCATTTATATGAAATTCTACCTTTTTAAATGTATCAAAGGGAAGGATCTTCGCAGGGTTTTGATGAATGCCTTTCACGCCAACAATCGTTCCTGGTTTTGCACTACCAGGATCTAATAATGATACTACTCCTTTTGAATCTTCAGCAGCAAGTAGCATTCCGTTTGATTTAACTCCTCGAATCGTTGCGGGTTCAAGATTTGCAACGATAACAATCTTTTTTCCTTTTAACTCATTTGCTGGATAATGCGGTTTCATACCTGAAACAAGTACTCTTTTTCCCAATGCCCCAAGATCTACATAAAGCAAATTGAGCTTGTCTGCATTGGGATGATCTTTGACTTCAAGGATTTCAGCTACACGAATGTCAAGTTCTTCAAATGGATCTTTTTCAATATTGATATCTTTCAACTCTAATTTCTTAAACAAAGGTTTAGGTTTTTCGATGGAATGCCCTATGGCAAGTTGTCGTGTCGCATCATCCCATGATGCCTCGTGTATTGAAGTAGTGTGCCCAAGTGACTGCCATATCTTTTGTGATGAAAATGGGAGATAAGGTGCCATACAAATTGAAAGTGCTTGAAGAATTTCTAGGCAGAGATGTAATGTTGTAGCACATTGTTCTTTATTATTTTTTATTTGGTTCCATGGTTCTTTATCATTGAAATAAATATTTCCAAATTTCGCTAGGCTCATCGCTTCTTTTAATCCTTGTTTGAATTTGCAGTTGGTTATTGCATCTTTGACATTATTAACTGTTGTCTTAATCGCGTGTACTGCCTCAATATCCCTTTGGTCTAGGGCATTTTTATTCGGGATGCAACCAAAGTTATTCTCAGTAAATGTTAAGATACGATGGATGAGATTCCCATAGGTACCTACGAGTTCATCATTGTTTTTGATAATGAACTCATCCCATACCCAGTTTGCATCTTTATTTTCAGGCATATTTATTGAGAGGTAATATCGGATTGAATCTATATCAAACGATTTAATAACATCAGGTACCCATATTCCTATTCCCTTACTTTTTGAAAACTGTTCTGAATTGAGTCGAAGGTACTCATTAGCTGGAATATCATAGGGAAGATTCAATGCATCATCATATCCCATCAGGATGGAAGGCCAGATGATGGAATGGAACGGGATATTGTCTTTTGCTAAGAAATAATAATGTTTTACGTCCGGGTTTGTCCACCACTCTTGCCATTTGTCAGGATTGTTCTGGAGTAATGCCCATTCTTTGCTTGCAGAAAGATACCCGATGACTGCATCAAACCACACATAAATCCGTTTTTCATCAAATCCTTCAAGAGGAACTGGGACTCCCCAACTCATATCTCTTGTTATTGCTCTATCGTGCAAGCCGTTTTTTAACCAATTCTTAGTGAATTTCAACACACTTGATTTCCAATACGTTTTGTCTTTTAGCCAATCAAGTAATGGGCGCTCAAAATGGTTTAATGCAAAAAAAAGATGATCTGTTGTCTGTAATTCAGGTGTTGAACTGCATAGTTTACATTGCACATTAATGAGATCTTTTGGATCAAGTAGTTGTCCACATTCGTCACATTGATCTCCTCTAGCATGATCATAATTACAGATAGGGCATGTTCCTTCGATATAACGATCAGGAAGAAATCGTTTACATCTATTGCAATAGAACGATTCAACACTTTTTTTGAAAATATGGTTTTTTTTATACAGTATATTGAAAATTTCTTGAACAGTCTTCTCATGGTTTTTTGTTGTAGTTCGGGTAAAAATGTCAAAAGAGATTCCAAATCGCTTCATGTTTTCAGTATGCTCTTTGTGATATGTGTTCACAACATTCTGAGGGGTTATACCTTCCTTTTCTGCGGTAATAGTAATAGGGGTTCCATGTTCGTCGCTACCGGATACCATAAGAACTTCATTTCCTATCATACGGTTAAAACGAGCAAATATATCTGCAGGAAGGTAACATCCAGCTATGTGTCCAAGATGCAATGATCCATTTGCATAAGGCCATGCCACACCGATAAAGATTTTGTTTGTCATCAGGAAACACGTTGATGAATGTGAGGATAACATTTAAATATGGCGCAAGGCTAATATATGACAAGATAATCACGAGTAGTGTAACCTTGAAAAATAGCACTACCTGTAACATTCATCAATATGTTACTTTCATCATTGAATTGATTCATGTTCATCCCCTGATCAATAATTGGTCAATCGTAGGAGTAAACAGGGGAACAGGATTTCCCAATTTCAGTTCATTGAACATTTGAGGGAGGTGCTACTTTTCAATGGCATTACTTGAAGACAGTAAACAAGGTGAGATAATGGTAATTGATCCAGCTACAACAAAATATTTGATTAAAGCAACAATTAAAGCTGACGGCGTCATAGAGAAATCTGATGTCGTCGGGGCAATCTTTGGACAAACCGAGGGATTGCTTGGTGATGAGCTCGATTTGCGGGAATTGCAACGATCTGCCCGCGTTGGAAGAATCGAAGTAGAGTTAGAATCGAAAAATGGGAAAAGCACCGGTGGCATAACTTTACCAACATCGTTAGATAAAGTCGAAACTGTGATTCTTGCTGCAGCATTTGAAAGCATCGATCGTGTTGGTCCCTGTAAAGCAACTATCACTGCTGATGAAGTGGAAGATGTTCGTGTTGTACGTCGGAAAAAAGTGATTGAACGTGCCAAAGAGCTTTTGAATAAAGTTCTTGAAGAAGGTAAGATTGAAGGAGGAAGCATTGCAGACAATGTTCGTCAAGCCGTACAGATCGAGGAAATAATCAATTTTGGTGTTGACCATTGTCCAGCAGGTCCAAATATTGATAAAAGCGATGCGATCATTGTTGTCGAAGGACGTCGAGATGTACTTAACCTCTTGCGATATGGAATTAAAAATGTAATTGCCTGCGGTGGCACAAATATCCCAAAAACTGTTGTTGATTTGACAAAAGAAAGGATAACTACTGCATTTGTTGATGGTGATAGAGGTGGTGAACTAATCTTAAGAGAATTGTTGCAGACGGCTGATGTTGATTTTGTTTCTCGTGCGCCACCGACTAGGGAAGTGGAAGAAATCCCACAGAAGCTTGTTATGAAAGCATTGAAAAACAAGATTCCTGCAGAACAATATGCAGAAATGTATGATATCGAAATGAAAAAAAATAAGAAAAATGAAGAAATTCAACTTACTACAGAAGTCGAGGAAGACGATGAATTAAAAGACGATAAACTAAGACAAAAACAAAAGTCCCTTCCTATTAAAAAGACTGATGAAAAAGAAAAAACAGGTACTGATGAGGATTACTTTAGTATCCTTGATGATGTATCTGGTTCATTGAAAGCAGTATTACTTGATGAGAAAGATAAGGAGATAAAAACTATTCCTGTTCGTGAACTGACTGACGAACTTAAAAAAAGTAAAAATATTGAAACAGTTGTGTTTGATGGGATTATTACACAGCGATTACTTGATATAGCCCATAATAAAAATGTCAAGACTATTGTTGGCATGAAAATGGGAAATGTTGTTAAAAAACCAAAATCGGTTAAAGTTGTCACACGGAAAAACGATTAAATTGTTATACTCTTCTTTCTATTTTTTTGAAAAATTAAACAAATTTTTGTGTCAATTTTTTTTTCCTTTTAAATGCTTCGTAGAAAATGATAAAAACCCTCTTTATTATTTCTTATTGGTATTTTGATGGTGGAATAATATTATGCAGAAAGATGAACTTATACAGCTACATACGTTCTTGCTTCAACTTAGAACCCAAGTTGAAGATTTAGTAGAAACCAATGGTACAAATGAATTTCAACGTTATGAAAAATTAGATGTTACTCCTTATCAAGTCTATAAATCTAAACGTGAACATACACTTGCGGTATTTACTCTGAGTAAGGGCATTGCAGACTTACTACATCACAATAATTGTCCAGGGATGGAAAAAATTTCTTGTCGATTGGATTTGATGGCTGAGCGTTTCATGACCGAAAAAGAAAAACAATTATTTTTTACTGATGTCATGAATCCTCCAATGACTCCCATCGCATGATTAATGCATCCTCACCGTTTTGGTAAAATTTGTGAATATAATCTACAGTATCAAAGTAATGATTTGTGTAAAATCGAATTGCATCTATATTTGATGCTTGTACTTCTAATTCCACTTGATTTATATTGTGAGATCTAAATTCATGAAGTACTTGTAAAAGAAGTTTTGATCCGACTCCCCTTTTTCTGTGTTTCTCGTCAACACCAAACATTAGAATTCTACCTTTTCTTTGCGTGGTTCGAATCCCTACAGTAAACCCTACAATATGTTTATCATTTTCTGCAACCAAAAAAGCCCAAGGGAATGATTCATAAAAATAAAGGAATAATTGAGGTGAATACTTTTCAGTTAAAACCTTCGATACAAGTTCAATAACCTGGTATAGGTCATCAGTTTCAATTTGTCTAATGGTATACACAAAAAAGCCTCAGTATTATCACGTATAAAAAGGTAGTAGTATCTTTTATAAACAGTTTAAGATTTATGGTGGAATTTGAGGTATACCTCTATGAATATCGATGAAATAATCATTACGAAAACGATTTTTCAACGTTTCTCAAAAGAATTCCCAGAATACTTTGATGTTGATGTAGCTATTGCTGGAGCAGGACCTGCTGGACTTGTTGCTGCTCAAAGACTTGCTGCTGCTAGAAAGAAGGTTGTTATTTTTGAGCGAAAACTTTCTATCGGTGGTGGGATGTGGGGCGGTGGTATGACGTTTCCAGTTATAGTGGTGCAGAAAGCGTCAAAATATATCCTTGAAGATGCTGGTATTCATTGTAATGATGAGGGTAAAGGGTATTTTAGTGCCGATGCTATCGAGTCTGTAGTGAAATTATGTGCGGCAGCGATTGATGCTGGTGCCAAGATTTTTAATACGATCTCAGTAGAAGATGTATTAGTATCTAATGGAAGGGTCAATGGATTTGTCATCAACTGGAGTGCCGTGGAAATCGCAGGTCTACATGTTGATCCTCTTTGCATTCGATCAAAATATTGTATTGATGCCACAGGTCATCCTGCCGAGGTGTGCAACATCGTCCGCAAGAAAATTCGACCTACGAAGGGTCTATTGCATTTTTCAAATTCACTAGTTGAAGGATCAATGTCTGCATCTATCGGTGAAAAAGCAGTCATAGATAACACTAAAGAAGTTTATCCTGGGTTATATGTAACGGGAATGTGTGCAAATGCTGTGTTTGGTTCTCATCGTATGGGTCCTATTTTTGGTGGTATGTTGTTATCTGGAGAAAAAGTAGCTGATTTAATATTAAGAGAAAAATAAGGATTTTTCTGTTTAGGAATCAAAAAATAACGCTAAAAATGGTAATCAGCGCAACGACGATTGGAACGCAAACAAGTGTAGTCCATGTGACAACATGCGCCGTTGATTTTTTGTCGATACCATAGGGGAGGAGAAACATGTTGGTACTTGTGATTGGAAGAAAAACATTGATTATGATTACTGCAAACCAGGGAGCAGAAATAAAACCAAGACTGTATAAGCTGAAAAAGAATACCGTGATAATAAATGGTGTAAGGATCACTGTTAAAAAAAAGATACTGCGAACCCATGTCCAATGGAGAGAATCCGATGATTCCTGTTTTTTATCAAATCCCAAAAGTTTTTTCATTTCCGATAGTTTCAAATCGGTTGGGTGTATTCCTGCACCAACATAATAGAGGGCGGCAGGTATTGTTACTGCAGCATATAACTTTAAGAGCAAATCAGCTTCATATCCTATAAGGGTACCAGATTTCTGTCCGGTGGTTAATTGTATCAATACACCTGCTATCACAAAAGAGATGAGATACCATGGATAAAGCTTTAGGTACCAAGGAAGTGCTTTAACAGTTTTTTCAGAATCTCTCGTCTCTTTCTTATGAAGATATGAAAGGATATACGGTATGATTGCAAACAATACGATACCAACAAGTGCCATAAAGATTGCAGCATAGACACTCCATGCTTCTATTGCAAGCATCATGCTCCCTATGAACGCTGAACTTCTTCCTTGATTGGTCAATGTTGTTTTTATAAATAGGTTCTTTTCATGAATGGACAGGTGTTGTTTCTTTGATTGATATCGTGCGTAAACGAATGCGAGAAGATACATGAAAAGAATTATGCCTGAAACAATAAAAGAAAATTCAATTTCGTTTTTACCGAAAGGTGTATTTAAGAAAATGCGAAAAATCAGAACAGGAACAAAAAAGAATAATAAAACTAATCCAACTTTCTTCATTAATTTATCGATATATGCCCGTCCGGTATATTTTGCAATTAATATGGTTACCACAAATCCAACAAGTATCCAAGGAAGCGTCCATAAGCCGGATATATATGGAAAAATAAGCGTTTCTATTGTTTGAAACATTCACCACCAACCTCTATCGTTCAATGATTCTTTTCGCTTTTCCCGTACTTCGAGGAATTGTTTTCGGTTCAATCGCTACGACAGGGATATGAAGGTTAAGGATACTGTATATTTCATCCTCCACTTTTTTTTCAAAATCATCAAGATGTCCTTCTCTCCAACGCTCATAGCTTGGTTCCACCTCAACAGAGAGGTTTGTTAGGTCACCATTTTTTGTTTTTACTATCAGATAGTTGTCACTAACCCCTTTGACCTTCATAAGTGCGGCCTCGATTTGTGAAGGGAAAACAATGACTCCTTTTACTTTCATCATATCATCGCTTCGACCTTTTAACCTGGATTGTATCGGTAATGTTCGACCGCAGGTGCATAATTCATCGGTAATTGTGGCTAAATCCTTTGTTCTGAATCGGACAACAGGAAATGCCTCTTTTGTCAATGTGGTGAAAACAAGTTCTCCTTCTTCGCCTGCTGATAAAGTCTCCCCTGTTCTTGGATCAATGATTTCCGGGAAGAAATGATCTGCATTAATGTGGAGTTTTTTCTGCTCACACTCTGAAACAATACCAGGGCCAATAATTTCAGTAAGACCATAGTGTTCATGGGCAGTGATGCCCCATCGTCGCTCTATATTGTCTCGCATTTCATTACTCCACGCTTCAGCACCAAAAAGACCAAGTCGAAGGTTAAAGTCCTTATGTGGTTTCAAACCATTTTCTTCTGCAACTTCAGCGATATGAAGGGAATAGGAAGGTGTACAAGCAAGCGCAGTTACATTGAAATCTTTCATAATATCGATCTGTCTTCTCGTATTTCCAGAACCAATGGTTACGACCATGGCCCCTATTTTTTGAGCTCCCTTTTCAAACCCATGTGCCCCAGTGAATAATCCATATCCATATGAATTTTGCATGATATCTTGTTTTCTAAGACCATTTGCATATAAGGACCGAGCCATAACTTCACCCCATACTTCTTCATCGTTTCTTGTGTATGGCCCAACTACTGGTTTTCCAGTTGTTCCTGATGAGGCATGAACCTCAATGATATCATCCAGAGGTGTGCATACAAGGCCAAATGGAAAATAGTTCCTTAGGTCCTGTTTTGTGAGAAATGGTATCTTTTCAATATCTTTCAGTGACGATACATCTGAAGGTTTTATGTGTGATTCTTTTAATTTTTGATGGTAATGGGAGTTCGCATTATAGACATATTTGATCAGATGTTTCAAGCGTTTTAGTTGAAGATTTTTTAATTCCTCTACTTTCATCATCTCGATTTTTGGATCCCATACTTTGGCAGTCGTTGATGTTTCCCCCTTGTTTTTCTCTCTGAATGCGATAATATGTTATAATGATTTTGAAACATCATCCATATACGGAATTATTTTATCTATATTGGAGGATGTACCTTAAAATAACCTATAGGTCAGAGTGTGAAACAATGAAAGTTGCTGTTCTTGGTGCAGGATTGATGGGTAGATCAATAACTTATGATCTTTTACATCAAAAGACTTTTGAAGCAGTTACCTTGGTTGATAACGATCAAACAATACTATCCGATGCTGAACAATTTCTATTAGACAGCACTCTGAATACAGTGAAAGCTAATGCATTAGACGCTTCTTCTATGAAAAAAATTTTCAATGATGTTGATGTTCTCATATCTGCAATCCCCTATTATTTTAATTATGATTTAACGCAACTAGCAATAAAGTTAAATACTCATTTCATCGATCTTGGTGGAAATAATACAATTGTGAACAAACAGAGACAATTATTCAGTTCCGCAAAGAAGCATCAAGTTACCGTTGTTGCCGATAGTGGTCTTGCCCCAGGTCTTGTGTCTGTAATTACCAAAGATATTGTTGACTCGTTATCAGAAACCGATGTGGTACAATTACGTGTTGGAGGTCTTCCCTTAATACCTGAACCGCCATTCCAATATCAGATCGTGTTTTCCATCGATGGCTTAATAAATGAGTATGTTGAAGACGCGTTAATTCTCGATCATGGTATTATAAAATACAAACCATCGATGACCGAAATTGAATCACTTACGTTTCCAGAACCATTTGGCAACATGGAGGCATTTTTAACCTCCGGAGGATGTTCAACTCTTCCATTCACCTATCAACAGAAAATTAAATATCTAGATTACAAAACGATTAGGTATCCAGGTCACTGCGTTCAATTCAAGTCCATGCTCGATATTGGTCTAGCAAATAGAAACCCAATTGATGTAAATGGACAAAGAGTATCACCGCGTGACGTTTTTATTGAACTATTAAAGCAGTCGATACCGTCTCAGGGTTTTGATGTCGTTTTACTTAAAGTTGTTGGTCAAGGGAAGAAACAAGATTCACCTGTCTGCCTGGACTATACCATGATTGACCGATGTGATAAAAAAACCGGACTTTCAGCAATGATGAGAACGACAGGGTTTCCAGTAGCCATTACCGCCGATTTTATAGCAAAGAACGTGATTACAGAGCATGGTGTTTTCTGTCCCGAAGAAGTCATCCCGCCTGTTACGTTTTTCAAAGAGCTTGAGAAAAGAAGAGTCATTATCAAAAAAACTGAAACTGTGAGTTAAGTGAAGACGAGTATATTATGAATAAGTCTGAAATCCAATTTTCCGCATATAAGCAAATGCATCTGAAAAAACTATCTGAAGATATTAAAAAAAAGCGTGTCGATGAGTCAGTCATTCCCCTATTGGATAGTATCAATGGTGATGATCGATTTGTCACAACAAGTAGTTGTGCTGGTCGGATAATTATTCTTGAGGTACCTGTGTTGGGTGATAAACAACAGGCAGTTTTTCATGGTTGTTGGCATCAATCCCCTTCGTTTTCCGAAGCTAAAGTAACATTAGAAAAGTACACGGGAGGTCAATTATGGCTTCTTGCGCAGCCTCCGATTTTTCATATTGTAGTGATTGATTTGGAAAGTGCAAATATCTTACAGAAAGTGGGTATCCAATCAGGGTTCAAGAATTCGGGGATTAAAACTCTTCAGAAGCATATTGTCGTTGAATTATTAAGCACTGAACGTTTGGATATGCTTTTAGGAGATAAAGGAACGATATATGCTGATGACCTATATCTACATTTTTTACTTCGACATGCAAAAACAATTATTCAACGATCAAAAAAAAAACTTAATCGACTCGAGAATTCGCTCAATACGATATTGGTAAAAAATAATAAATAAAAAAAGACGGTGTTATGTATTATTTATTCGACGTAACCATGCATTTTGGGGAATGTCTTCATATATCTTATATAGTTCTGTTTGCTGCTTTCGACGTGCTTCTTCTTTAATCCGATCTTTGTCTAATGACCAATAAAATTTTCGCATAGCTTTTCCTTGTTCTTTAAGCTCTTCTCTACGAATTTTTAATAGATTTTGCCTTTGTAATTCATATAATAATGCACGGGAGTACTTATCTATCGTCATATCTTCGATTTCCTTTTTTCCATTAAATATATTTTCGACAGTTTTTGCTAGCCCTATTGCATCTTCTCGGTTCATATTAAACGAATTCTCTAATGCTTCAATTAATAGTTTGTTAATGTTCTTATTCATGGACTACTGTTCTGCGAACTTTTCTTATTAAGGCGTTGTTGTACAAGCGTTGTCAGGTATCATTACAGTTCACCACGAACGATATGGTTGAAACTATTGATCATATGAAACTTCTACAACTTTTGATAGGTGAATACGTATCTCAAGCGGATGAAGAGGCGAATGCTTTAAAAGACTTCCATCTATACTGCTCACCAAACTATAGAAGAGGTGTTTAATGATGAAACGGGTGTTTAATTTTTATCCGGGTCCAGCGACATTGCCGCTTCCCGTATTAGAAAAGGCGCAGAAAGAGCTGTTAGATTACAAAGGTACCGGAATGTCTATTATGGAAATATCTCACCGCTCAAAGCCATATGAGGAGATTCATGTGACCGCTTCGAATCTTGTCAAAGAGCTGATGGGCTTACCAAATGATTTTAAGGTGCTTTGGCTGCAAGGCGGGGCATCCACACAGTTTTACATGGTACCGGTCAATTTAGGGCAAAAGGGAAAACCTATGGAATATGTTAATACGGGACACTGGTCAAAAGCAGCCATCAAAGAGGCAAAATTCTATGGGGATGTTCAAGTCGTTGCAAGCTCCGAGGAGCAGAATTTCAATAATATTCCAAAGAACATTTCTTTTAGTGAGAGAGCATCCTATGCGCATATCACAGGTAACAACACAATCTATGGGACAGAGTATCAGGAATGGCCCAAGGTTCCTTCTAATGTTCCTCTTGTCTGTGATATGTCCTCAAATATGATGGATAAGGTGATTGATCCAAAAAAGTTTGGTGTGATTTATGCAGGTGCTCAGAAGAACCTTGGTCCCGCTGGAGTTACTCTTGTCATTGTTCGGGAGGACTTTCTCAATAGAGTACCTGATGAGACCCCTACGATGCAGAAATGGAAGGTTCATGCAGAGAAGGATTCGTTATTTAACACCGCACCGTGTTGGGCAATTTATATCTGTAAATTAAGTCTGGAATATTCAAAAGAGATTGGTGGTATACCCGCAATCGAAAAAACAAATCGAAAGAAAGCAAAACGTCTCTATGATGTTTTTGATAAATCTAAAGGATTTTACCGTGGACATTCAAAGCCAGATTCTCGGTCCCTCATGAACGTCACCTTTAACCTTCCGACCCCAGAACTGGAAGCATCCTGTATCAAAGAGGCAACCGAAAGTGGGTTCATCGGATTAAAAGGGCATCGTTCTGTTGGTGGTTTACGAGCATCTATCTATAACGCTATGACCTATGAAGGTGTAGATAAACTCGCAGAATTTCTTGAAAAATTCCAAGAAAAGAATGATTAATAACTCACCCTTTCTTTCTTCTTTTATTTAATTTTTTATCAATTCGCTATTTTTACACTTTAGCTTTAAATACGATGCATCACAAAGTCAACAGCAATGAACAAGATAATGTCAATGGTGGAGGCAAATACTTTATGACGCATCGAATTATGATTGTAGATGATGAACAAGATATTTTAACTACGCTAAAAGCCTTTTACGAGCGGCATGAGATTGAAGTTGTTACTGCAAATAGCGGCAAAGAATGTCTAAAAAATCTTGAGCATGGATTCAGAGGCATCCTTTTAATCGATATTATGATGCCTGGTATGGATGGATGGGATACTATAAAAGAGATAGTACGACGAGGATATGCATCAGATGTGTTAATAAAAATAATTACAGGACGTGGGTCAACAAATCACAAGAAGATCGCAACTCTTGCCCCCTATATCAATGATTATATCAGTAAGCCGCTTGATGCTGAGATACTTCTCTCATTCATTGAACAACCACAATAAATGAAGGTATCACTCCTGATTGTCATCCTTCTTTTTTTCTCATGATAATATAAGTGACATATTTTCAAAATGACATTTTTACACGTTGTGTTTAAATACAAAAACTCCAATGCACCCCTCATCGTATCGAATGATATGTCTCATTGGTGTCTGAGTCAATACATTCATCAATCCCAATTTTTTTGTATTGGCTCGGTCATCATTTTATGAATTTGTTTTACGATAGCTTTAAATGTTTTTGTTTTACTAACGATAGAATCGTTTGTGCTGTTTTCCATGAATGTCGTGTATGTGGGGGGAGATTTCCATAGGTTTCCACCCATATTTTAAGGAACTGTTGTGTGACGGGGTCTGCAGGGTACCCGCTTCCAAGAGGCATATTAAGACGTTTTACTAATTCCTTTTCAACCAATCTTACTTCATAATCACGTCGTGTTTTTGCCATGATGGATGCAGCGCTCACTATCGGATAGACATCATCAGCTTTATGCTTGGAAATAATCTGTGTGTTCTTTGGAAGATATCTCTTGATATCATTTCCAAAACGAGTTTCATTCACATCCGCAGCATCAACATAACAAATATCTGGTTTTAGTTTTTTAATCACTTTGGCAAATGCATGTACTTCGATTTCGTTAAGAGTCATTACCTTTCGCATATCATCGATATCGACAGCGTTTATAACGACAATTTCAATATCATCGGATATCTCTTGGATCTTAGTTGCCAGCATCTCTCTTTTTTCAGCAGTAAGTTTTTTTGAATCTCTTACCCTTATCAGTTGTAACATTGCATCATCAGGGACCGTTATTCCTGCAATAACCAATGGGCCAATAACTGGCCCGCGACCTGCTTCATCAACACCGCATATCATAGAATTCCTCAATAGTAGTAATGCTTTTGAAGATAAAAGCGATTCGATTGAAATAGTCAGTTTTTTATTTCATCACTGTATTGTAGGGGGTAATATGCCGACGTAGCTTAGCTGGTGGAGCGGCTGATTCGTAATCAGCAGGTCGGGGGTCCAAATCCCTCCGTCGGCTTAATAAACCGTTCTTTTTCCTTGTAAACGTAACAAATTGTGCAAAAGGTGTTAGTGGTCTTTTACCCTGATTTAGGATAGGCTTTTCGACCTTTTTTTCTAATAAACTTTTTGTAAAGCTCATTTATTGTAGCGGCTGGGAATACTGCGTGGTCTGAAACAACGTTGAAGACCCGCA